>JACKZZ010011885.1_pt1 | contig 21060 bp, 10 predicted proteins | sample 8027871 | NCBI WGS metagenome assembly JACKZZ01 (sample SAMN15724774, study PRJNA655200) | protist metagenome | isolation source: fluorescence activated cell sorting (FACS) single amplified genomes of... | place: USA: West Boothbay Harbor, Gulf of Maine | collected 2000-07-19
CTTTCCTTCGTAGGTTTTTCAACTCATTGTTTTGCTCATTCATTTTTTGTTGTTCCAATATTTGAACATGATTGACTGATAAATCTTCACGTTTCACATCTTCAATCTTAAATTTAAATTCAAGATTATATTTGTTAAACTCAAATATATCATTATACTGTTTTAAAACAGATTGATGGAAATCTCTTAACGATAATATTTTTAACATACCAATATGTTCATCAGATAATAAAACTGATGTTGATATGCCTAATATATTATGCAATAATGTATTAATGTTCATTTCAACATTATACATACTTGTCAAATCAAAATCATCATAATCTAAATCAAATAATGAACAATACCATTGTACATCTTCATTATATGTTAATGGAAATGATTCTAATGTTTTTGCTTCAACATCAGTATTATCAACAGACATACAAAAGTCACGTAGTAATTCTAATCCATCATCATATTCTATTCTACTTTGTCCATTTCTCTCATCATCTGCCAATGCCAATGAAGAAACAACTGGAATTGTATTGTTTAAACGTGCCAATAAACCTTGACGAAGCATTGCATAATGTGCTAATAATGGTGCATATAAAACAGCTACTTCATATAATGAACAATTATTAGATAAGTTAAAAACAGATGTAGTAATACATTCTAAAAGTTTTGGAATTTCCTCTTTGTTTTTTTCTTCAAGTACTGTCACAGCTTTTTCCATATTTTTTTCAGTAACCAATTCCTGCATAACACATGCATCAATCCATGTAATCGTTGTAAATATATACATTGATATATAATGCAACATGTTATTGTCATCTTTCTTTTGGATTTTATGTTTAAATGTCACCATTAATTCCTTACTATCACTTTTGACTTCTTTTATATCATCAAAATCGTATTTATCTAAATCATTCTTTGATAATTTAATAGATAAATCTTTCATATTAGATTTTATCGTATCAATTTTTATTGATATTTCCTCTTCAAAATGTTCTTTAAAATCATGTTTAACACTTTTAAAACCGTCTTGTAGTTCTATATGTAACTGTTCTAATTTATCTAAAATATCACCTTGGCCATTTAATAATGCTGCGGACATTTGTTTTTGTTCATCCAATGCATGGTTGATAGTTCCCATTGCCTTTGTCATATAACCAGATAAATCTGAAACTTGTTCTGCAACGTTATCAATATTGTTATTGATATCAATATTCATTGCATCTAATTTTATATCCAATTGATCCATTTTTCCATCAACACGATCAATATTATTATTAATATCAATATTCATTGCATCTAATTTTGTATCCAATTGATCCATTTTTCCATCAATTCGATTCACTGCAGAACCTAATTGATTAATTTTCCCATCAATTCGATTCACTGCAGAACCTAATTGATCCACTTTTCCATCAACGCGATCCATTTTGGAACTAACTAGACTAACTTGATCACTTAAACCATCAAGTTTTTTGTCTACTTTTTGAACCATTTTTTTTGTTTGACGAACTTGATAGGCAGTATATACGCCAACGCCTAAATTTACTACGCCTAAAGCAACACTTACCCCAGCAAGTCCTCCTGCTGCTTTCAGTCCACCTTTCATTAAAGTCTTAGCGCCTGAACCCAAATTTGATGCGGCGCGTTTCATTAAACTACTTGAACGTCGTTTTAAAAGTTTCTTAACGTTTTTTTTTATTGCTTTTTTAGCTTTCTTTTTGATTGCTTTTTTAACTTTCTTTTTAGCACCTTTAATAATATAACCTTTTAAGACTTTTTTTGCTTTTTTATATTCTTTAAACATTTTCTTCTTTGTTTTCTTTTTTACGTATTTATATGCTTCTTCGGCTTCTTTGTTAGCAAACTCTTTAAATTCATTTACGATCTCATCTGCTTTCCCGTTGACCCATTTTTTCGATTCTTCTTCCATCTCATTTACTTTTTCGTTGCCCCATTTTTGCACATCTTTTTTGGCATCATCCACAATCTGCTTCCCTTTTTCTGAAACCGATGGAAGTTTATTTTCCAAAGATGCAAATAGTTTATGAAAACGCTTTAGATGGCCATTTTTTACACCATAACCTTTTAACTCGTCATCGTCGATGCCTTCTGTCAAGTCAGAAGGGAGACTGTATCCTTCATCATCAAGTGTCTCAAGATATTGTTCAAGTTTAAACGTTTTAAATAATTGTTCCATTTCATTATTAGCTACAAATTCCGACATCTTCCTGCTTAAATAAGTATTGTTACGATTAAGTATATGTTTTTCTCTATAAAATTTTCGGTATATAATAGTATAAACGCTTTATAATATTGGTTTTGAAATAGTAATATATATGTGCAAGTTTGGAACGAAGTTGTACAGATATTATTATACATGTTTTATTTAGTTTGCATTTATTCATTATTTTAGTTTTGAGTTTTGATAAAAGTTAAAAGAAGGTGTGTGTAGTGTGTATGCTGGTATTAGACTATAGTATTATAGTATGCTGGTATGGGTGGTGGTGGGATTTGTTGATGTGGCTGTGATAGTAACATCCAAAATAACAATTATCTTTCTTAATTTACATTTCATAACTTTACATAAAATGTTTTTTATCAATATCCGATATTAATAACCAAACCACTACGATGATCTTCCATTGTCTATTGCTTTTCCAAATTGTTATATGGACTTATAAATCATATTAATTTATATCCAATATTATAATATATTTTCGGACGATGAATCTAATTTTAAGAATTATATTTCCGAAATGCTTTGATAGAAACATATATTTATTCATACATTATCTTAGTATTATACCATTGTATATCTTTTTATAATAAACTATAAGACTAAATTAAAAATCATCGTAATATTCCCCCCCCCATTTTTTCTCAAAAAAAGAAACCCACAGCCGGGCCGGACACAAGACTTCATAGAATACAAACATATATACTTGACTGTATTATAATTAATCCCTATCAACTTAATAATTTGATTCAACTAGACTACATTAATTTGTACTTAATATAATCAAAGTAAAGCATTACTGTTCAAATATTATCCTTAACTTTAGCAATATCAGAAACACCTATAACTTACATTGGGTCGTTGTTGTGGTCGGTGTATCATATAATGGTACAATCAAAATATTGATTCTCAAATGATTCTTCATGAAAATTTCGTATGGGAGTTGAAGGAGTGTTTAAGGGTATTTGGATAATTGGGATAAAAACAGCCTAGATAAAGCCCTATTATTATTTTTTGAATTTGTTATTTTTTTTGGTTTTTGACCTGGCAAACGTCTCGTAAATTAGCAGGTGCACAGGGAGGACTATAAAATGTGAGATGGACTCCGGGAGCATTCTATTTGAGTGACGGAAGTAGATATACTTTTTACTATCGATATATATGTGTTGTTGTTGTTGTTCAAAAAGAAAAAAACATAAAACAATCAATCGACTAACCATCCAATCAACACATCAGCGAAGGTATTAGCAATAACATAACGAAAAGAAAAGGTAGATATTTGTCATATAACTTTCTACATATATACAATTTTTTAAATATTGGTACAGATTATAAATAATCGGTGTTTATAATACATTTTATAGTGTTTTTCTGTTATTATTGTTTGAACATTACTAGAGTAAAATAGAATATAACGAAAAGAAAAGAACGAATATATACCTATATATATATTTTCCATACTCTATAATCATTAAAATAATATTATTATTATGTCATCATCATCATCTCGATCACGTAGTTATTCCCAACGTGGGGAAAGTAATGATTCCATGAATGCATTAAAATCATTTTATTCCAGGCGTAAATATTCTACTTTTGCACAAGAACATGGTGAGAATCATAATAATAATAATCCAAGAAGCAGTAAAAGAAGAAGAAAAGCATTGAACGATACGACAAATACTTCCTCTTATGAATATAAATTCAACGAAGATGATATGAATTATACTTCTAATAATAATTCCAACCAAATTTTTAATCATCATGGAAATAATAGTATGCGTTTTGATAATAATAATAATCTAACACAATCATTTAATAATAATAATAATAATAATAGAAGAAATCATAATAATAATAGGAAAACAACAAGTTATGAATGTAAATATAATGATGATGACGATGATGAAGAGATGGTAAATCGTGGCATGCCTTTAATAACACCACGATATAATAATCCACATGTAAGACAACAGCGTATGGAACAACAAGTATGCACTGCACCACGTAAACAACGTAAATCATATGAAGATAATGTAGTACCAGAAACTGCAAGATTACTATTAAATAATGATAATAATAACAATCGTTACAGTAATCATCCAAATAGTGCAAAGAATATATGTGCACAATTACGTATTGCACAAATGGAAATGAATACTGTGATGGAAGATGATGAAGATTGATTTGATATGAATGGAATATATATATATATGCACAATGTAACAGCGTGGAAATGACGTTTGTTTGTTTTTTTTTTAATGTGCGTGTTATTAATATATGTATTGCTTTCGTGTTTAATGTTAACTATACTCTTGATCTATATTAATTGAAGTATGAGCACATAGACACATGGCTACTGAAAGAACGTACGACTGAACGACGGCGCAACATGGAGGCATGGAGGCAGGCAAATAGAAATGATGTGCGGCAGATGTGCGTGTGGGGTGTGGGATGCTGTGAAGCTTCGACGTGTATTAAATAGTAAAATTATCAAATATTATATACTTTTTTGCTTTTACGCGTTTTTTTTACGAGAAACTGTTTTTATACACTCTTTCATTGAAACACAATCAATAAGACCAAGTTCAACACGTAAAATGCATTGATTATATGATACGTAATATAATTCTTCACATACATTGATATATAATATGTACGCGAGGTATATAATATTTCCTTTCACAACAACTAAATCAGTGGGTTAGTATTACCTAAATACCTAAAATAAATGATACATGCACGTATAATATATAATGTTCATTTTTATTTTTTCTCTCCTCTTTTGCAAGGGATGGGGCGGCGGTATTAGATAACAATCTATATAGTCAATTCTTTTACAAAATATAAATCGTTTTAATGTAAAAAAAGAATATCATTCTTCCACATATATATTGTTGTTGATCCTAATTAATGTATATATATATATTAAAATGTAAAGTTATTACATCTTTGAGCCTGGTTTTAATGCACTAATTGCATCTAATAATTCCATTGGACCACCTTTTGTTTTCCTAATCTCATGTCGTTCAGCTACTTTACCTGTTTTGTTGTATATATATATTTAGTTAGTATATATATATGATATTTATATATTAGAAGTATATAGGAGGATATACGTGTGGCGTACCATTTGGATCGACAAGGAACACGGTTGAAAAATTCCATTGAATAGGTTTATCATTTGTTTTGCTTTTCAACCATTGGTATACTTCATTGGTATTGTCACCGTTCACATCAGATAAGGACATCATATTGAAACCATCTTTATGAAATGCAAAATTTGTTTCTACAAATTTTTTAATTTCTGCATGATTATCAAATTCTTGTGCACCAAATTGTAAAGATGGAAAAGCAATAATTTCTACATCTGGATATTTTTCTTTATGCAATTGAACCAATTGCCCATAACGTGCTTTTGTGTAGCCTCAGTTCGACGCTACATTAATAACGACACTGACACTGCCTTTGAATTTACCAAAGGATACTTTGTTACCATCAATATCGATGAAGGATAAATCATGAAACGACATATTTTACTTGGTCTTTTTCTGCTTTAATTATTAGTAATATTGTAATTGGCTTAAAATTTCTTAAATTTCTTAAATTTTAAAATTATAAAATTATAAAAAAAAAAAATACAAGAGAATGAATTAATACTTCTGCTTTATACTTTTTTTTTTCACAAACAAGAAATACAAATCTTTTGTCAGTATATATATAATATAATATAATTCGTGTATTATATATATATATTCTACATGTAAAAAATATCCAACACATATATATATATATATATATATTTGGATTGTTTTCTATTGTTGGAGGTAGACGGAGTTGAGGAGATATAGTACAGGCACATAGAATGGTAGCTAATGGTATTCTTATGTATTATGTCGTATATATAGGATGTCTATAGTGGTATTCTAATTACTACTTATTATATCTTACAGATTGTATTTTTATTAAAATTTTATATATCATATCTGAGTGCAAAAGAGTAAATGGTTATAAATGGGTAAATAATTATGCAATGTACGACCTCGTAACTAAATTCTAAATTTTACGTTTTACGTTTTGCGTTTCGTACGACGGTACAAAGTTACAAATGCGCATATGATTGTTGATCGTATATAGTATATATATATATGATTTATGATTTGTACGATGTACGATCGTAAATGACGTATGACGTATCATATATGATATGACGTATGACGTATTGACGTATTGACGGAATTTGGAAATATTGCGTTTTTTTTTTTTTGTGTGTTGAGTGCCAGGTGTGGTGTGTGGTGTGTTTTAAGTTTTAAAAAAAAATACGAACAAGCGTAAAAGTGGAAGCGTATAATGTACGAAGCTTCGTATTTCGTACATAATATTTCTTCTGTGTCATAAATCGTAAAAATTTTAAATTTAAAAAGTCTCCTCTCCTTCCTCTAACACGATACACTACCTCCTCCCACCATGTGTTGCTGGACCTTGTTGATGGTTTTTACTACTTCTACCACCTTTACTTGGTCTACGCCCAGGCCTTTGTTTTTGTGAACCTAATGGTGGCAATGCACCATCCATACCAATCGATGGTGCATTTGGCATGCCACGACTATTTTTACTATTACGCATTTTTTTACTATGATTATTATTACTACTATTTGGTTTAACTACTTGCATGACACCAACATTTGGTGTACGACTAAATGTTTTATTGAAATTTTCTTCACGATTTAATAATTCTAATTTGAAATATTTCATTTCCTCCTTCACACGTTTAATTTCTTTATTTTTCTTCACCATTTGCGACTCAAGTTCACGTATACGTTTGATATCTTCCGGTCGACTTTCACGATTCATAAAACGTTCTTCTAAACTATTAAAACGTGCTTGTAATTCTGCATATTGATCATCCATGATTTCCTTTGATTTCATAAATTCTTCATTTAATTCACGTGTTTGATTCATATTTTCCTCAATCAATCGATCCATCATAGCTTTATGGGATCGTTGTAAATGATCTTCTAATTGCTGGCGTTCCTCCTTGTTACGTTTTTGCTCTTCTTTGAAATCATTTGCATATTTATCATTTGCACGTTGTAATGCATTTTTCATTTTGTTTTCCCATTCATTAATTGTTTTCTTTAATTTATTTTGATGTGCTTTTTCAATATTTTTTTGTTTAAAATCAAACCGATCTTGTTCTTTTTGCATTGTATTTGCATGTTTTTCATTCATTTCTTTCATCGTTGTTTGCATCGATTCTTTTGCTTGTTTATCTTGTTTTAATAATTCTTGTTTGAACCGTTCTTGTTCATTTACCATATCTTGTTTTGAATTATTTAATTTTTCCGTCCATTCATCAATCGTTTCTTTTAATTTCAAGGAAGCATTTTGTAATTCTTGTTGAAATTTCTCCGTCGTTTCTTTTAAATTGCTTTGCATTGTTTCAATATTGTTTTCTAAATCAACAATTGTTGCTTTATATTTTAATATTTCAGTTTGCAATGCTTCATTATTTTTGGAATTTTCATTCATGGAATCTTGTAATGCTTTCATCTTCTTTGTCCATTCATCGATAGTTTGTTGTATTTTTAACGTATGATTCTTTTCCAATTGCGATGTTTTCTCTTGATGTGCTTTTTTCACTTCATTAATAGCATTTTCATTGCTTTTACGTAAGGTTTCAATAGCATTTAAATGCAAATCTTCCATTTCTTTCTGTTTCAATGCAAATTCTTTTTTCAATTTTTCCACTGCATCTTGTGTCATCGAACCAGCTTTACGTAATTTTTCTTCAAATTCTTTTTGTTTCAGTTGCAATTTATCATTGTATTCTTTTTTTAACTTTTCCATTGTTTGTTTTAAATCACCACGTGATGATTTTAATTGTTCATTTAATTTTGCATTTTTATTTGTTAAATCTTGAATTTGTTTTTCCAAATTTGCAATTTTTTGCTTTGCATTTGTTAACTCTTTCGTTTGTTTTGTAAATTCAACTTTTGATTGTTTTAAATCATCTTCAAATTGTTTTTTTAATACCGTCATTTTTTCCAATTTACTTTTTAACATATCGATTTCTTTTGTAAATTTCGTTGTTAATTTATCTGTCAATGTTTTTTCTTGTTCTTTTAAATCATCCATACGTTTTTCACTCATTTCTTTTTTTGTTTGTTCTAAATCTTTTTTTGATTTTACACGTAAAGCTTCTAATTCTTGTTGTAATTTCGTAATTTCTGATTTCGAATTTTTTTGTAAATTATCCAATATTGAATCTAACTCTTCTTGTTTCTTTGCTAATATACCTTCATGTTTCTTCTTTAATTCAACAATTGTATCTTCTAATTGTTTAATTTTTCCATTTGATTCTGTTTGGAATTGTTCAAATTCTTTCGTTGTTTTATTAAATTTCGTCGTCATCGCATTTAATTGTGATTGTAATTCATTGACTTGTTTACCAGTATCACCATTTACGGAATTTAATTTTTCAATTTCTTTACGTAATTTATCAACTGTTGCTTTTTCATTGGATAATGATTTCATCGTTGTTTGTAATTGTTTTTCAATAGTATTACATTTCGTTGTCATTTCATTTTTTTCTTTTTGCGTTGTTTTTAATGAAGATTGCAATGAATCAATCGTTGTTTGTTGTTTACTTGATTTTACTTTTAATTCTTGTAACTCTTTTGTTAATTCAGCAATACGTTTTTCCCTTGATTTTAACATATCTTGCATTTCTTTTTGTGAACCACTTGCATTTTTTGCCATCGTTTCATTTGCTAATTGTTCACTTTTTAACTTTTCTTTTAAATCTTTAATTTCATTTTCCAACATTGGTACTTTTCGTTCCAATTGTTCGTTTTTTTCCCTCATGATTGTTTCTTGTTTACGTAAATCTTCTAAATCACTTAATAATTTTTCCATTTTCGTGACTAATTTATTTTGTGCTTGTTGAAATTTCTCATCTGCAATTACTTGTTGTTGTTTCATTTCATTTACATGTTTTTCATTTAATGATTTTGTCAATTCATTAATTTCATTTTGATGTTTCATATTTAATTCTTTACGTAATTTCTTCAATTCCATTTCATGCTCTTTACGTAATGTATCTTCCATATCCATACGTTCATTTAACATATTGTTGTATTTGTTATTTGTTTTTTTCACTAATTCATCGATTTCTTCTTGATGTGCTTGTTTTAATTTATTTAACTCATCATTGGAAATAGATTGATTCGATTTTAAACGTTCTTGTGCTTCATTAAAATCTTTCAAACGTTGTTTAAATTTTTTCTTTGCACAATCTAAATCTTTTTTCATATTATTCACTTTCTGTTTAAATTCTTTACGTAATGAATCTTCCCGTTTTTGTACACGTTCTTTGTATTTTGAAAACTCTCCCATAGCTTCATCACGTTCTTCTTCATGTTGTTTACGTAATTTTTTCAACGCATTTGCAGTTGCACTATTTTGTTTTGTTTTTGCTAATTGTGATTTAAATTTATTAATTTTATCCGCTGCATCTTGTAATATTTCCTCCACTTCATTTGCATGTGATTGTTTCTCCGCTTTTAAATCAATACTAAAATCTTCATTACGTGTATTTAAATGGTAAATTACTTTTGTTAACTGTGCAATTTTTTTCGACATTTTTAAATGTAAATCTGGAAACATTTCTGAATTGAACCCGTTGGAGGATTTCGAAGAACTACGTTTTGACATATTTGTGTTGCTGTTTTTTAATTCTTTGTGTGTCTGTGTGTATGGAAAAAGGGAATGGGAAGAAAGTAAAGTTATTTTTTTTATAATATATTATAATTATATAACAGCAGCCGTTTCTTCTATGATTTTTTTTTTCCAATATATTCACCACACCAAAATGTTGATTATTACTATACTACGGGGTAATTAAAAAAAAAACAAAAATAAAATTAAATATATATATCTAACTGAAAGTATAACGTATTATCCAAAGTCACAACCAATGTACAATTCTTTATCTGTAGAAAGGATGATTGGTACCTATTTTTCTATATTATAAGAGAATGTACTTTTCACACACACACACTTGCATCAGCTACATGTCTATTTACATCAACAAACACACACCCCAACAGCAATCCGAATAAAAAAATATTAAAAATGAGATCGATTTTGATGGAGGGTACAATGGTGTGTGCCTGCTATTTTTTGGGATTTCGCACATCCTAAAAATCATAAAAACAGTCGTCCCTTTAACGCCCCAACGTTTCTATTTTGAAAAAACAAGTTGTTCGATTAAGGTTACCTGACCATTCGTATATATACTCACAATATCGTATCTTCGCATAATAACACCTTATATGTAGTTTTTCGTATATAATGCTATTCCTATGGTATAGTGCTATTTATATGCTATTTTAAAATAACAATACACACTATTGACTCTAAACTCTATTGGATTAAGGTTACCTGACCATTCGTGTATATACTCAAAACATCGTATCTTCGCATAAAACCACCTTATATGTAGTTTTTCGTGTATAATGCTATTCCTATCTTATAATGCTATTTACCTGCTATTTACTCTATGGATCTTGTAATTCTGGTATTCTAATTCCCCTTTCAAGTATAACTTACCTGGTTTTTGATAGGGGAAATGTAAAATTGATATTGGAATTTTTTTGATCTCATTCTCCCCAATTACAATGATATGACCATGTTAAATGTACAGTTTAAGGATATTATATTTACATCAAGTTTATAAATTAAGAATAATTACAATATACGTATTGTTACTACCGTATAGTATAACATAGTAATATTTAACATTTTCCTTAATTTAGAGTAGGATGGGAATATCTTTTATTGATAATAGAAACGAGAATCATATATATATATATATATAAATATATAAGAATTTGGATGATATTGATCATTTTTATATTATCAAAGGGAAAGATCAAAGCATTCAATTAATATATATATATTAGTAATACAAAAACAAGAATGAACAACAAATAATTTTCAACTTTTTTTTGAAACATCATTAATAATTTTTTTCATTTCATTAATTTTATGATAATTTCTTCGTGAATTATTTAGATTTTTCTTTTTAATACACACACACACACACACAGACAGAGTACAGGATAAAAAAAAGAAAACAAACAAAAAGAAAACAGAATTATTTTCAAAACAAGACGATTATTAGTTAACAAAATAACAATAAGACACCATGTCCTCTGCAACATCGGATACTTTCATTTCGTATTTATTAAATATATTGAAAACATTAAATATTAAAACATTACAAATACAACATGTGAAAAATAAGCAACAGCAGCAAAATTCGAATCTTTCTTCGGATATCAATACGATTTGGAACGATGTATTTTATAATAACGCAATGGTAAATCAAATATTTAAATACTTAATAGATGATGATAGCGGGATGATGGATGCAAATGGTGGATTGGAGCATGGTGATGGAAATCATTTTGATGATAGTAACAATACTTTAAATAATAATTTAATCACTTCACAAGTTGAAAGACGTATTATTAAAATCATTATATATGATATTATTAAATTTTGTCCAACAACCGATATTAATAAATGGGAGATTATATTACAATCAAGTAAGTTTGATCAATATATATATATATATATATAATACAACCTGCAATACATAGATAGATATATAGATATAGAAACTAACAATATTATTATCCCACCATATATATATATATATGCACATCAGTTAAAATTGATTTATCACGTGCTGATCATACGGATCATACAATTGCAGCCTTATCCGTATTAAATACATTACCATCCGATTTATTATTAAATTTCATCACAACAACTGATATTGAAGGGCAATTATTATCCTGTTTAGAACATGAATCATGTTTTACCATACAAATTGCAGCAATTGATAATTTAGTAGATTTATTTTTACGTGCATGTTATAAATTAGAAAATAGTAATAAAAATACTAGTAATAATCCATTGAAAATTAAAGCACATGAATCTATTATGCATGAAAGAAGGTAGGTGTGAATATATATATATATATATATGTATATACATACATTCAATACAAAACAAAACTAACAATCTCTCTTTTTCTCTCTTCCAACAACAACAAAAACAACAACAAACTAAATAAAACACACACAACAGAATCAAACAAGCAACATTAGATCGAGCATTATTAATATACAAACGTATAGCAAAATTAGCTGAAAATGAGAATGATAATGTTGCATTTAAAGCATTTCAAGGTATTTTAAAAATTGTAAAAGAAGGTAGATGTCCATCAATAAATGCAATAGATGATACATTAGGTAATGCACCATATGCAATAAAAGAACGATCAATGCATAAGAATTATATTGAACATATACCTATTTATCCAACAGTATTATATGATTTAACTGCACGTTTTATCAATGCAATTGCACCACGTTTGCATATATTAATTGCACGTGGAAAAGCATTACCATTAAATACACAATATGTAGTCATTGAAACCATCTCATATATATTACGATTTTTATTAGATATGGGTGTACGTATACGTTCCGATGAACCATCAAGATATGAATCACCAATTGATTGGAGTATATCCTATGTACAAACAATTGTATTGCCATTATTAAATGTAAATATAAATAACATGCCTAGTGCTGTACTTGCATCGTCTAATGCTATTTGGAATATATGTTGTTCTAAATTGATGAAATTAAAACGTGTGGAATGGTATCCATATGTTGTAAATAATTTAATCAAGATGATATTGCAAAAAGATGCAAATTTTCCATATCAAGTTTGTAATAATAATAATAATAATACAAATTCATCGTTGTTTACAAATCCAACTGGATTCCCATATCATATAGGAGAAATGATTGATCGTATTGTATGTTGTGCTGAATATATGCCAAAATCAGAATGGTATTTGAAAGTACCATCAATTATTCGTGTTATTGGTAGTATAATCCATGTAAAAAAGCGTCTTGTGATGTTACAACATGTAGTAGATTTAATTATTATCGATATGATGAAGGATAAAAAAAAAGAAAAAAATACAACCATAAATATATTAAATATATGTTTTCAACAAGATTCATGGTTAAATGCATTAATATATTCACCATTATTACATGTATACAATAATACAAGAAACAATACAATGTATAACAACAACAACAACACGGCAACACCATATTATTTTCGAGAAGAAATTATTTTGTCAATTTTATTATCATGGTGTAAATACAATGGTATATATGATAATAAAAAAGACAAACAACAAAATGGAAAATTAAAACAAAAACCAATACGAGTTATACAATCTGTATCAACTGCGTTTCAATTATTAGATCAATTTTATATATGTTTATCATACAATATACACACTAGCAATAGTAATAACGCAAATAAAAAGATTGGTGAATCATTACGTTCCGCTTTAATATCTCACGTATATTTAGATGTCTTTGAAATATGCTTAAAGCATATTATTACAACAAATGATAATAATCCTGATTATGAAACATTTATTGAGAAATTTTATAGTAATTTCTTAGCAGAAATATTGGAGATAAAAATACAAGAAGGAGAAGACGACGACGCACATAATAATAATAATAATGGTAATAACCATATGTCATTACCATATCATTTGAAATTAAATATACAAATTCATGGAATGATTCTTATCTTGAAATATATTAATGTCTTCATTGATTACAATAATATTCATGATAATGATATCATGGGTAATGCAAATAAAGAAAAACGTGGACAACTTGAACAAGCTATTATTCGTATTTTAAATATTATTGTAACAATTACAAATAAAATTGGCAATAATAATGATTATACCACCACCACCACCAAAAACAACAACAACAACAATAACCATCAACGAATGAAATATTTTTCAAATGATCATCTTATTAGTAATATGTATATTTTCATTCCTACATTATTGAAATTTATGAAAAAAGCATTGTTAAAATCGCGTGAGAAACAAACCATTGGAACTCCATTAGGATCGCCAATACATCATAATATGATGGGAAATGTAAATATGATTGAAAATATAAATGATTCGATACATAAAGTTATCTATCAACTTGAAGAATCCAATCGAGTTACAAATAATACTCACAATACCGATGATATTGATGATTTAATGTTGAATGAAGGGACTCTTCCAACGCATACATTATCACAAATGTTAAAAAATTTAATTAATAATACATCCACTATATTACTTGGAGCGACTGGTAGTACTTCAGAAAGTACAAATGATATTATAGGTATATTAATTAATGAAGGTGACGTTACTACAGCAGGAAATAGATTAGATGGAAAGAATCAACAAACAGATAAACAGCATTCAATGATTGGTACTGGTACATTTTATGATCAAATTACTGAATGTGCATATGATTTAAAGTTGACTCTATGCGATGATTGTAATAATGATAATAATAGTACCTTGTCTATACACAGTGGTAACTTGAAATATTTGTTTCAACTTCAAGATCATATTCAAACGTTTCATGAGGAAGATTCTCATACGATGGAATATAATGATAATCTTACCTTTCGAAAACATTACATTGGCAATGTAAAAGAAAACGATGAAAGTATTTTACAAGATATTATGAAAAAAAATACAATGATAGAGAAAGAGAATGTATTGAAAGCAAGTTGGATATCATCATCTAAATCATTATTTTTAACAAATCATTATAAAAATACGCAGAAAAAAAAGGACGATCCATCACCACCTCCTGGATTAAATATTGACGAGGACATCGATTATAAAACATTAAATGGTAGTAGTGATCCGTTAATAATCAGCATGAAACATCAATATTTTCCATTATCAAAACGTTTAACTGTTTCAGTCCGTATAATTAGTATGATGAATTTTCCATGTTATGGTCCAGTTCATGTACGATTAGCATTATCAAATACTAGAGTATTAACATTATCCCCTACAGGTATTCAACATACATTTGAAGGGACATTATTGCCACGAACGGTATTACAATGGGATACAGTATTTTATGTAAATGCATTTGATGATGTTACTGTGACTCCATTAGTAAAGTTGGCATATGTACAAACCAGTGATCCATCAACACGTGATGATGCTAAAAAAAGTAATAAAATGGATAAAGACAAAGAGGGAAGAGATGTTGATTTAGATAACATGCCTGAGGAGTATTATTATGATAGTGAAATGGAAGATATGGAAGAAGAAGATAATAATAACAATACGACAAATAATAATAATGATGATAATAATGAAAATGTGCAACAATATGTTACAATTTTATGTGAGAAATATGACATATCAAAATGTGATTTCATAACAAGAGGACCAAATTGGATTAAACATTCTGTTGATTCATTTACATCACTTTGGATACGTTTAAATCATGTTTTTTTCTCATATGGAGAAGCACATGTACATACAGAACGAACCAAAACACCAGAAGAAATATTAACATTATTAGCATGTTGTTCACGTAAATATTTTCGATATCTTGGTATAATACCAGTTGGTCATAATATGATTGGTGGTGGATTTATAGGTACCACATGTGATAATCATTGGCTTTCCTTTACAGTAACAATTGTGAAAGATCTTTCCTTTGATCAAACAAATAGTAATCATAATAATAATAATAATAACAATAATAATAATAATAGCAACACTGTAGTGCCATTTTCATCGATTCAAACTGAAATGATGAATAAAACATTTTCAAAATCACATTTACAACATGTAAACGATACAAAAATATTTAATAAAAATAAAGAAGAGAAGGTAAAAAAAACAAATAATAATAATAATAATAATAATATGGTTAATACAAATGAAAATATTAAAATATGGAAAGCGCAATTTGAATTTCGTTCAGATAGTAATCATATTTTAAAGCGTTTAAAAGGTGAAAAATTGTTTCATAATGATAATGGATATTCATTTTCAACGTTTCTTGATAGGATTAGTCATGGATTGTTTCAAGGATCTTTGCGACAGCAACAACAACGTAGTGATGTTCTTGGTAGAAATGCTAATAATAATGATGATGAGATATTTGCATCTTTATTGGAAAGAAAAGATGAATTAATATTTGAAGTAGATCGTGTAAATAAATTAACAAAACATGATTGTTACAATGGTAATAATGACAATAATGGATTGTTCAATAGTGAAATGTTAGATCAAGCAATGGTTGGTGAGGAAGAGAATGATGAACGTGATATGGATGATTTATTATTTGTCGTTGGTGAGTTTCATAAGACCATGTAAGACGTAGACGATGAAAATAGTGCGGGAAGTGTGCGCAATGTGAGTCCATGTTTATGTAATGCAATGGTTTTTTTTTTTGTTTGGTGAATGGCGATATGAAAAGTAGGATAGGGAGTGTACGCAATGTGAGTCCATGTTTATGTAATGCACACAAGCAACGTTTTTATTTTTTTTTTGATGAAAGGGAGAATGATATTGAGAGGTGATGGTACTATAAGTTACTTGGTCCCTTCACACTATAAATGGTAATGCCTCGTCTTCTACGTCTTGCTTTTCTCCTTTTTAAAATGTAGCACACAAGGGGCGAAGTGCGAAAAGAAGTGTGGCGTAATATAGTACGTTCGTAAGAATATTAGTTATTTTAATAGTATACTATACGTATGCATAGTTTGTTATTTGTTATGGTATTAATATTAGTAATAAGTAATACGACCGGTTCGTACCTTTCATTCGGTTTTCCTTCAAACTAATAACTTTTTGTTAGAGTGTAGTTTTACCTGTTTTACTCGTACCTGTTTTACCTTGCGTTTACCTTTTTTATACACGGTTGTTTTCTCCTACACACTGTTTTGCTTTTTTACTTTTTTACTACGAACTCCTTTCCAGGCTTTCGTATATTATTTACTTCATAAAAATGTAATAGTAATATGTGTGAGTCACCACCTCCTCTGGTTTATGGGGGGCATTAAAAATATATATTTATACTTGTTAGTATAGTAACATCACCTGTGCCCCGGCCGTGAAAAACACGGAAAAATCCTAAAAAATCAACTAAAAAATCGGTATTTATTGATGATATTACATCACTTCTTGTTGTAAATGTCCATCAATACGTATATACATTGAAAAGCACACGTTCATATATATCGTAGTGTTCTTCGGTTTTTCCTCATATCTTGTTTGGAATCTTATAGATAGTTGACCAAGTGAATTTGTTTTTTTTTTTGTTTTTTATGATAGTAATTACATCATTAAAACATTTTGTTAATATATCATAGTAAAATTAGCATAAAATAAGTGGGTTGGAAAGGTTAGTCACACTTTATATATTAGTTTTTATATAGATAGATTTTACAACAATATATAGATTAACATCTTCATTGTAATATATATATACATACATAGATATATATACACACACACACAATAGATCATCGAATAGAAATACGATATAGATCATTTTGATATACATAATACTTTCATTTTTGTCATTATATTATACTTAAATATTATGGGTAATTGCAGTACAAGAGAAGATAAAGGTAGTGGTGGAAAAGGTGGTAGTAGTAGTAGTAATAATATTAAAAATAATCATGGAAGCCAGCAAAAAGATGCATTTGGTGGGAAGAGTGGGGAACAATCTTTAGGGTTCAAACCACCTACTGTATTAAAAGTGTCTGAAATCGTGCGTCCCGATAATTATAGAATCAAAAGTAATAAAGCATAAAACAATTATATACGCGCATGTGTATATATAAACGTCATATAATTAAGACAAAGATTAATTGAACGATAATGGAAGTGAAGGAGTGGGAGGACGACCCTGGATAAATTTGTACCACTTTTGAGTAAAAAATATAAATTAGACAAGAAGAGAGAGTAGCCGTAACGACAATGACCATTATAAAATCTAAATATACATCACTTTTACAACTCCCAATATATTTTGATTTGTTTATAATTGTTTAAAATACGAGAGTTCGTCAAAATAACACACGTACGAAAGCGTAAAGCGTATCGCCCTTCGCTTCACCCTCTCATTAAAACGCATTTTATACACCTACTCACGGCATTGCCAATAGATCTTCTGTCTAAATTGAAATGGGCGTAATAAACGATGTTGTACTAATGTTTCAAGCAACAGTTCCACCATAGGGCGTTTTAAATGTGGTACATGTTTTACTATTTGTTCCAAGGACATGGCACCTGCGATACGATCAGTGGATGTTGTTTTCTTTTGATTACTAATACTTGCAAAGGAACTATATACTTCTGTAATACTAATTGCACCTTTTCCAGTTTGAAAGGTAGATGGAAATAATGATAAATCAAAATCAGGTGCTGCTGTACCATCATCAATAGATTCTTCCAATGCTAATGCCATTGCTTCAATATCTAAATCAGGTAATGGGGACGATTGAATACTACTTGCATTGCCATAATCATCGATATTAAAACTAGATAGGTTACTATCATCATTGTTACTGGATGTATTATTATTATTATTATCTTGGTCTTGATTATTATTACTAATAATGTCATTACTAATACTATTCCGTCGACTACTTGATTGTGAACCTGTTGCTATTCGATGTGATAATGGAGTTCCAAAATTAAATGGTGATGCAGTGATATTCATACTATTATCCATATTCCTTATTGATGTCATCATTAATGATGAAACATTGCTTGAATCGTTGTTATTATTATTATTATTATCATCAGTACTAGTATCAACAATATTACTTAGATTTAAATTAATACTAATATTCGACATATTATTGCTACTACTAGTATTGTTATTGTCAATGGCATCATCTTCTTCATCTTCCTCCTCCTTGTTAGTATTACGACTATCTTTTTTACCAGCACCAACACTTGGTGACGATGCAATTAAATTATTATTAGACGTATCACTACCAATTGGTGTTGCAGAATATTTTCCTTTTAATGGTGAATTCAATCCAGGTGTTTTTGGTGAATTTAATGATGATGTATTCAATGATGTATTATTATTGTTATTATTGTTTTTACGTATGGAAGACGGAGACGTTAATAATTGTTGTATTGCACTATTGTTTGTACGATTTGTTTCTGCGGAGGAAGAACTTTCCCATCTTCTATCATTTAATCCTTTAATCAATGGTGTTTTAATTGAACTTTGTAATTTTCGTATAGCACTCCAACGTGTTTCACTTTGATTGGAAGAACTTACTTCACTACCACCATGATGTGGCGTTGACATAATAATACTATTGTTTATTAAAATAGTTTTTGTTTTAATACCACTTAATGATGGTGTTGCATCGTCATCGTCGTCAGTCATCATGTTTGTATCTGTTATGTTGTTAGTTGTTTGTCCCGTGTTGTATAGATATAAATTAGAGAAAACTTACTTGATTTATGTTTAATAAGTGGTGTTTGCATCTTATTATTATTTGAACTATCACTCATCATAGAGTCATTATTATTGTTATTGCTACTACTATTTGATGAAGATTGACGATGACGTAAGAAATGTGTTGTTTTTGGTGGTGACATGTTCATGGAAAAGTTCAATCCAGCATTAGACGATGTAGATGTATTTAAATCATCGTTCTCGTTTCTTGGTGTTGTCTTCAATTTCTTTGCACTTGATTCATTATCCATGGATGTAGAAGAGGATGAACGTTTCTTATTATTATTATTACTACTTCCAGCACCATCATGGTCATCATCATTTTTTTTCAAATCACTTGTATCATTATTAAAACTATGAAAGAAACGTTTCCAAATTTTCAAACCACTATGTACATCATTCATGTTCTTACCAAATTCTTGTACTTTTGATAATAATTCCATTGATGCTTCATGCGCTTCTGAGAAATTATCATCGATTTTTTGCAAGGTATTTGTAATTTTTTGATCCAATATATCTACTTCATCGTTAATGGTACTCATGTTTGAACAAGACAAAAAAAAATTCAAATATATTTTTTAATTTTTTTAAAAAAATGAGGTGAAATTAAAATGTTGAATTACAAAAAAAAATAAATATGTATCGAAAAACGTTTATAAAATATTTTTCAATGCTTGTAGTGATTATTATATATTTAAATTAGATACGTATACCTTGTAACTCGATGTATTATATATATATATATACAAATCGAAAAAACATTTTGTGATACACATACTATATATATATAGGTATATATATTTTGAATTTTTTATGATAAAATATGCATTTTGTAGACCCTTTTCTGTGCTACCACCTATGCATAGTCAGAGGTAGTGACAAAAAAAACCTTTGGTCCCTCCTTCATTTCTAATTACTTGCATATGTCTATCAAGCGCACTAATGCTGATATTATTTCCTCTAGCATATCGCTTGCACTGTATAACTAGCTTTGTATAGCCATCAATCAAATCTTGTTTCTGTAAGATAACATCTACCCCATTGTCAGGTCCAACTTTAGATACTTTGATGTTTCCCCCATATTGTGTTTGAAACACTTTCCCGCATAATTTTTCAAACGTATGATGATACATACTTCGTAGTTCCTGTATATTGGCGACAAATAGCTCCTGAATGACCTCCTCACTTGATACAGATTGTATTGTTGTTGTTCTAGTTGGTAAGAGATGTCTTGGGCATCTCCCACCAGTAGAACGTCTTGCAGTTTGCTTTGTCCGTGCCATAGTATTTGTTTTAGGTTTGTTTTCGTTTTGTTTTTTTGTACGTGTTTGCTTGTATTATACCTATTTAGGCTGTGTAGGTACATGCTATACCAGGTATACGCAC
>JACKZZ010001210.1_pt1 | contig 21046 bp, 14 predicted proteins | sample 8027871 | NCBI WGS metagenome assembly JACKZZ01 (sample SAMN15724774, study PRJNA655200) | protist metagenome | isolation source: fluorescence activated cell sorting (FACS) single amplified genomes of... | place: USA: West Boothbay Harbor, Gulf of Maine | collected 2000-07-19
TCAAGTATCTTTTTACGTTTACATAAAGTAATTGTATCTGTTATATATTTCATATTCTCAAAATCATCACAATTTCTATATAATAGATGTAATTTATCATCATCATCAGTTAATAATATAAATTGAGTATAAAATGAACCGAATAGTTTTTTTAATGATAATAAATGATAATCTGATATTTCATATATACTACTAATATCTATTCTTATCGGTTTATTTATAAGTTTTGTTAATGATTTTATTGATATATTATTTATTTCGGTTAATATACTATTACATCTATGTAAATAACCTTGTATAATATTATCTGTAAATGTATCTAATCTATTAAACCGTTCACTATAAACTTGGATCTTACCATCTATATATAATATCATCTGAATATTATCAAGTGTTTTCTTATCATAAATTGTAAAAGTTAATGAATTGTTTTTATCTATTCCTTTAGGTCGTGAAAACCCATCACTTAAATAAATATTTTTATTCCATTTCTCAAATATTTCACTTGTTATATTCTTATCACTTGATAAACTATATGAAGTATTAATACCATCTTTATAAAATTTTATATATGAATCCATATAATTATCGGTTTGGATTTTTAACATCGGAACATCTATTGATAACTGATATTCTTGAAATATCTTAAATAAATCTATTATTATATTCTTACGCTTGTTTTCATATACTAAATGAATCGGTCTAATATCAACCGGAGAACTATCATATTCACTTAATATTTCTTTTTGTGAATTTATTAGTTCTATCTTCGTATCAATCAGATCATCAAATATTTTTTCATCAAGTAATGGGAAATATTTTTTTAAATATCCATATTTTATCACCTTTTCATCTTCTTTAAAAATACTAGTAGAATAATCAACGACATCTTTTAATGTTGTAAAATAAATATTATATTGTTCATCAACTATTCGAGTATTTAATATTTTATATCGATCTAAATAAGTTAAACTATTCCGTTTAGGTGAACCATCACTATTCACAAATCTATCGTCGACCTTTTGAATTAAATAAGGATTCATAAATTCACAATCATCTAAATCATCATAGTTTATACCGAGTGGTTTTGTACATAATAATGATTTCTTTTCTCTTTTATGATCTATCCAAGCATATATTTCATTGCTCGGTAAATCCATCATTTTACCGATTTTTCTATAAACTATCTCAATCGTATCAGATAAATATAAATTATCTTTTATCACTTTAATATTTTTTTTAGGAAAATTTATTTCAGGTTTTTGATGATCTTTAGAATTAAATAAATATGCTTCACTATGCATTTGTTTATCTTTTTCTATGAGAGTCCCTTTTAAAGGTTCTTTTATATGAAATACATTTATCTGTATATTATGATTATCATATGTATGATATGGGTCACTCATATAATTATTAGTATATTATATTTTAAAAATTTAAATTAAATTTTATCAAGTTTTCATAGGTGTAGAATTTATATCCATTCCACAATATTCTACCGGCGATTGACTATAATCTACAGGCATATAAATACCTTGAGAAGAACCCTGTTCTAATAAATATTTCATATTATCCCAAAATAAAGGTGTATGGCCTGTTTCAGGAGTCATTACATGTGATAATTCATGAATCGCTACAAAAATAATTGTATTATCATCTATAAATTTTTCTGTATCCTTTTCTCTTATACATAATGATAATTCTTCTCCTTTATTGACCGAATAAGCAACATAAACAGAACCAGGTATATTTTCTGTGATATATTCGGGATTAAATGATTCTTTTAATTGTTTTATATATTCTCCTTTTTTATCATCATTTTCATTTAAACCATTCACTAAATTTTTTAATGAATCGCTAATAGATCCTAATTTATTTGCTGCTTCATTTTTATCAGGTAAATTTCTTACTAAATACTCATTTCCATTGCTTGCTCGTATCTTTTCTAAATATAATTTTTGTCTAAGGAAATTCATATAAAAAAATACAGCAAGAATACATATCATTAATAGTGTTAATTCTTTCATCTATACTATCTTTATATTTTAAAAATTTGATAATTTTAAATTTGATAGTATCTAAAAATATCTTACAGTAAATAAATAAACATGAGTGATAATTTTGAATTTCAAATCACTGATATTGTTAGTGATGATATACCAGATGGTTATAATCAAAAACAATTCTTAATTACTATTTATGGTATTGATAAGAACAATGATAGAGTAGTAGTTCATGTTAAAAAATATAATCCTTATTTCTATATTAAAATTCCAGATGATTGGGATGGATTAATTTTAGATAAATTCTTAAAAGATGTTTGTGGATTAAAACCCACTGATAGTGGTAAAGATGATAAAATATTTTCAGATATTGTAAAATGTGAAAGGGAAACTTGTAATGAATTTTATGGTTTACAATGGAACATTCAAGAAAATAAACCTAAAAGATTTAATTTCGCTAAAATATCATTTAAAACACATGACAGTATGAAAAAATTTATTAGTCTCTGTATTAAACATTATAATCTTAAAGATATTAAATCTTTACCATCAACTACATCTTTGGATAGATTAACTGAATGGAGAAATACTCCTACATCTGCTGATTGTAATTCTAATCTTTATGAAAGTAGTATTCATCCTATTATTAGATTTATTCATGATAGTAAAATAGAACCCACAGGATGGATTAGTATTAAAATATTAGAAGAATCTACATATTTATTCCCTAAATGTAAATATGATTATCATACTGATTTTTCAGATGTAAAACCATTAAAGAAAGATGATCTTAGTGATTATCGTATTGCTTCTTTTGATATCGAATGTGATAGTTTACACGGAGATTTTCCACAAGCAAAGAAGAACTTTAAAAAGTTAAGTGCTGATATCTTTGATAGTTTACAAAGTATTCTTAAGAATATTAGTGATTCCAGGAAAAAAGATTTTACAATTGATTTAAACTCTAAAATATTAAAATTACTCAAATGTGGTTTTAATGGTGAAGATTTATCAAATAGTATCTGGAAATATAGTAATGTTAATAAACTAAAAACCATTAATGATGAATTACCTACAGATGAACTATATAATGATATAATTTCTGAAATAAGTAAAACTGATATATGTGAAAATATCTTAAAAAAAGATATCAAAAGTAAAGATAGAGAAAATACTATTAATCAATTACAATATATTATAGAAACTGAATGCGATAAAATAAATCTCAAAGTAGAAGGAGATCCTATTATTCAAATAGGAACCGTATTTTATGATTATAGTAGTAAAAAATTATATAGACATATTCTTGTCATTGGCGATAAAAATGGTCTTAAAGAGGGTGAAATATGTAATCCTATTGAAGGTATAGATGTAGTAGAATGCGAAGATGAAAAAGAATTATTACTTAAATGGAAAGATATTATCATAGAAAAAGATCCGGATTTTATTACTGGTTATAATATTTTCGGTTTTGATTTTAAATATATTTATGATAGAGCTGAAATATTATTCCCTTGTGTTCAAGGATGTCATAAACCCCAGAAGGGTCAGAATCCTTGGTGGCATGGTAAAGGATGCCCTATGAAAGAATTTCTTAATTTCGGTAAAATGGATTCTACAAAATACAAATCTAAAGATCATAAATCTAAAAAATGTCAATGTAAAAAACAACAATTAAGTAGCGGTGCTTTAGGAGATAATACACTTAATTATATTACTATGGATGGTCGTATCTTATTTGATATTCAAAAAGAAGTTCAAAAAGGTCATAATTTAGAATCTTATAAACTTGATAATGTTGCTTCACATTTTATGCGTGGTAAACTTAAAAGCGTAGATAATAATATTATCGTTGTTTCTGATACAGGGAATTTAAAAGATCATGATTTTATTTCATTTAGAACTCATAATAATATAGGTGAAGAATTATTTAATGATGGTAAAAAATATGAAATATCATCTGTAAAAGATAAATCTATTACTCTTGTAGAAAATTTAGATATTATTCTTGAAGATTATCATAAAGTTGAATGGTGCTTAAATAAAGACGATATTTCACCTCAAGATATCTTTGATAAACATAAAACGGGTGGTTCATCAGGAAGAGCTGAAGTTGCGAAGTATTGTGTTCAGGATTGTGAATTATGTATTAATCTCTTATTATTACTTGATATTATTCCTAATAATCTAGGTATGGCAAATGTATCTTCTGTTCCGGCTTCCTTTATCTTCTTAAGAGGTCAGGGAGTAAAAGTTACATCTGTAGTCGCTAAAAAATGCTTAGAAAGAAATACTAGAATACCTGAACTGAAAAAAATACCTAATCTTAAAGATTATATCAAAATGTATAACAATGGTAAATCAAAAGATGATATATTTAAACAGATTATTGAAGATGAAACCGAGAATGGAGTATCTAATTATAGAAAACCTAAAGATTATGAATTAGAAGAATGGTATATTCGTATATGTAATCAAGCTGAAAAAGGTATTGATGGTTTTGAAGGTGCTATTGTATTAGATCCTAAACCAGGTATTTATTTAGAAGATCCTATTGTCGTCCTCGATTATGCTTCCCTTTATCCTTCATCTATTATTGAAAAGAATATATCTCATGAAACTCTTATTGAAGATATTTCACTCTTACCTCTTATCGGCGAAGATAATTATGAAAAGATAGAATATCAAAACTGGTGTTATATTAATACAGGTAAAGGTGATACAATTGAAAAGAAACTCGGTGATGGAATGACTACTTGTTATTTCTTGAAAAAAGAATTTATGAAAAACTTAATTGAAAATTTAAAAGATGACGAAGAACCTATGGGTATTATTCCATCTGTATTAAGAGATCTCCTTGATGCGAGAAATGCCACAAAGAAAAGGATGAAAAATACATCTGATGAATTTAAAAAGAAAGTCCTTGATGGTTTACAATTAGCTTATAAAGTTACAGCAAATAGTGTTTATGGTCAATTAGGAGCTAAAACAAGTACAATATTTAAAATGATGTTAGCAGCTTGTACTACTTCTGTCGGTAGATCTCGCATTGAGGATGCTTCATTTGGTGTTAAAGAATGGTCAAGAAGAAAATATGGTAAAGATTATCCTGAACCTGATGTAGTTTATGGAGACACAGATTCTGTATTTGTTAAATTTAGTCGTTTTAAAGATGGAAAATTATTAACAGGTAAAGAAGCATTAGCTCATTGTATACAATGTGGACAAGAAGCGGGTGATTATATTACAAAAGGGATTTTAATATCTGAAAATGATGATGGTAGTGTAGATACAGAATATGATGATCCTATCTTATGTCACCCCCAAGATTTAGAATATGAGAAAACATTCTGGCCTTTCATCCTTATCTCTAAGAAAAGATATACAGGAGATAAATATGAATTTAATACAGAAGATTGTAAACGCACGGCTATGGGTATTGTATTAAAAAGACGTGATAATGCTCCGATAGTCAAACATGTCTTTGGTAATGTTATTGAGAAAATTATGATTGATAAAGATTTCAATGCGACTTTAGACTGGTTAAAAGAATCTTTATCTCAAATTAGAAATGGAGAATTTTCTTTACGATATTTTGTAATTACAAAATCATTAAGAGGTTATTATAAAAATCCACAAAGTATTGCTCATAAAGTATTAGCAGATAGAATGGCGGAAAGAGATCCTGGTAATAAACCTAAATCAAATGATAGAATTCCTTATGCTTATATTGATAAAGGTAAAACAAAACAAATTATCGGTTATAAAAAGATTAAGGAACGTAGACAAATTGGTGAATTTAAAAATGGTAAACCTAAATATAAAAACTTTATGATTGAGGATAAAACACAACCTAAATATAAAAAGATAACTATTTTACAAGGTGATAGAATTGAACATATTGATTATATTAAAGATAAACAATTAGTCTTAGATTATGAATTTTATATATCAAATCAGATTATGAATCCTGTAAAACAAGTATTGGATTTAGAGATGGACAAGGAAGAGACAGAGGAAATATTTTCTAAAGTAGATGTATAATGATAGGTGGAGCATTAAAAGTGAAGAAAATGATTAAAGATGAAAATCTTAGTACATTATTCACTGTATTTTTATGATAATATTAATTATTTTAATCAAAGCATATGTTGTTCAGATAACCTATAATATGATGTGGCCTAAGATAGTAGAGAACTCTGGTGGAGATACTAGTCGGTTTAAACCATTAACTTTCTATGAATCTTTGATGATGGTAATATTATTTTCATTTTTGTTTGGTTATTAATAAGTTAAAATAAATATTAAGTTTTATTTAATTTTAAAATATGCGGAAAAATTAAATGAGTTAATTTCCTCAAAATTTTTTTCTAAATTAAGGTATAAAAATAATATGGGAGGTGGATTAATGCAACTTGTAGCTTATGGCGCTCAGGATATTTACTTAACTGGTAATCCGCAGATTACTTTCTTCAAGGTTGTCTACCGCAGACACACTAACTTCTCTATGGAGTCTATTGAACAGACACTCAGTGGCAATGTAGGTTGGGATTCTAGAATTACAGCCACCATCTCAAGAAACGGTGATTTAGTATCCGGATTACATGTAGAATGGAACCCTGCGGCAATACTGGGGACTGTCGGGACTGTCGGGGACACAGACGACACCGAATACGCGGCTATGGCCGGTAATTGTTTACTTAAAACAGTAACATGTGAAATTGGTGGTCAGCAAATTGATAAGCATCATAGAGATTGGATGAGCGCTTGGGATGATTTAACTCAGGTAAATCCCAGCAAAACAACTGGGCACATCACGTCCACCGGTTACCACAATGTGGTTACCGATTCGGCGGGTTATTCCCCTGCTACGCCTTACCAGAAATCGAGTTTTAATATTCATGGTGGGGCCGTCGCGGAAAAGCCGTCTAATGTGTTTAAAGCATACAATCCCCTTAAATTCTGGTTCTGCCGTAATCCGGGTCTCGCCTTACCTCTAATCGCTTTACAATATCATGAAGTGAAAATTATTATTGAAACAGCTTCGCAGGGTGAAATGTCTGCAAAGGCTGGTCCGCTGCCAGGAAGCGAAGCAACTGCCCCCACATCTTCCTCTTTTAAACTATTCGCCGATTATGTTTACCTTGATACGGATGAAAGGCGCAGATTTGCTCAAGTAAGCCATGAATATTTAATTGAACAGGTACAGCAGCAGACCTTTGCCGGTAGTGGATCTACATTCACTCTTAACTTTAACCACCCCGTAAAAGAATTAATTTGGGGATGCGCGCCATACACAACTGCTGGTCGCCCGTCGTCTAGTCCAGCTATCTTTCAGAGAGACACTGTTGCGAAGGGCTTAGATCCATATCACGAACCTAATCGTATTACACTTAAACTGAATGGCCATGAAAGATTTACACCTCGCCACCCTACTTATTTCTCGCAACACCAAGTAACTCAACACCATTCTGGTCATGGTGGTGTTGTTAAAGCGGACTCCGTACATGTTTACTCATTCGCCCTTAAACCGGAAGAGCACCAGCCTTCTGGTACTTGCAATTTCTCTAGAATTGATAATGCACAGTTAGTATTCTCCGGTGGCGAACCGGTCGGACTTGCATTACACGTTTATGCTATAAACTACAACGTTCTCCGTATCATGTCGGGTATGGGTGGTCTCGCTTACTCCAACTAAGTATTTTATTTATTTATTTTATTAAATTAATTTATTAGTATATTTTCAAATATATATCAATAATAAAAAATATTGGTTAATTTTAAACATTATTTAATTTTTCACGAATACTATTAAAATCCGAACTCCAAATTTTAACATCATCAACTTCACCCTGTTTATATACTGATCTTAAAATAGTAACTAAATCATCTACTCGCTTTTCTAACTGAACTAATCTTTCTTTATCAGATAAATCTTCATTTACAGGTGTCGTTAAAATTTCCTGAACATTTTGAACAACTTCTTGAACTGAAACTTCTTCAGGCTCAGGTTCAGGCTCTGGCTCGCCATCATTCACAACAATATCTCTCATGTTTACAGAAGGTTCATCTACTGCTTCAGTTATAGTATCCATAACATTATCAACCGTATCACTCATTTTTATAATAAGTATAAATAAAATAATTTTAAGTATATTTATTTATTTAAAAAAATCATAGATATTTAAAGTAAAGTTATGTCTGAAAATAAAAAACCTATCAATGCTGGAAATAAAGGTTTAGCTAATTTAGGAAATACATGTTATATGAATTCGGCTTTACAATGTTTAAGTCATTTGATAGTATTTCATCCAAATAATGAAAAATTTTTCGATGAATGTAAAAGAGGCGATAAAGATTCATTGATTTACGAATGGTTTCAGTTTCAGAGAAATATGTGGTCAAATAAAGATAAAAGTATGATAAATCCTATCAATCTATTAAGACGTTTTCAGAAATTATGTTTAGAAAAAGATTTATATTTTAGTAATTTTATGCAAAATGATATTGATGAATTCTTAGTCTTATTCCTTGATTTATTACATCAAGGTGTTGGTAGAAAGGTTGAAATGAGTTTTAATACGAAAGTTATAGACGAAGCAGATAAAATAAATCTTAAGAGTAATCAAACTTGGAAAAGATTTTATGAAAAAGATTATTCATATATAGTTGAGAATTTTTATTCACAGCTTTTAGGAATTACTAGTTGTACTGATTGTGAATATTATACGACAAATCATGATCCTATACAAGTATTATCATTAGAAATACCAGAAGATAGTCATTCATTAAATTGTTGTTTAACACAATATATGAAAAAATATAGATTAGATAGTGAAAATTTATGGAAATGCGATGCTTGTAAAAATCATGTAAGACCCTTTAAACAAACGCGATTATGGAAAACTTCAGATGTAATCTTTATTCTTTTAAAAAGATACAATAGAAACCAAAAAATAGATAAATATTTAGAATATCCTTTGACACTAGATTTAAAAGATTATAATATAAATTACAGTAAAAATAAAAGTAATAAATATTCACTGAATGGTATGGCAATTCATAGTGGTAACCTGGGTGGTGGTCATTATTATGCTGTTTGTAAAAATTATTTAGATGATCATTGGTATGAATATAATGATAGTCATGTATCAAGAGTGACGGATGATAAATTAATGAAATATTCACCTTATTTATTAGTTTATAGAAGGATTTAAACTTACCATAGGAATTAATTGAAAATTTGATAAATATATCTAAGTTTTTGCTAACTAAATAAATAATATGGAGATTGTTAAAGCAACTGCCGTTGATAATAGTTTTGATGACGATGAAACATATAAAATATCGTTAGATATGGTTCAAGTTGATAGAATATTTATTAATATATTTAATACTAGATCGGGATTTTCTTTTAAAACATTTATAGATAAAGATTCAGAATGGTATAAATCTAATATATATGTCTATAGAGATAATTTTTCACAATTATATAATATCTTAAAAAAATCAATTATTCAAAATGATGAATCATTGAAATATAATCTTAGTGAAGAAAAAGAAAAGATTTGTTTAAAAATTTCTTATAATAACGATATGTTTCCATTTGAACTTTTAATTGATATTCCTAGATATATATCTGAAAAGGGTGAATTAGAAGATAGAATAAATTCTTTAGAATATCAAGTTGAAAGATTAAGAAGTAAAATAAAGAGTAAATCATTAAAAGTTAATGATAAAATGGTAAATGATATCGGTGAGATATATAATTTATATGGTCATTTAGTTTATAAAGGACAAATGAAAGACGGAAAACCCCACGGAAAAGGAATTAAATATTTTGAAGATGCCGAGATTATTCAATACGAAGGAGAATTTAAAAATGGATTATATGATGGTTATGGAGTTTTAGCAAATCATGGTTATGGTGATACAACGCATGGTAATAAACCTGTCGGCGCACCCAATAAAGGTTATTTCAGTAAAGGATTAAAACATGGAGAGATTGTCAATGATGATAGTCTTAATGGTAAAGAATATAATAATTATAAAATGGGTCTTAGAGATGGTTTACAAAAATCTGTAAATAACAAAGGTTCAATAAATACTCATTATTATAAAGATGGTGTCAGAGAAGGTGAATTTAAAACAGTTGATAAAGATGGAAATGTTACTGCTTTAACAAATTTTGTTAATGGTAAAGCAGTTTAAATTAAAGTTAATCGTTTTCCATCGCTCTTATAAAGTTTCCCCTTTTTCCTGATAATAACTCCTCTCGGTGGAACTCTAATAGGTTTTCGCTTTGTTCTACGTGTTCTCCTTCTTTTTCTACTTGGTGGTCGGCTTTTTTTATTTTTCTTTGTCTTTTTAGCACGTTTTTGTTTTCTCATAAAAGAAAAAGGAATACCTTCTTTCATAAATTTATCACTTAGTTCTTTAATATTAACCATATTACTATAATATAGATTATATTTCTAATAAATCATCACCTGAATTTTCATCATCACTAAATTCTTGAATAGTTGTATTACACTTTATGTATTCAAAGAGTTCATTAAAATCTCCTTGAATAATATTTGTATTGTAATAATCATCTAACTTTTTTAATGATAAAAATAATCTATTTATCTCTTCTAAATATTTTAAATTGTATAAATCTTCTTCGGATTCAGTCATATGTGAATTATCATAATTATGATCCTTTTTATAATCATACATTAAAGATATGAAATCATTTTTAAATGAATCATAATCTGTGACTAATGATAAATCATCTTTATCAGTTATCCATTCATATGTTTTAGTAGACATATCTTCTAATATATCTTTAATTGTTAACTCATCTTCGTATTTAACTTTTGTGTTTAACCATCTATCTATAGGAATACGCATTTTAGTGATTGGCAAAGGTGGATCCATAATAAATTTATGATTAAATAATATATTTATTTTAAACGAGATTTATAAATTCTCTTACTATTTTCTTTATAACTTCTCTATCTTCAGATGAATCTATACTTAAATGGGGGTGATCATTATTTAGCCATTGGAAAGTATTCTTTTCAGAAGGATGGTTTCTATTTTTCAGATGGTCTAAGTAATTATTTGGATAAATATTTCGAATTCTATATTCTTGTAATTCATCTGAAATATTTAATTGAATGATTTTAAATCCATTTTTAACGAGTGCTTCATATTCATTTTGATATCTTAAATCATCAACTAAACAATATTCTACATCTTTACATTGTTGAACAACATAATTTATCCATACATCTTTATTTATTTCTCTCATTTTTTGACCGATACTTGTTAAAAGAGTTCTATCTTTAATTTGAGGATCCATATTAAAAAGATCTGAAGCTACATCTTTTACTTTTTTACCAAATGAAAATATTTGAAATCTGGGTTCTATTTCACATAAATAATTACAAAGAGTAGTTTTCCCTGAACACATTTTACCTGTGACAGCTATTTTCATATTTATATTTTATTAAGAATTATTATTTTAAGTATTTCGAATTTATTTTATTTTTCTCAATTTTTAAATACTACTCTACTTAAAAATTTGATATCATATTAAATGTATCAAGTAGAGTCAAATAATATGCGTGTACAAAAAAGAAATGGTTCTTATGAAGAAATCTCCTTTGATAAAATCCTTACTCGGATTAAGTCATTATCACAGGGTTCGGAATTTAAGAAATCATTAAATATTGACGAAACAGTTGTGGCACAAAAAGTTATTCAGGAAATTCATGATGGTGTAAAAACAAGTGAATTAGATGAATTATCTAGTCAAATAGCTATTGCGATGTATAGTAAAAATCCTCAATTTAAAACTCTTGCTGGTAGGATTGTAATTTCTAATCATCATAAAAATACTAAGAATACTTTTTCAGAAAAGATAGAATTACTTTATAATTATCATAAGAATGGAAATCATAAACCATTAGTCGCTAAATATTTATATGATTTAGTAATAGAAAATAAAGAACTTATTGATAATACCATTGATTATATGAAAGATTATGATTTTGATTTCTTTGGTTTCAAGACTTTAGAAAAGAGTTATTTATATAAAACAGATGGTATAATAGTAGAAAGACCACAGGATATGCTAATGAGAGTTTCTCTATCAATTCATAGAAATAATTTAGATGAAGCATTAGAAAATTACAAATTAATGAGTGATCATTATTTTACTCATGCTACACCGACTCTTTATAATGCTGGTTCAAATAGAGAACAATTCGCTAGTTGTTTTCTCTTAACAATGAAAGAAGATAGTATATCAGGTATTTATGATACTCTTAAAGATTGTGCTTTAATCTCTAAACACGCTGGTGGTATTGGATTAAGTATTCACGATATTAGGGCAAAAGATTCTCATATTGCGGGAACCAATGGAGTATCAAACGGTTTAGTTCCTATGTTAAGAGTATTTAATGATACAGCTCGGTACGTTGACCAGTGTGTAACTCCTGAAACTATTATTTATACTACCGAAGGTCCTAAACAAATTCAAGAATGTGAATATGGTTCTACAGAAGTATTCACTACAAATGGAAAAGAAACAATAGAAAATGTATTAGAACATTCATATGAAGGGGAAATTTATGAAATAGAAACAATGCATTCATTAGAACCATTGCGTATTACCGATGAACACCCTGTTTATGTATTAAGAGGTCAAAAACGAGGATTAAATTATGATATTATTAGAAACAGATTAGAGAAGGGTTTAATTAAACCTGAATGGTGTTCAGTTAAAGATTTAACAAAAGATGATTTATGTTTATTTAAAGTTCCAAAGTATGAAGTTGATGATAGTAATATTTCAAATGATGATTGTTATATGTATGGGTTAATTTTAGGCGATGGTTGTATGATGCCAAGTTCAACGAATTGTTATTTAAGTTTACATAAGGAAAATAAGAAACATATTATTGATTTCGTGAAAAATTATCTTGATAATAAATGTATTGAAAATCGTTGTGTGGATGAAGAAAATACTACAAGGGTTTATTGGAAGCGAAATATTCAATTAGTCTTTAGACATTGTGATATTTATGATAAAAATAAAGAAAAACATATTACACCAAAATGGCTAAATTTACCCTTAGAAAAGATTAAATATATCGTTAAAGGATTAATTGATACTGATGGATGTAAGGGTAATGAATTATTATTTGATACTACTTCTCATAATTTAGTAGAATCGTTAAGATATCTCTTATTAAGGATGGGTATTCCGACAAGTGGATATAGTAGAGATAGAAGAGGTGAAAGTCATATTTCTATGTATGGTGATAGAATAGAAAATAAGAAAATTTCATATACATTAAGAATTCCTAAAACAGATAGTATTTGTGAATTATTAGATATTGAAAAGGGTAAATTTAATAAATATTTTACTTTTGATGATTATATTGCCACAAGAATAAAAGATATTCATACTACACATTATGAAGGTGTCTTATATGATTTACAAATGAAGAAAACACATAATTATATGATACATAATGGTATTGTTCATAATGGTGGTGGGAAACGAAATGGTTCATTTGCGATGTATTTAGAACCATGGCATGCTGATATCTTTGAATTTATTGAACTTAAAAAGAATCATGGTAATGAATTAGAAAGAGCAAGAGACTTATTTTATGCCCTTTGGATCCCCGATTTATTTATGGAAAGAGTATTATCTGACGGTGATTGGTCATTATTCTGTCCTCACGAATGTCCTGGTTTAAGTAATAGTTGGGGCTCAGAATTTAATACTTTATATGATAAATATGTGAAAGAAGGAAAGAGTAGAAAAATTATAAAAGCTAGAGAATTATGGTCTGCGATTTTAACATCTCAAATAGAAGTAGGAACTCCATATCTATTATATAAGGATGCTTGTAATCGTAAATCTAATCAGCAAAATCTAGGAACTATTAAATCATCTAATTTATGTACTGAAATTGTTGAATATACATCTCCTGAAGAAACAGCGGTATGTAATCTGGCAAGTATTTCATTAAAGAAATTTGTTAAAAAGAAAGATACTAAAGATTTAGTAGTTAGAGTATTTAGTAAACCTAAATGCGTCTATTGTGAATTAGCAAAGGGATTATTAAATAAAATGAATATTCATTATGAAGTTAAAGATTACAAAGAGTTAACAAATGTTTCGGGTGAATATCCACTAGGGGTTAAATTTCCTCAGATTTATAGAATTGATAATCATAAAGTGGATCATATTGGTGGTTATACTGAATTATATGAATATTTAAAACCAAGTTATGATTTTGATGGTCTACAAAAGATTACTGAACATCTAACAAAGAATCTTAATAATATTATTGATTATAATTATTATCCCACGAAAGAAACTAAAACATCTAATCTTAGACATAGACCTATTGGTATAGGTGTTCAAGGATTAGCAAATGTATTCTTTGATTTTGGATACGCGTTTGATTCAGATGAAGCTAAAGAATTAAATGAAAGAATTTTTGAATGTATTTATTATGGATCATTAAAAGCGTCAATGGAAATATCAAGAGATAGATTACCTTTTATGCAAGCATATAAAAAATATAATGATCAATTTAATGATTCATCTTCTAATGATGAATTTATTTCATCAGATGAAATTTTTAAAATAAAGAAATATCTTAAAAATGTATTACCCGAAGAATTAAATAGAGATGAATATTTAGGATCATATAGTTCATTCATCGGTTCACCTCTTTATAATGGTAAATTACAATTTGATCTATGGTCAAAGAATATTACGGATATATATCATGATTGGACATCATTAAGAAGAGATATTAAACGTTATGGAGTAAGGAATAGTTTACTTGTAGCACCTATGCCTACAGCATCAACAGCCCAGATCCTAGGTAATTATGAATGCTTTGAACCTATCTTATCTAATATTTATACTAGACGTGTCTTATCAGGGGAATATATGGTAATGAATGATTATCTAGTAGAAGATTTAATATCATTAGGATTATGGTCATCAGAATTAAAAGATAAAATTATAGCGAATGATGGTTCAGTATTAAATATCCCTGAAATTCCAGATATTCTTAAAAATAGATATAAAACAGTATGGGAAATAAAACAAAAGAATATACTTGATATGGCGATTAGTAGAGGTAAATTTATCTGTCAAAGTCAGAGTATGAATTTATTCTTAGAATCACCGAATTTAAAAACGATGAGTAATATGCATTCATATTCATGGAAAAATGGATTAAAAACTGGGATATATTATTTAAGAAGCCGCCCTTCATCAAAAGCGATTCAATTTACATTAGATCCCAATGCTTGTGAAAACTGTTCAGGTTAAAAAGTTATTATCGCAATAACTCTGATAATTTTTCGCGTTGTTGTGGTTGTGTCGGTCTCTTAGCCGGTGGTTCCATCATTTTAGATTTACTATCTATTTTTTTTTGTAATTCTTTATTTTTCGTGCTTTGTAAAGCAATAAATGATACTGCGCACATTAAACCGATCAACATTAATCCCATAAAAAAGAAAGGTAAGAGAACTATAAACCAAGCAATCTTTTTACCATATTTAAATTGACAGATATAATTTAATAAATAAATCCATAAGATTGTAAATATCATTTTAACGACTAATCCACTTAGCGTATAATGATGAATACCTTCTCCATCGGGTTCAACTTCTAATACCCGACCATGAACATTTAACATAGAGACAACATAAAGAGTTAAACTGATCAAAGAAAGAATTAAATAAACTTGAGCAGGTTTACATAATTTCATAATCATATCTGGTATCGTAAATCCTAAAATTTTCATTTTTATAATAGTATATAAAAAAATTATCTGGTTAATTCATCAACATCCAAAAGACTATTAAATTTTGACAAAGCAATTTCTTGTTCAGCGCCTTTAGGTTTTTTAACTTTTTCAGGAGGTGGAACATAAGTTTTTACTTCATTACCCTTCTTTGATTTAAACATTAAATTTACATTACATTGGGTTTGTATAAATATATTTTGATCTTTTCTTATAGGAATATTAAATTTAACTGGTAGACTCAAATATCCTATAGCATGATATAATAATGGTAATCTAGCACTTCTCTTACCACAAGTATAATTATCTCTGAAAAAACGATATAAATTTTGTATTTGTATTTTAGTATTATTATCTCTTTCATTACATTCATAAAAAATTATTTCCCATAATAACCATATTGGATCTTTACAATGTTTAGGATCTACTTCATTAATATCTCTACATTCTATTTCAAATTTTATCTTTTTCTTTTTATTAATTTTTTCCCATTGTATTAACCAGGATACCCAATAACTAGCATCATGATAACCACCGTTTTTATTTTTAAGATGAAATAAAAATTCATTCATTACTATTTTTAATTCTTCTGGATCTGTAAATCTTATCATATGAGAAGGTAAAATATGCATCGTAGCTTTTAATTTATTTTGTATATTTCCATATTGAAAATCATTTTCATTTACTTTTGGATATTTATCTAATCGTTGAGTTTTTAATGAACCGCTAATTGTAACAACTAAATCAAAAAATACATTTCTTACACTTTGTGTATTTCTTAAATGTATTAGTTGGTCTCGTTCTTTTTTACCTATATGATCATAACTTGATACAAAAGTTAAATATCTTCTCCATAAATATTCAGGTAAATTAGGTGAATTTATATGAACTATTTTTGATGATAAAATTACTAATTTTTCAAATAATTCTATACTATAACCTGAACAGATACACTCTGTTATCCAATAACAAGATTCTTCTATTTTACCTTCTTCAATACATTTAAATAATTTATTTATGACATCTCGTTTTTTAAAATCAGAAAAAGTTTTATCTTTAAAAGCCTCTAAGGGTCTTGGATCAAAAATTAAATAATCACTATTCATATTAGTGTTAAATTATAAAAAAGAATTAATATTTATATTTAATTTAAATTTATGGACGACATATTCCTGAACTTACACCCCCTAAAAATCCTTTCTTTTTTTCTTCCGATGATTTCCTATTTTCGACCCAACAATTTCCATCATCTTTCATTGGATGATTATCAAATAATTCTTCTAACTCTACACAGTCAATTTCGGCCTCTCTAATAAGTTGGTTGAATGCCCTTATTGCTTCGGGACGCCAATTAGAGGCTACTGTATTAGCCTCAGGAGAATTTAAATTAGATCCAATACACGCTCTTATATTCATTAATGGATTCTTGATTTTATCTGTTCCATTTCCTTCGTCAGCACCCCCTTTCATTTTTCTCTTTTTCTTTCTATTTTGTGTAAATTTTTTATTTCTTCTCTTCTTTTTAGATTTTCTTCTCTGCTTACGTTTAGATTTATTGCGTTTAGATTTTCTGCGTTTAGATTTACGTATTTTACCACCACCATTGATTTCCACATCAACCACGTCTTGATTTGGTGGATTATCCATTTGTTCTTGTCTCTCAGCCACCAAATCATTATATGCTCTATCTAATAGTTGACGTTGTCTCTGGTGAATATCTAGAAGGCTGAGATCCCCTGCTGGTTGGCGAACGAGTGGCGGAGGAACTTCATCCAAATCTTCCATTGAGAATTCATAATCAATACCCCCAATTTGCCTATCTAGAGTGAATCCCCCCCATATTTTCTTCACCCCATTCCTTTGATCATCGGATAATTCATTCCAATCTGGCAAATCTCTATGATCATTTGTGAATTGAATTATATAATTAAGGACACGATCATCCTCATAAATTCCCCCCATTATATATTATATATTATATATTATATATTATATTTTTTTTTATTCATTAAAAATCATTTCTTGTTCATCATCTAAACCTTCTGACCCATAGGTAGTATCTTCAGGGTCATATTCTTCATCGTAATCATAACCGCCTTCTTCATCTAATCCACCGCCTCTGCCATGTGTATCTACTATATCTGAAGTTTCACCTGTTAAAACCTCAAGCTCTAAATTAGCATCTTTATAAATTTCATTTAATCTTTCTGTTCTTTCACTTTCTGTTTGTGTATTGTATTCATCACTATTGACATATTCTCCGGCTTTTGCTGAACCGATTTTATAAAATAATGATATACCCATTTTATTTTTTTCCATAATTGCTAAACGCTCTTCTCTACTAGCATTATCTAAACTATCAATAATAATTTGCTTTTCTCTTTCTTTTTGTTTTGATAAACGATTTGCTAAATCTAATTTTTGTTCATTTAAAAATAACCATGATGGATCATAATGTTGAAACATAATATGTGTTAATAAATCCATTAAAAATATACTATATATTTCAATCATATCATCTACTATTTCTTCATCTCTCATTTCCAATGATTGAAATAAATCGTTCGCATCTTCTGTAATATCAGTTCTGGATTCAATTAAACTTCTTATCGTTTCAACTATCGTATTTAATAACTTAATAAAATGATATTTCATATAAATATCTGAATATCTATGATTATATTTCATACTATCTGAACCCTTTAATAAATCTAAATCTTCTAATAGCGGTGATAATTTATCTGATAAATATTGAAAATAATATAAATATTCATCTCGCTCTTTGTAATTATTAAAACCAGTATATTTATCTTTTGTTTTCATAAAAATATTATTATGTAAATATAAATAAACATCTGAATTTTCTCTATCCATAAATTTATTATATTCATTGATTACACTATCACTACATTTCCACGATTTAGGCAATGTAATTTTATAGTTAGATTTTTCTCTTAATCTTGATAATATATTTCTTATATCACTTAAATAACCGCATAAATGTTTGTATTTTAAATTTGGATCTCGGATAAATAAACCAAAGATATTATTTATATTTTCATAGTTAAATAATATACGACCACTATTAAAATCTTTAAAAATACCTATAAATCTTCTTTTTTGATCTGAAGTTATTTTATCATTAGTCGTTAAAAATTTACTTATATTTTCTATATATTCATCAGTCATAATAACTAATTGAGAAAATTCTAATTTTGTATCCATATCTAATTTATCACTAATCTTCTTTTCAGGATAGGTTGTTATATTTTGAAATATATCATATAATTTTGTTTGATCATGTTGTTCTAAATAATTCTTAAATCTATTTTCTAAACGATTCATTAAAATAATATTATTAATGATATCTATATCATATTCATTTCTTGGTTTATGTATAATATGAAATGGTAATGAATATTCTTTTCTTAAATCTTCTAATATCTTATTAAAATTTTCTTCATTCTTATCAAATGATTTAAACTTTAGTTTTTCTACTCTTGTATGTTCTATTAAAGCTAATTGATTATAAAAACGATGATAAGATAAATCTTCATATCGCTTAACAGTATTATTCATCTCATCTTGAACGTATATCTTAAATAATCTCTCAACGCTATTAGGTATTTCATTACCATTTAAATCATATTCTTTTGTTTCACTTAATCTACCAAATGGTAAATCAGGATAAACTAATGGAGGTCTATAATAATAAATACGCTTCGGTTTAGTATTTAATAATGATAAATCATAATTATTCACTAAATTATGTATAAATTCATTACAAGATCTAGAATCTGAATAACATGAAGCAATCTTATTATTATCTGAACCATATAATCCTAATAAATCTGGTATAATTTTTGTTCTTAATTTATGAATATCTAAATCATCCGAAAAACTATATTTCTTAAATATTTTTATTATTTCTTCACCTTGTTTACTCTCATCTATTAATTTATCAATTGTCATACTAATAAATAAATTATTTTCTCGTTTCCCATATAAAGATACTACATATCTTAATAATACCTTAAAACTATTATTTTTATAAATCTCTATTTCAGGGATATTTAATCCTTCTGATACATTATTATTTTCAGATATACTTTTACCTCTTATAAAACTACTATTTTCTATTGTATAACCACCATAAATCTTACGATAATATTTACTATCTCTTTCACTTATTTCGGATAAAAATTTATTTGTTTCTAATACTGATAAATTATTCATTAAAGGTTTATAAGTAGTCCATTCAGGTCTTAAATATTTTGATGATTTACTATAAATATAATCTTCTAATTTACTTACTCTTTTTACTATTCGTGGAAAATTCGGATTTAATAAATATTGAACTATTAAACCTAATTGTATTTCTACACTATTTGTATTGTATTCTTTCTCATTATATAATTCTAAACCATCATTCCATATTTCTTCTGTATTATATTTTTCACATAATCGTTTTAATTTTGCACACATATAATTTAATACGCCATTGTTTAACTTTTTATCTATAATATTTAATACTATATATGAATTTTTACTATTCGTAAAATATGTCGGTATTGATGTCTGAACTATTAATAATAATAAAGCCGTTAACATTAATAATATATTTGTTGACTTTAACCATCTCTGAAAATCATATATAACATTCTCTCTTTGTATTTTATATTCATTTCGTTTTTTCTTATCTTTTTCCTTTTTCTCTAATGATTTTATAGTCTTTATTTTACTCTGAACTCTCGGATGAATGTCTGTTTTTGATACATTCATCATACCATATCGTTTATCAGATAAAATATCATTTTCCAAAAGCTCAAATGATAATAATATTTCATATTTATCATTCTCAGTTAAATCTATACCAATACTATCACTTAAATCATCTATAATTTTAACATATTTTTCATATTGGTCTAATGTTTCTTTTCTCATTAAATCTTCTTCTCCTTCTGTATTTAATATTTCTCTTGTAATCATCGGTTTATCATCTTCATAACCATCAAAAAGAGTAGTATCTTCATTACATAAACTACATCCACATATCTTGCAAGAAATTATACCATCTTTCGGTGGTAATCCATATATACTTTTCATCGTATTAAATATATCATTTTCATTGGATATATTACATTCATAAAGATAATGTTTACATAATAATTTTTTATCATTGTATTTATTATATAAATAATCTCTATCTTC
>JACKZZ010014894.1_pt1 | contig 21037 bp, 11 predicted proteins | sample 8027871 | NCBI WGS metagenome assembly JACKZZ01 (sample SAMN15724774, study PRJNA655200) | protist metagenome | isolation source: fluorescence activated cell sorting (FACS) single amplified genomes of... | place: USA: West Boothbay Harbor, Gulf of Maine | collected 2000-07-19
TTAGTTCTGTATGCTTCGCTTGTTCATGTTCAAGTTCTTGTGTTGATATAAGTTGAGATTGTTGTAAGAGTGCTGTAATCTTTTGTCCCGATGTCGTATCATGCTGCTGTTGCTGTACCGACTCTTTATCGCCTTCTTTCCGTTTATTTTTTGGTAATAATGTTTGTGACTTTATTGCATTAGTCCTCTTGCGCAACACATCTTTCTCTGCTTCTTGTGACTGCTTTGATTGTTGAGAATAATCACAAACTTTGACATTACTAACAAGTTTACGTAGTTCAGAAAAATCATCTCCATTAGACATGGTATATGTATCATCACATACCCTAGTAGACTTTAAATGCTCCATAGAGCCACAAATTTGAGAGAGCTGAGCTGCATTGACATTTCCAAGCTTTAGCGCTGTTTCAGCCTGCTTTCGAAAGCGCTGCACATTCAGAGTAGCACTAACTTCAATCTCTGTCATGATATTCTTACCAATCACTTATCATCGGGTGTTTTTTAAAACGGAGGCGTAATTTGCGCCGGCACCCCGGCACCAAAATGGAGAGAGGAGGTTTACCCCGTACATGAGAGGAAGATAAGGAAAATATTGTAACTCATATCATTTGAAAATGCACATTTATATGTTTGCGGTTTTGACGCATAGTTAGGTAATTAATATCCATTATATCCGTCAAGTGCGCAAGGTCTGAACAACTACAACTCCACCAGTGGAAGTGAATTTTTATTGACTGAAGGATGTCTAAGCATGTCAATACTAAAGCAAGTTTTGGTCACTTCCATGATAATTCCATGGCCAAAGACGCTAAACTAAAGAACAAGGATAAAGGGAAAAAGGAAGCACATACTGATGCCCGTAATGCTAGTTTTAATGCATGCAATACAGAATTTGATGAAATGATATCATATTGTAAAGCATTACAACAAAAAACAAAAGCAAGACAACGCATTATGGCGCAATTAGCAATGGAGGCATTTTCAGCAATATCTATACAATGTGCTTGGCGCCAATCAATGGCTAGAAGAAAAGTATATGAGTATAATCGCATGAGGTTCATAACATTATGGGCGCGATACCATTTCTTTTATAGAAGACCACGTTTACGTTGTGGTAAATATATTAAAAGATTTTTATTATCGCGAAGAATTATTACTTTGTTCAGAAATATTACCTTAATCGTAAAAACGGGAAAAAAAATCATACACTGGTATCGTTATAAAAAAGCTATTGAAACTGCAAAAAATAATTTAATACGTTTTCGTATAAGAAATCAAATTATGAAGCGATGTATTGTTTTTGGTACAACCCGTGCGCAAAATAAATTAATGCGAAATAGAATACAAAATGAGAACAAGGCTAATAGACGATATCAAATGGCAGCTAAAATTATAAAATTTTTAAGAAATATTATATTTACAAGAAAATTACAACTTTTACATTCGCAATTGTTTATGTATAGATTAGAATGTTTACGTGTAAAAGGCATATTAGATGCAAGAGATGTATTTGGTGAAGCTGATCCTACTTACATGGGTCGCTACACTGATACCATGAACAGCTTGGCGGCGGGCTCAGTAGATTCTTCGCCGCATGCATCAAATGATGATGATGATCATAATTCACTATCAAATATAAATAAAAGACGTGGTGGTGTTGCACCTATTAAACGATTAACTGTTGTATCAGGTAAAATAGCCAAGAATCAACCTGTTGGCTTACAAAGACAATCTGAAGGTAGCAAGGTCAGTGGTGCCGCAAAGCACGTCTACGCTCATGACTTACCAGCGTTGACAGCTTGGTCTTCACATATGGCACCGTTTTCTGAAATTATTTTACATATATTAGCAAGAATAAGACCATATCATGGACGGTATCACGGAGAAGACAGAGATACTTCGAGTATATTTGATTATTTAGTAAAAAAAAGGTATGATTATTTTCATAAACAAAATAAAGAAATAAAAGAGATAAGAAGTGGTAATCCATATAAAGCAAGAACTTTAATAAAGGATATAAAAATATCACAAGGTTTAGCTGGTTTAGTGTCAACTGATTCCATGCTCCCGGTGGCTTTGACACAACATGATCGTTCTACCACTACCAGCAAGACTACTACAACGGGTACAGCTGCACCTGGGCATCGTCGAGCTGCCGTCAGTAGTGCTAATGGTCTTGCTGGGTTAAGTAGTCATACATTGAATTCACCAAATCATACTAATGGTAGTAGAAGACGAGAAGCCTCCATGATCAATAAATCACCAAGAGAAAAATTGAAGGAAAAACAACATTTATCTCGTCATGAAGTGCCAAAAGATACTCAAAATAAGAGTGATTTTGAAGCAAGGTTAGCAAAAATTGATGGAGGTGATGGATCATTGTTCGAGTTATACAAATCTTCATCATCTTTACCATTACCACAAGAATTTTCTGGTATATATCGTCCTAAAACAATATATGAAATTATACAATTAATATATGCTTTACGGGACATGGTGATAGTTATGAGTGATGAAGCGTTCCATCGTATACTAGGCAAAAGTGGTGCGGATGCCCATGAAATGCAAACAGATGGTACAACAACGCAAGATGCTATACATAATGGTAAAAGTGTTCGTTTAGGTATCCCTGATAATGAAGTATTATTAAATTATTTCATTTTTATTAATACAACACCTCTACAGACAACAACAGTAGCTCACATGCAATGTCTAAAACAAAGTCGGCGTATTGAAAAAAGAGCAAATGATTTATTACGTGGCTCTAAAGATATTGTAGCAGGTAAAAAATGGACACCACTAATCACAAATGACCTGGAAGAAGAGCAAGACACTAAAATGGAATGGATGAAATTTTATACGAAACCTGGTAAAAATGGTACAATAAGTGGTATTTATAAATTATATTTTGATAGTATATATAGAAAAATAAGAAATTTAACAAAAGATGAAAAAATATTACAATTAAAAGCAAAAGCACAGAAATTTGCTTCTTCTGAAGAAGATAATGATTCCGATACAGAAGATAATGATGTTAAAATTATACCTAAACAAGCAAAAGTGATCAATGATAATAATGATGAATTTAACTTAAAAAGAATGCAGAATAAGAATGGTAAAATATCATCTTTAAATTCAATAAATGAGGAAGATATCATGAAAAAACTAACTGATGAAGAGATTGCTATTACAGAGGCAGTTCACCTTGCAGCAAGAAATGCTCCAAATTATAAAGTATTTGATCTTGAGTCTGCTGCAAAAGCTGCACATATAGCAGAAGAAGATGTTATCATGAAAAAAAGTAAAGAAAAGAATACAAAATCAATAAATCCTCCTTCCAAAGCTAAAAACGGTAAAATTAGTGCTCCTGGTAGTAAAACATCAAATATTATTAGTCAAGCATCAATAAAAAATAGTAAAAAACCTATTAAAAAGGCAACTGACAACAATATTCATAAAAAAGGTAAGAATAAGAATAAGGATAAGAATATTCCTGTATTGGAAGTAGAACCGCCTGCTAAAATTACGGAAAAAGGTGGCGTAATACCTACATATACTTATGCAAATGTTGCTGTAGAAGAAGGTGATAATTCTAGAGTTGTAGAAGTTGGCATAAATGTTGCAACAGGAGACAGACACGGTGGTCGCACTGGTCATATTCAAGGTCATAATATTATACCACTTGTAAATGATGAACAGAGAATAGCACGCGACGAAGCAATACAAAAATTGCAAAATATAACTGCTAATGGTTTAGGTGAGCATGCTTCAGACTACCCCCGTGTCAAAGTACCAGATATATTTACACCTGATTTTTCTTCCACGCAATATTCATCAGAATTTACAAAATCATTATTATTGCATATGGATAATGAAACTTCTACAAATACAATAATAGTGCCATTATCGGATTCATCTACGGCACCTATTAATACTTGTGATATAGAGAAAGAAAATCAATATAGTAGTAATAATCTCAAACTTATATCAAGAAAAGTGAATAATGATAGTCATGATGATGATGATAATACGAGTAGTATGGAAATAAGAGCTCCAGAGGCTCCAACTGGTCTGCCACCAAGGAGCAGCATGAGCAGCTTGCAACAACATAGAGCCGTCCATTTTGCAATGCCAGATACCAATACTACAATGAGTCATCATCACAGTATTAATAGTGATAGCAATTTTACGAAAGATGTAAATGAGTCGCTTCATAAAGCCTCTACTAGTCAGGATGTCGGCCATGGTGCGTGGTCGGAGCGAAGAAGACGAAACAGAAATATGCACTAATTTAGAAAATCTCGAATTTCTTATATAGTGTAATAAATGATGTATTTATGGTGTATTTAATAATTGAATAACATTGATATAACTATAAAGTTCAAATGGATAACCTCGCGACACATTGGTCTTGCAAAATCGTCTCTTCAGCTCTATGATATGATAGATACTTTTCATTCCTTGAAAATGATGCAATAAATGTTGTCACTTATTCCGCATAACCATCAGGGTTGTTTAGTGCTCTCAGTGCTTTGTCCTGCTCCCACTTCTCTTTGGCCATAATGCCTGTATTTTTATATTCGATGCATTCTTTGAATAAAGTCTCTAATTCTTCATCACCTTCTATTGCAAACACAGTAGATATTGGTTCAATGACATTATTAGTAAATCTACCATTGCTAATTTCAAAATTTAGATTAGTAACCCTCGCCTGACGTCCTGATAATTCGACAACTTCCGCACATATATATTCACAGGTCACAGCGATGTAGGTCATGATCTGCGATATATTGCCGACTTGGATAGCAGTTTCTTTGTTCTCACTATCATATACTGCTGGTGCCCGCAAAAGGGGCAAATCAGCTTCATTTAATAACTTATTCGTATGTATATAATTTTTTATTTGTACTATAGGAATATTTATATTCGAGTACTCGTTGAGGAGTTGACAGAAGGCGGAGTCCGTTTCAATTTGAATGGAGTTATTGGATTTCGACCCTAATCTTTGAATAGCTTTTCTTCCTTCAATTCTCGCATGTTTAGCTAATTGATATGTCAATAATGGAGTACTTCCTTCAACGTCATCTTCGGCACTTTCATCCATACTCTTCATAAAGTGACTTAACTTGAGGCCGTCTTTGCTATCTGTGTCTGCTTCGTATATGCTAGTAGCCTTTGCACATAGCGCTTTTATGAAGTACTTCAATAAATTATCTACAAGCTCTACACCCTCAGGTGAGATTGATACGTCAAAATGGACGTCTTTTAATACACGTTTAATGGCCTCGTGCATAAAAGGTGATGACTCATGGATCGACTCTGCGGAGACGGTCGCAGGAGCGACTACACCTTCGGTCGATGAAGAGGATTGAGTACCTTCTTGTTCTCCTTTAGTTGGCATCATGGCATCAAGCTTGTTTCCTGGAGTGATGGTAGTGTGTTGTGTAGTAAATACTGTTTCTGGTGTCGTTGGCATTCTTGTTGTTGTCGTTGTTGTCGTTGTTGTTCGGCTGTAGATCGAAAGCCAGGAATCAGGATCCAGGAATAAAGTAGGAGGTTAGAACACTATTGTTTGAGTATAAATGCATAAATAAATTAGGAATACACTTAAAAGCTCATATATTTAAAGAATTATTAAACTTTTATGAAAAAACTCACTCTTGTTTTCTTAGATTGTTTTCCATAGATTGGAGATTTTGAGAGCCGTACGCCCTACGCGTCTCACCGTAGGCCCTTCGTTGCAACGTCCGATCGAAGCCAGTGGATGGATGACAAAACATTGCTCTAGAAACGAACAATTAAAAAGATGCCTTTCGGAAAGTACGGTGACATTTTAAAGAAGGTTGAAGGTAAGTGATGTTTTATGTTTGTTTGACTCAATATATATTATATTGACTGCGTTTTAGTGCTCTGATCCTCGACTTCGCCATGGCTGATCAGTATGCTTCCATGGCGTTTTATCATGGGTATTTCTTGTTTCTTGTTTACTGACACATAAATAATGTGGTACTCTATAATTATATGTGTGTCTTTGCTCATTTAAAATCATTTACATTATGACTAACACCTCTATTTCTTCTGTTCTGGAATAATCGTTGTACTGACCTACTAATTATAGATATCTTCAAGAAGGACTTCCACAATGGTACCGCCTTTACTCTTGAGGTAAACCAGGATGTACCAATCAAGGGAACCGTAAGTAATTTTACTCTTTTTCCTTCAATATAATAATATTTTTAATTTGCTCGCAAAATGACTCACATTATCCGAGATAATAACTAACCGTTTATCTTACTCTATTTCTATATTATACATATATTATTTAATGAATATTATCATTTTTTAAAAATAATAGAAGATGACTAGTACATCTACCCATGATTTTAAGGCTGGTAGTAAGCTAAACAACACCTTATCCTTAGAGTGGGAACACGATAGTGGTTTCAAGTTGGACAAATTAGAGTTCGATCCCTCTGATAATGGCTCATTCACTACTGAATGTTCTCTTTCTGGTCTTGTAGATGGTGTCAAATTGGATTTCAAGGGTAACGACTCTAACAAGGCTGACATAACCGCTCGTTACGATCACGCTCAAGCCACAGTTACTGCTACTGTTGATGCCACTGATTTCAAGAACTTCAACGGAACCATCTCTACTGGTCTCAATGATATTAAGTTTGGTTTAGAAGGTAGCTTAAAGGGTGACAAGACCAATGTCAACGCCGCTGCTAGTTACAGCGCCCCTAAGATGTTCTTTGGTCTTAACTTAACCAACACCTTCAAAGATATCAAGGGTCTTTTCAAATTTGATGTTGATAGTGATTTAACTGTTGCTGCTAACTGTACTTATGGTACTGTTAAAAAGAATATTGGTGCTAACTTTGCTGCTGTATATAAATGCAACCCAAAGACCACTCTTAAGGTCAAGGCAGATTTGGATAAAAATATTAACTTATCTATGAAACAGGCTGTTGCCTCTGGTTTATCCGCAACTGCATGGACAAAGGTCTCTGATCTTTCACCTAAATCTGCATCATTCGGTGCTAAGATTATTCTAGGATAATTATGTTAAGTGGAAATGGATGGGGTTAAAAGTTATTAATATATACAACTTGTATATGGTATAGCTGCATGTGTTGCATGCACTGACTGCCTTGTCAGTTATATGAATCTGAACATACTTTCGTTGTACATGTATATCGACAATTATTGATAGGTATCTGTATTATTTATTTATGTAGCGGCGCCATTGGTACAGCACTACAAATATGAGTGAGTATACACATATATCCGGTATGTAATTTGGGCTTTACGTACGTTGCAACGAAAGTAATTCGAGGTTAAATAGCAGGCGGTGCATATAATTTAGTAATTCAATAAGAAAAAAACAAAATAATTAAAATATATATTCATATCTATCATATATGCCTTCTCTATACCTAGCTTTATCTGCTTTTAATGCAGTTCTTCTTGAACTTGTTTATAAAAAAAGTTTTTTTATTTACAACATTACATAAATCACATTACTATTGGAGTGAGTTTTTATCCATCTTCATTTCAACTCATTGTTTTGTTTATTCTATAATTCACTTAATTTTGTTGAAGCAAGAATACCATCTAAAAATGCTTTTCTATCTAAGTAATATCCAATAAAAAAAGCCAATATAGCCGCCACCACCATAAATGTATAACTAAATAAACCGCGTTTTTTCATTGCACCTGCCATACCACCTTTTGTTCCTTTTCTTTCTTTTTCAATTAATTTACTTTTTTCTTTTCTTTCATTTTGTTTTGATTCTAATTTTGCAATCATTGTATCTTTTTCTGCAGTTAAATTTACAGTTAATTCTAAAACCTTATCGTATGACGTACGCAGTGTCTGTAATTCAGACAATATACTATCTATTGAATTAGGATCATTTGTAGGTGCTGTTGTGCTAGCAGCACCTGCTGCTGTAGTAGGTGTTTTACTCCCATTTTTTGTCGTCATTGGAGTATTGTTATTGGGCCCCCCGGGGTTGTTACGAGCAGCACCCGTAGTTTGAGATGTGCTTGGATAACTATATTTTACTTTATATTTAGATATCGACTTTTCTTCAGATGACTCTAATACACGATTATATTCATTTGATCTTGAATTTGATTTAATATTTTTAAGATCATTATATTGCGTTGGTGAAATACATACAGCTTCAATTTTAAATCGATGAAGTTCTACATTTTCTGGTGAACCACTTTCATATAATTTTATGTAATTCATACATTCATCATTCAACATAACTACCTTTACTGTCACTTCTTCACCAGGTGATAAGCAATCTTGATTTGGGTCAACATAGTATGTTTTCGGTAGAGTTGTTTTTACTTTATATAATACATGATTACCTTTATCACTAGTATTTTTTATTTTAAATGATGCTTTGCACTGCTGATTATGCTCTAATTCAAACCGAAGAAAGCCATCATCGGGACTAGTTTTTATCTAAGATCACAATTATTAGTAATAGAGAGATGGAAAATGGAGTAGTTAGTATAAATAATTGGAACATTGCATTACATGCAAACCCCAACCAAGTCTACAAAACAAAAATTTCTGTAAACACAATTCAAATATAATACATGGTTGTCTTATAGGCTTATTATTACTGCCACATTCGACATGTGGCTTTTTGATGAATGTGCACTCATCAAGGTAAGGCACATTGAATTACTTACGAGTCCATCCATTACCATATAGTTATGATATATTGAAATATTATCCCAAATAACAACTTTATTGAATTTTTTAAATTAAATCCTCTTGGAAAACAAAAATTTACGTACGGTGATCCTTTGCTTTTTGGTCTCTGGTACTTGGATGGGTGAATGGGATTCGGTGGAATTTTTTGTGATCACGCTATGGCCCCAAAGACGTGCACATATCATCATCTACTAAAACAAGATAAAAAGAGAAAACTCTTCATGGTATTTCTCAGCTATGCGAAATTACTATTATAAGCCAACTTACAAAGAATTTCTTCTACCTTCTACTGATAAATGCGATGCACAACACGGAAAGCAAGTACCCACTCACCAACCCAGCAATCCACACAAACAATCATTCACTCACTGATTTACTCACTTTTCACCACCACTCTTCATTTTTCTGTACTTCACTCACCCACCGATATGGAATCTACCATATACCTTCACCTGCATAATCCGATTTTTTTGGCCATATCATATGCATTAATGTGCATAATCCACCCAAAAATATAAGTATAGCACAACTTAATAATATTGCTTTCATTTCATCTTTATCTTGGTCAAATACCCATGGTGCTAAATATCTCATGCTTAATGGGATCATGAAATATGAAAGCATTGGCACGGACAAGGCAGTGCTGACGAGCAGCCTTACAGGTAGACTTACTTCATTTTTACCATATATAAATTCTAATAAATATGATAAAATTAATAATAATGGATATAAATTTACCCATACTGTTAAGCTTTGTCTGAATGGTAGTGGTTTAGAGACAACAGGCATTGCTGCACCTGCAGCTGCAGCTGTTGCCGGATCATATTTTCCGCTTGATGCAGGTGACATTCCCCATATTTCTGGGCTACCATCCATTAATATGGCTATATTTGTATCATTTGTAAATGGTTCACATTCTTTCCATAGTTCATGTGCAATATTTGATGATGTCCATTTTTGTGCATCTTCATTTGTTTCAAAATGTATAATATGAGTCCAAAAATCTTGTGTTACACTTGCTTTTGATGGGGCATAAATTGTTCGATGTAGAAATCCTGGGAATTTCGCGCATTCATCACCTATCTTTTTTAACCATATATTATATTCATTTAAAAATTCTTCTTTAATCCGTCTTGTGATAACAAGTGTGCCCTGATTCGATGACAAGCTGCGATCTGTGAGTGGCTTTGGAGGAAGAGGCTGCTCCTCATCAGTGTTCTGTAACTGAATGTGATCAACTGACATTTTATGCAATTTTGTAAATATTAACTAAAATTCGTCTTACAGTGTGTAAAATTCGTTAATTTCCTTTCATTATGGAAACTTCGGGTTGACAGCTCCGGCAAGGCGACGACGACGTGTCTTATCCACGAAACCCAAAAGGATATTGTGTATTTTTATTTTAGCGTGTGTTTACTCCCGTAGAAATTATAAAATATAAATAAAATGGAAGGTATGTGTGAAGGAGAGTGCCCCTGGGGTGTGGATACATATCTCGATGGCTCTCTGATGCTTGTGTTGGATGCTTGCTACGGAGCAGGAGATTTCTTCTTCGCTAAGGTTCTTATGCAACTTATTTCATCAGGCAAAAGTCATGTAGTTCTACTCTCTGCAAATCATGGACCTGAACATTGGGAATACTTGTTAAAGAAACATAGTTTAGAACTACGAAGAAGAGGGTTATTGGATCGTCTTTGCATTAAGTATCTTGTACCTGATTTCAATAACAATGTTAGTGATGCAGAAGCCCGTAAAGTTAAAGAGAGTTGCTACACATCTGAACACTACACATGGTTGCAACTTTGCTCATGGATAGATCAAGATATGCCCTTTCCTTCTGCTGGATCAACCGCTGATAAAGTGAATATCAATCTTTTTGTAGATGATCTAGATGCATTTGAAGCCTTTTGTCCTATAAGCGCCAATGCTGATGGTACCTCATGCACACAATCACAAAATGCTCGATTTATAATGAATGACTTACTATATTCGCTACGTAACACAAAGACGTTGAACTCTATTACTGTCTTAGGTGCAACTGATACCACTACTGGTAGCGACGCTGCTGCTCTTAGTAGTGTGGAAAATTCTAATAGTGATGAAGTATATGGTTCTACAGTTACAGGGTGTGCGTCATATGGTCCCACACTAACAGAGTACTGTAAGACCACTGCAAATATTACCATTGCCTTATCTCCTTTGACGTCAGGTTACAGTCAAGATGTACACGGTGTAGTACATATAACAGCAATGCCTGTAAACGCACCAGTATCCAAACTTACAAGTAGTATCATATCTAAAACATCTTTAATAGAGAATTCATACACATTTAAAACGATAGCACCAAATACGATCTTATCGCACAACCTAGTAGGCGGGCGCTTCAAGTAGGGTAGACCGTACGTAGATTCTTTCTGTTTTATTACATTATTATAGTAGTAAAGAAACAAGGAGGAAAGAAAGTAGAAGGTAGCGTTTCATGTAAAATTGTAGTTAATTGTTACATATTTCTGTACTTGCAATATTATACAAAAAAATCATTTTTCACAAGTTTGTTTTCTAATTTCAGTTAAAAACGGTTTCAACACCCTCATCATCACTATCAGGCACAGGTTTACCTTTTGCACCTCTTAATACAAATCCATTTTTCTTTTTATTATTTTTTTGTCGTATTATAGGTGGTGGTTCAAATACTGCAGCGCTGTCACCATCAGTTGCTGTGCTCCGCGGTGATGACTCTGTTGATGCGCTTCCAATAGTACCTGTTTTCTTATTTTTTTTAGCAATTTCTTTCATAGCTTGTTTATGTGGCTTACTATTATTATGTTGCAATAATTGCTTTTCTTCTTTAAAAGTTTTAGAACATATTTCACATTCGTAGGTTACTTCCTTCACGGGTACTGTCGCTGCTGTTCCATCAGTATTATCACCAAGAGCATCACCACTTATTTCCAATTGTTGTTGCATTTGTACAGCTAATATTTCTGCTGCTTCATCACTATCATATTCAGAAGGAAATATCATATGTTTGTTACCTTTCTTCTTCTTTTTACGTCGACGTACCCTGCCACCTATTTCTCCCCAAGCATCATCATCTTCGCTTGAAGAGTGATCTGCCAGTAAATATGCACCTTCAAGCTCTTCTTCTCTACGTTTGATTTCTTCTTCAGAGTTTACCAATGCTAAACGTTTCTCTCGTTCGACTGCGCGTCGCGCTAGTTCTTCTTCTTTCGCTTGGTCTTTACGAACTTTCTCTGCTACTTTTTTAGCTTCATTAGCTTCTTCAATTGCAATATAACGTGGATCACGTTTACGTACATATGCTACTAAGCTATGTATTTGCTCCACATACTTCTTTCTACCAGCATCACGATGTCTTTTATTAAGTTTTTCAATTTCACGTCTCGTCTGTCTGTCAGGAGCTTCTGTTGTGTTGTATTCATCTTCCCATGAGAAGGATAAGACTGTTGTAAAATTGGACCATTGATTGTAAAAATTAATAACTTGTGCATTAGTGGAGGTGCTATCACCATATGAAGGATAATCAACTAATTTTGAACAGTTACTACTATTGTTTTCTTGTGTGACTAATGCTTCAAACAAGTCTCGATAAACTCTATAAAAGCCAGTGTTACTATCATCCATGCCACCATAACAAGCTTCAGTAAAGAACCCCCAAAGATCCATACAATCATCGTGATCATCATCTTTATTACCACGAGTACCACTAGAACCACGAAGAATAGAGTCGCGATGGTCATCATACCACTGTTTCTCTCTCACATCACTTAATACCGTATATGCTGCAGAAACTTCTTTAAAATTTGCGGTAGCAAGTTCTTCTTGACCATGATTCCTATCAGGATGCCACTTCAAGGCCATACGTTTGTATTGACGCTTGATATCATCCTGATTGCAGCTCGCTCGATCTAGCTCTAATACCTCGTAGTGACAACGCATCTTAGATTTTGCAACAAGATCGAAAAATAAAAGCTGTACGCGTATAGTAGTCTCCAAATGCGACTACAACTACGACTGAAAGATGGAAATGTGGGGGATATAAAACGCCGGGTCGACACAGGTCAGCAGCAGGAAAAGCAGTGACGAATTTGCACATTTTGAGTTAGAACTTGTTTGTGTTAGTTAGTGGAATAATTTGAATATTGCAGTCAAATTTGAATAGTTGGTCAACACTGTATAGAAAACCATATTATCGACTGAAACGGAGGTCATCGCCTTGATCATGATCAGAGCCTCTCTGTCTGTGCTCCAACTGGGAGTTTTGGGAAGCTTGCGTGCGAACACAACACGTTCTAGTTATGGGGGTGTTCGAAATTTCGCAACAAGGGGTATCATTGACACAATTTTAGAAAAGAAGGGAGGAGGTGGTAGTAAGAAAAAGAAAAAGACAAATTCTGCCACTGCTGCTTCAGAGGATGATTTACATTATAGTGATGGAAAAGCATTATCACGTAAAAAGAAAGGGGGACTTGATCCTGAGGCGAATGTTAGTGTGTTAGATAGATTGAAAAGAGCGAGTGCTGGTGATGCTTCTAACACTGCAGCTTCAGCCACTTCATCTAATTCGTATACGTCAGCTTCTGCTGCAACAGCGACTACACCTAGCACCAGATCAAGCAGTATTAAAGATTTATTAGGTAAGTTTAGCCCTGGTTCTAAGTTGGGAAATAATGCATCAGATAACGTGTCTGGCAGACGACCTACTGCAAGCTCACGTTTTTCACAGGATATTCCAACAAAAAAAGTTGATTATCAAGGCGCTAGTTTAAGAGATACATTGCGTCAAAGCGCACGTACAAGAGATAGACAAGTGCCACAAGGAGGTGCTAGTGATAGAGGGGGTGCATTTAAGCAACCGAAATCAGAAAGTAGACGAATTCTAGATAATTTGGGTAGTTCTCTACCAACAGCGAAATCTCCCAGAGGACGCACACGAAGTGATGTAGCAGATAAACGTACTACCCAAGTAAAAGAAGCTGATTTTGGTGAAGAAACTGAAATGATGTTAGAGAATGCACAAAATGAACCTACATCTGGTGAAGAAAGATATCAGAGGCATTTGGAAAACCAACGACGTAAGCGAATAGAAATGGACCTAAAATATGGTGGAGATGGGAGACAGCCGCAGCAACGTTCACATTCGCAAGGTGATGGCTTTAATAACAGAGGAGGACGCCAACAGCAACAGCAACAGCAGCAAAGAACACCTAGACAAATAACAAAAAATGACGATGGTACACCGCGTCTCATGACTATGGCCGAACAAATTAAATTTCAACAAGAAAAGTTAGTTTATGATCGTGAACGTAATCAACAAAATATGCTAACAAGAAATAAAATGAGTAAAAATGGTGGTAATAATAATGATAAATTCATTAAAAAATCTGCATCTTTAGTTAAAATAGTAAATATACCTGCATCTGGTCTAACTGTACGAGAGCTTGCGCAAAGACTTTCTATAAGATTGGAAGAAGTAGTAAAGTGTTTAAGAGATCTAGGAGAAAGTTTAGATAATGATAATTCGAACACTGAAATAGCTGAACGTGTCATAGATTCAGAAATTGCAGAATTAATCGTGCTGACATTGGACGACACTATTGACGTCAGAAGAGAAGAAATTAGCGTAAAATCAGATAAACAACGTGAACAAATTGATGGTATACCTATTGTAACAGCACCAAGAGATCCTGTAGTATGTGTTATGGGTCATGTTGATCATGGCAAAACATCGATATTAGACTTTCTACGCAAAGCTAGCGTGGCAGCAGGAGAGGCAGGGGGCATCACTCAAAGACTCAGTGCATTTCGTGTGAAATTACCATCAGCTAATAATAGACAAGTTGTATTTTTGGATACACCTGGTCATGCAGCATTTAGTACAATGCGATCACATGGGGTATCTGCAACAGATTTAGTAGTGTTAGTTGTGGCTATAGATGATGGTGTTAAAACTCAAACTAAGGAGGCACTGAAAACTGCGAAAGAAGCTGGATGTAATATCATTGTTGCATTAAATAAATGTGATAAATTTAAAGGTGATATTGAAGGTAAAAAAGAAGCACGTGCAAGAGTTTTAGCTCAATTAGTTGAACATGAACTTGTTGCTGAAGATTATGGAGGGGACACCATGGTAGTTGAAACTTCTGCACTTGCTGGTGAAGGCCTAGATGATCTTGTGGAAAGCATCGCTTTACAAGCTGACATGTTAGAATTAAAAGCAGCTTATAAAGGACAATGTGAAGCTGTAGTATTAGATGCAAATATGGAAAAAGGTAGAGGTGTTGTTGCAGATGTTCTTGTCCGTTGGGGTCAATTAAGCGTAGGAGATTCTATAGTAGTAGATACTATGTTTGGCAAGGTCAAAGCTATTGTAGATGATCAAGGTAATAAATTAAAAACAGCAGGACCTAGTACACCTGTACGTATCTTAGGTTTACGTTCTGTACCAACAGCTGGACAAGAATTATTATCTGTTGATACAGAAACTAAAGCAAGGGATATATCGGATCGACGACAAAGAGTGAAGGATCTTAGAGCTTTACGTAAACAAGCAAATCATGACTCAGTAAATAATGGTACTAACGGCATACCTACATTAGAGGTTATATTAAAAGCAGATGGTGTTGGTAGTTTAGAAGCATTAACTCAAATTGTGACTAGTATTGGTAATAGAACTGATGCAATAAAAATCACCATCGTGGATGGTGCTATTGGTGATGTCACCCGAGGGGACGTTGAAACGGCTAGCACATCTAATGCAATTATATTAGGATTTAATGTTGGAGTTGCAGATAGTACAACACGTAGTATGGCTAAAGAAGCTGATGTTACAATAACAAGGGATAATATTATATATCGTTTAGAGGAAAAGCTGTTACATGAAATGTCCAGTGTGATGCCTATGGAGCGGCACGAGCACATCGACGGGAAAGGAGCTGTTCAACAAGTATTTAATTTAAATACAAAATCAAAAGATCAAGTTGCTGGTTTATTAATTGATACTGGATTTTTTACTAAAAAAATAAATAAAGGTGCAGCAAATTATTTTCCAGTTGGATTTCGAATCCACCGTGAAAGTGCTCAGAAAGAATACGAAAATATAAAAAATGTTATTGAAAAAGATCCTAGTTTAAGAGAACCTGGCGGAAGATATGAAGACTTCCAACATGTTGATTTAAATGATAATACACACGATCGAGCACAGGGTATAGTGTTTCGTGAGGAAACAATCAATGATGATACAGTAACATTGAGACGCTTTAAGGACATAGTACATACGGTCGAATCTGGTAATGAATGTGGCTTATCTTTACCTAGATTTAAAGATTGGAAGGAAGGGGATATAGTAGAATGCTATAGAATTGAAATGAAGCGAAAACCTCTTGTATTGAGCGATTAGTGAGCTATAACAATCTAAGTAGTTAAGAGTCCATCGACAAGGAAGTGGAAGCGTTTTGTAGCTCATGGAAATGTACATGCAAGCGTTAGCCTTATAACATGCATCTCTTGTAATTTTTGTTTATAACCAAAAGCAATCCACACAGTTATTCCAAACTCCACTCTCCGACATCGTGGGACGTGTTGTGGACGTGGGTCCGGGCGGGCCCAGGCCGGGTGGGGCCGTAAGACGTCGGTATTAATTTTTTCATTGTGGAAGAAGCAGCCGACTGGTAGTAGTTTATTTGGTAGCAGTTCATCAGGCAGTAGTTCATCATATAAATTCAACTTACAATGTTGCCTTTGTATGATGCAGGCCGTCCAGTGCTGCGGAAACAGGTTAACATACTACCCACTAAAAATCGACCACGAGTTGAATTGAAACACGTTAGCTATGACGAAGCTCTCATTGGGGGAATCTTCGTTTGTTCAGATATCACGCTTGGAGGGCATATTAATGAGCTACCACAAAGAAGAGGTTTCCCCCCCATTTCGTTACTCCCTTTTACCAATACAAAGAAGTGGATAGATAGTTGCCAAGCGAAGAAACCAGAAGTAGCATTGGAACCCTTCAACTTAACAGCGCGTAACTACGTTAAGAATCAGCAACAGTGGAATCTCCAAGAGATCATGCGGCTACCTCTAAAGGATTGTGAACTATTAGAATATGAAATAGGATATGAACTCTTAAATACAAAAGCATTACACTTTTTGCACTCTTGTCATGAATTGAAAGCAAGTCGAGACAGCTATAAACGCAAGACAGCGTGTTTCTCATCTCCTTCTCAGAGTGTTGCGTCGCTGGTTGATGCACAATATCAGTATGACAATGCCCATAGAGAGACATATAGAGACACTGAATTGTTAAGTGAACACCTTCAATTTAGCCCTATAAATATCACAACTAGTAGTAGCAGTGTTGGTGATAATGTCATTTACACAGGCTATAGGATCTTTGAGAAACCATTACAATGGGGATCACAACCTAGTGCTTGGCCATCGATAGTGAATGACATGCCGTTCAAACCCAAGAAACTTCGTGCATTAATAAGTAGAACTTCATCATACGCGACTAATGAATCAAGTAGATATAGTGATGGTGAGTTAGGATTCGCATACAACGATGTGATATGGGAGAAGTATCTGAGTGAGCTGCTAGAGAAAGTGAGGGTAAAGTGGATAATTCTACAGACAAACAACAACATTGATAATGGTGATAAAATGGAAAATATCGATGCAGCACTGATACAGCATAAACATAATTGTGACTGGCCTGTTGGGCCTCCTAGACATCAAGTATCTCATCAGCACCAATCAGTAGTGTTGCCACAGCATTTGCTACTGATACCTACTTGTACTAGTAACACGCCACACGAACTGATTCCACTTCCAAGTGGTTACCTCAGTATGCATTCAATGAAACAATTGTCACCTACAAGTGAGATGAAGCTTGGAAATAATCAGCTCAGTAGTTCCATTGGTAACACACAGTGGGAGAGTTTTCGCGGAGCATACATCCCACTTCCATGTACACCTGAAATGCCACACAGTCATGTAGATAAGCACAACTTACCAAGTGTTCTGTTTCCCCCCCATAAATTGACACCATTTCCACCGCTAGAGCTTCCTGCACTGTTCACTGACCAGGTTGAAGATGATATCACAACACCACCCTGGTTGCAGTCTGTGCTCCTTCCTTCTAAACGAGCAAATGCTTCTATCACACCTATGAGCTACCAGCCGACTGCACAGGTACTTCCAGGCCTTCTTCAACGAACAGAATCTTTAGTAACAGAAGAAGTTGAACCATGCATGATGACTGAGGAGATCCTAATGTGGACAGAAGAAGAGTCCATCTCTGGTGCTACTGTCCCAGCAACTACAGATCATATGGATAGCACTACTAGTAGTCCAAACCTTTTATCTACCAATATAGAGGTAACAACGAAAGAGAGCACATTTATCCAGGGACAAAACACATCAGTATCATCAGAATCTTCTTCATTCAATAACAGACCCTCAGAAGGCATTGAAGGAGATCTTGGCAGTCTCAATTTCCTGTTGGACACGGTAGGGTTGCCTTCACTTAGTAAGTATCAGCAGCTGCGTCAGAAACAACTGGAAGATAATCAAGATCTTCGAGCAAAGTCTTTACCAGATGCTCAGTTAGCAGCACCAGCACCAGCTTCGTGTCCGATGCCAAAGCAACGTGCCGCCATGCATCACATTCACCAGCAGAACCAACTTCTACTACCACCACAACAGGAAACATCTGGTAAATCTATTGGAGAAATCCCCCTTGAAATTTTTATATCTGAAGGCTTGATGGAGGCATCTTCTTGGTTAGTAGCTGACTTAGCAGAGCAACATAGTATCCATTGTCGTGATTACCCACTGGAAGACCCTTTAGCAATGATCATCGATGGACACACAGGTGTCGTACTTCTCACATCAGAAATATCCCAATCACGTGAATTTTTGAAGAATCTTGTGAAAGCAATGACTTTAATAGCATATAAGTTTAGAGTGCTCTGGATTCTCAATTTACAAGGTATCGGCAGTGACAGCAGTGGGTTCATGCCTGGCTTGTACCAGTCTCTATCTCAATTTCCATGTCGCACAATATTAAGACACACAACAAATGGAAGACTTGCAGAAATGATAGCATCAATTTGTAAAGATTGCACAGCAGAAGCACAATTGAATCATGTAGACAGAACTGCATATTTGCACAGACCCATCTTTGCAGCGTTAGAAAAAGGAGCAACATTGGACTTCACCAATCCTCATTCAACGAATAGCAATACTTCAGCATTGCCTATTCTGCAGCAGCATTGCGAATTTTTGCAACTATTTCCAACATGCAACTTTTATATTGCGGCAGAGTTACTACTAAAATGGCCATTAAGTACTTTAGCAAGTTTGAGTACATCTGATGTTTTGGATGGATCTCGCTTACAGTTGAGGTATGACCCTGCCCTAAGCGATATGATGACATTGTTGCAAAGGCACATTGGCATACGCATTCCATACGAGCCTCACCAACTGCAGCAACAACTTCCTATGCATCACGCGTCTGATGCTACGTTACCACTTTCCCAACGCACCGATGAAAGTAGACACCCACAAAAGCATTTACAGCAAGCACCAGTGTTAAGTTCAGCTGGATACCAGGTGCGCAATTTTCCACAACTTTAAATTTAGTAGGAAGCAGAGTCAGGTCCTGTATGTGAGTTGCGCTTGTTGGTGAACATGGACATGATACTTTCGTTAAACACTAATGAAGCAAATTTACACCTTAAAATTTTTCTAAGCACTTCGTTCATTTTCTCTAGAATGCAAGACACAGCGATGATCATGAGCCATGAGCGAAGCAAAGACCCTTAAATTCAGTCCAAATACATTTAAGAAAAGTGTGCATCTTATCCTCGTAAACGCATTTTCGCTTTTGATAAGTCACTATTGACTCTGGCTTTGAGTTCCGTAAGGTCCATTTTTGTCTCATGCTCATCTTTTACAATTTTACTTAATCTTACCTCTAACATTTTCACTGTCTCAATCAAATCTTCACGTGCAGCTGGACTTAGTTCTTCTACGATAGTGTTACTACCTAGTTCATCCATTTGTCGTTGTTTCTTCATAAACCTCAATCTAGCCGCTTCCTCGACAGAAAGGCCAGCATCTTGTTCCACCTCCATTTCAACAGATTCTTTCAAATATTTTATAACTTGAACAGTGCTATCACCTACCAACCAGTCCATAGTACCTGTACCAAAAATATTAGCCCATCCTTTCGGATCACACTCCGTTAACATTGTGACCTTCGTTTTGTGGAGACCTCCAGATTGGAGGATCAGTAATGAATTCTGCTCACCTCGTATTGCTCTACCTAATGGTAACTTGTCATGACAGTCACGATTGAAGATTACACGGGCTTGTATGTCTGAAATATTAACAACACCGGGTGGTAATTCGACTTGTGTAAACACGAAATCACGAGCAGGAACAAGCCACCCAGCTTTGCCTTTAAAGTACGAGTATGAGACACCATCGTCTTTGGACACACTAGAATATGTATCATCTGCTGTACGGTCCCAGTCTTTGCGATGTTTTATATCAACGTATTTGTCAGCAACTGTATTTATGTCTCCTTTGATATCACAAGTGGCAACACGTGCAATTGGTAAACCATTCTTACCGAATATATATCCTCCATCTTTCCACAAGGTAAATACACGAACAGGTGCATCATTCTTGACACTTGGACGGATGCGTAGGTTATTTTGATCCATTCCATTGCGTAGTCTCTGGGTAATTTCATATGCCTTCTGATTCTCTTCTTTCGAGGTAAGAGCTTCTGCTTCGCTCTCATATCTGCTACCCAGCAGGACACACTGGGCTACGCACAAAGTGCTTAATTTTGAATATCGTAGCATAATATAGACTAAGAAAGTGACAAGAAGTAGTTTAGAAAGTTGTGTTTGGGAACCGGTCAAATTCCAAGAAATCGTATACTTTCCTTTACTTGGGTACACAACTAAAAATGCATGTGTAATGTCTTAGGATAAAGGCATCTCTTCTATTGTGGTCCCATAAGCTTAGACTTCACCTTACGATGGACAAAGTGCACCCGAATAATGATAGTTTGACATCAAACAAGCTTGATGCATTAATCGTGACAAAGGATGGGGTTAAAGCAACAGCAGTACCCAAACCATCATTTGTGCGATCTATGCGCGATATTTTGTACGAATACGCGTATGTTTGGTGGAAGCTAGGTAGTAGCAGTCCACCAAGAGGTGAGTCAGTCCTATACAATTATATTGAATACAGTAGCTT
>JACKZZ010006010.1_pt1 | contig 21018 bp, 22 predicted proteins | sample 8027871 | NCBI WGS metagenome assembly JACKZZ01 (sample SAMN15724774, study PRJNA655200) | protist metagenome | isolation source: fluorescence activated cell sorting (FACS) single amplified genomes of... | place: USA: West Boothbay Harbor, Gulf of Maine | collected 2000-07-19
TTAGTACAGATCTTACTTGCGTTACTAAGGAATTTTTTTGATTTAAATCACGTTGTAATTGTTCATCAAGTACCATCAAACCTGCTAGACGTTTTTCAAGTCTTTGTCGATATCTAGTGGGATCTTCTCCATTAATTCGTCTGATGTGACCTTGACCACTTAAAATTTCGTGCAAACTAACAGGACAGTACGATGAGGCAGCACGATCAGAATCAGAGACTTTCTTAGGGGTGTTCGCTGAAGAATCATCAAGACCAAACTCACTCGCTGCCCCAGGGCGTGGACTCGCCTCTCCTGTTCCGACGGTTACAGCAGATGCACCATCAACGAAATCAGGGTTCCATTTCAACACTTCAGTGATTTCCAGTTCGACATACTCTAACTCAGATACACTATGAAGATAAGAGCTTTCCAACACTTCTAGGCGTTTTTGTGAGTCTAATACAGCAGTACGTACAGCCATCGCATCTTCAATTAAATGACGTTCTCTTATTGATAATGGAGTACGATCTGGAGATGTTAAAGCGGTATTTAATCCATGCAATTCAGAAGCAATCGAGACAGAAAGAGCTGACGAGGAGTTAACTATAGACCCGGAAGCATTCGAAGTTTTAGCCAAACCTTCCATTTGTTCTGCTAGCGTTGAACGTAACGAATCTAATTGCTCTTCCATCAACACTATCTTTGATTTTAAACCTTCTTTTAAACGAACTTTCTCACGTAAAGCATGCAAACTTCCAAGTCTTGTGGCCATTTCACTAGTTAGTTCAGAAGAGGCCGCATTTTCACTTAATGAATGAGCATAAAATGTTGCTTCTTCTACACGTACTTCTTCAATTGCAGATTTGAACAAAGAAATATGTGATCTCAAATTAACAAGCTTATCCCAAGTATCTTGCAGACTATCTTGCAAACTAATATGTTCACGTCGCTTCATATCTTCAGAAATACGCAACTTTTTGATCTCATTCTGAAGCAACGAGATAGCAAGTGGATCCATTATAGAGCTATTTAATGAGTTTCACAAATGATAAGCAATGTGGGAAGAAGGAAGAATCGCAAGTAAATATTATAATCTTTTGTAAATTAATTATATATGAGTATTATATAAATGTCTATGACTTAAATGCTTTATTTATTCATTAGTTATGCAATGCAATTACTGCCCATTATCACAGGGATTGATCATTGCAAACTTGCAAATCCAAAATATGTATGTTTTTCCGACGTTGGTTGTGTTCCATTTCCAATTCTCCACTTAACGGAAAGTCGGAAACTCTAACTGCCCCTGCTTTCTGTTGCACTTTTATCCGCCCTTGGTCGAAACTTGACGTTGTGATCACCGCAGCAGTGGTCATGAATTACTGTACATTAATTATCAATAAAACAATTTCAATTGCATTTGTTTTGAAGATTGTCGCAGATCAAGAAAAAGTGTCATTTCTCAGTGCACTCGCAATGTATAGACCAGAGTTCCAAAAACCCCAAAAATAGGTTTAAGATTTACCAGTACAGCAACAAGTGCAAAGCATGCGAACTTCGAACTTCGAACTTCGAATTTCGAACTTCACTATCCTTCACGCCATTTCACCAGCGTAGTGCAATACAGTATAAGCATAGACCTATACCTCACGCATATCCCCCTCTACATTACTTACCCTTGGTGTATGTGTCGATCAGATCGACAGCACCACCCTGCCAGCCACGATCATTGAAACGCTTCACCTCGTCTGAGCTCATCACACCAAATTTCGCCACCTCTGAAGCGTTAGCTTCTAGACCCATGAATCTCTGGGTGCTGCCGAGGTAGCCGTGCATTACACCAGCAAATAGACCAATGGTCATTAGAAACTTCGAATTATATTTCCGATGCAGTCTTTGACCTGTGAAGAAAGAAGAAAGAAGAAAGAAGAAAGAAGAAAGAAGAAAGAAGAAAGAAGAAAGAAAAAGGAAAAGAAGAATAAATCCAAAAATACAGCAGTAATATAAAAGATAAAATTCAGTTAGTACATATGTCAGTTAGTGCAGTAGTGCAACAACAACAAAAACTTACCACCGAGCCAGCCAACAACATTGCCGGCAGCGCCCAAAGCACCAGCAAATATCCACTCCTTGCCCGTCATGTTAGACACAACTTTGCCAAACTCAGGGCTATGGTCAACCACAGGAAATTTAGGAGTGTGAGTAGTAGGCATATTTATATGAAATGATATACCAAATATACAAGTACGAAGAAAAAGTGGGCAAACTTTGTTACGTCAAGGAAACGAAGTCTTGTCCTTTAAGCAGAATAATATTAAGTTCCAAGTATTAAATATATTATTTTCACTTTGGTTATTATGTTGGTAGTATTATCATATTTTCTATTATGTGGGATGTGATGTTATTGTGCTTATTTTACGTTGTCAATGCTCCACCAGACCGACCTTGGTGCCGGTGGCGGCCCAGTGCGGCCGGAAATCGGTCCCACTGTGGCCAGATCCCAAAAACTCCCGAAGTTGGCTCCCCAAAAACTCCCAGCCCTGAACGAAAAAGAGAACATCCTTAGTAGCGCGCCGACTCCCGCGCAACACTTTCAGCACGGAATAAGATTCGCTGCAAACAAATAGGAAGATACTGCATGGTAATTCGAATATCCAATTGTAAATTTGATATATTTCACATCCATTATTTATAAATTTCAACTAACAAAACAACCTATTTAATAAAACTGAAGTAAAAACTTTGAAAGATCTCATTTGATTTTCCTAATCTGCTGAATAAAATGCAGGTGTTGACCTCTGCTTCGTGTTTAAATCTGATTGCTACATATCAAGATGGAATCAAAGCTAAAAATTTACGTGTGCAACCAGATGTAGCAGCTCAAGCAGGACATCGGAACTTTTTAACCTATGAGTCTGTTTACAGTGCAACTCCACAAGCTTTCAGTCGTACATTTGCTGGTAAAGATCCTGCTTCTATCACTCACTATTTAATCGAAAGCGATATCCCTTCGGATTTCATTGCTGGGGATGAAGCTTGTCGCAATGGTCACACTGATATAATGAGTGATATTCTGAAGCGTGCGGTAGCAAACCCAGGATGGCATCCGTTTTCTTTTCGGGGTATTATTCATGCCGTTCAGGGTGGACATCTACTGATTCTGGAGCGATTATGTGGCCATATGGAGCATACGTATGGCCTCGATTGGTCGCCTTTGCTCCCACAGATGCTCACGGAGGCTGCTAAACACGGTCAAGAAGCTGTGATGGATTGGTTAATGGTGCGGGCAGCAGAGCAGGGTGACGTGCCATGGGAAATTCAGTTTATCGCATTGTTATATCATATCAGGCGCTGTGGCGAGAGCCAAGGCGATCTCTCGGAACCATCCCACTCACACCGAGCCCGTGCAATTATCATCCTGCTTAGGAATCCCACGTTACTGGTACAATCCAAAGCGACCAGGGCTGTGGATATATGTGCTGCGGTCGGCGATCTTCCTTTACTGCGAGTACTTTTTGCATATTGTGGTCGTGAGTCACATTGCGCTCTTGATCATGCGGCCCGGGCCGGACACCTAGCGGTGGTGAAATTTTTAACTGGTGTTGATGTGGATGTGGACGTGGATGAGGGTGTAGGGGCAGTTGCTGGCACCCCTGCCCCTGTACAGCCGCATGAAGACCAAAACCAAGGCCCAAGCCAAGGCCGCTACACCATCCATGCTTCCAACCGGGCCATCACCGAAGCAGCACGAGCCAACCACCTCCCGGTGGTGCAATACCTAGCGACAAATCGCTTTGAAGGTTGTGATAACCGTACCTTTGATATAGTAGCAGCAGCAGGTCACGTATCAGTACTAGTTTACTTGGAAGAGCATTTGAATGATCTATTCAGAAATATAGTAGTGACCACCGATGCGATGGATGAAGCTGCAGGAAGTATGTCGATGTACCATGCTTAACTGTTTACCAGACTGTGTTGTTGACTTGCTGCTACAATGTACTTACTGCTGTGATTATGGTTGTGACATGTACTGTAGATGGTCACTTAGAAACGGTGCAATACCTTTCGCTCACTCGCTTCGAGGGCTGCACTACCGACGCGATGGACAAAGCGGCCGCCAATGGTCACTTAGATGTCATACAGTGGCTCCATGATCACCGGGATGAGGGATGCACCACTGGGGCATTTGATAACGCTGCAGCCAACGGTCATCTGGAAGTGTTGAAGTGGCTTGTCTTCACCCGCCGTCGCGAAGGAGGCACCTCACGTGCACTGGATTTGGCCGCCGCTAATGGCCAACTTCATGTCGTGCATTGGTTGGCGGACCACTTTCAGTTCATTCCCTCGTGTCTAGCGTACGATGGCGCGGCAGGCGCAGGCCATTTAGATGTGTTACAGTATATGCTAAGCAAACATGACAATCTCATGAGTGTAGCGACGGTTGAGCTGGCCGCACGGTATGTACTGTGTTGCTGTGATACAGTATGTTTTACTGATGTCGTCGTGTAACTCACTGCTGTGTACTGCATTGTAGTGGAGGACATGTGCTAGTTCTTCAGTGGCTCTGGGAGGAACAGCAAGAGTTATTTGCGCCCCACCGATACGCTCTGGAGGCACATGCGCAACTATTAGCACAGGCGCGGGTGCGGGCGGCGGCCGCGGCCATGCCAACCGATAATGAATCCGTGGATAGCACTGGTTCTCCCTCTCGCTCCCCAGCAGGCACCATCGGTAGTAGTGGCAGCAGTAGTGGCAGCAGTGGTGGTGTACGAGCGCATATATCGGGCTCCCACAGCAGCAAACGCCTACGACCAATCCGGGAGACTGTTTCTGAGTCCGTTTCACCCCTGGCCGAGTCGCTCTCCTTGGCTGTGAGGCATGGTCAGTGTCAGGCAGTGCAGTGGCTACAGCGGACTTTGCATATGGAGGCGACAGAGGCTGATGTCGACTGGGCTGCGCGTAACGGACACTTGGCTATGCTTCTACTATTACAACGCTCATCGTATCGCTCTCATTCTCTGATTAGACCAACAATAAAGTCTCTTGAGTGGGCGGTTCTCAATGGGCATGCGGACGTGCTGCATTACCTATTGACACTCTCCAATAATTGCCTTACCCGTGGTCCATTCCAAAGGAAAATTGATGAAGCTGATTCTATGGGAACTGGAACTGGAACTGGAACAGGAACAGGCACAACAGGAACTGGTGCTGGTTTGATAGTTGGCTGGGATTTTGGAATCGGGTCGGCGTTGTCATATGCCCGGCGGTTCGGACAAAACGATCTAGTTCTGTTTCTGGAGTTGGTACGGGAAGGGCGTGACCGACTAAGCCCAGGAGTGGTAGAACGAAGCAGTGGGAGCTCAAGTGCTCCGACATCGCCTCCGAAATCACCACAAGAGCCAAAGTCAGAAAACTGTAACACTGAGGTCACAGCAAAATTAAAGGAAATTGAAAAGGAACAGGCGAAGCAGAAGGCGAAGGAGAAGGATAAGGAAAAAGAAAGACAGCAAAATGAAGTCAAACTTGAGAACGTGAAGGAACGTGCACGAGGAAATGAGTCACGAACATGAACAACACTGCGCCTGCTGCTAGTATCACGGGGTGCTGGGTAGGCTTAGTAGTGTAGTGCAGATTGTTTTTCACTGCTGACAGGTAACAGTTATGTTACTGTTCGAATGCGATATTTCACTTTGTATACAGTATAATGCTCGTGAGAACACGCACTGACTGACTGGGTCGACTTAACAAATAATGCACAATGCTATTTATTATTATTAATATGGTAGATAATTATCAAGACAAATATATGCAAATGATGCAGCAGCTACAGCTACAGGCACAGGTACAGATACAGATACAGGCACAGGTACAGATACAGATACAGGTACAGGTACAGGTACACCATGCGCGAACTCGACGTACACCTGGTACAGTCCTAAAATATAGGTCAGTAATCGCAGCAGAAACAGCTGCAGTTCTATCAATATGTACTGTACTACTGTACAGATGCAGTTCTTCGTGATTTACGAACAGTGGTATTGGTAGCCTTAGGGGTTACGGGAGTAGCAGAAGTGTCCGCACCTTTACGTTTGCGGGATGCCTTAGGTGCAGTTCGAGGGACTTCTGGGTCCACCTCCAGCATTTCCTCCTGCTTCTGCTCCATTTTCTCCGAAACAGGTCCTTCTGCTTCTGTAAATGCCTTGTACTCACGGTATGGAGTGGCCGCTGTGACTTGAGTTTGCGACACCGTTGCAGCATCGTCTCTGCTAGATTGTCCACCGACTGAATCAAGGAGAACTTGCGTACTCTTAAGTCTCAACTTGGACAGCTCACTGCGCGATTGCAGACCGCTAATCACTGCCAGTCGCTCTATCGTAGGAGGAAGTGCTGCCACTTTGTGCGCAATTGGTAGTAGCGCATTGTTAACAAACACGCGTAGATCAGCAAGCACAACAGCATCATAGCCAATGAGCTTTAAAACAACGTCCATCTCACGACTAGTGATCATGTCAATAACTACTTCAGCACGTGTAGCATCCAAGTCCACTTCACAAAGTACACAAGAAGATGCGAATGTAATTTCTTCTTTGGCTTGCAAAATTAATTCGCTATTGATTAGACGTACTTCGTTTTTAATGGATTCGCTACAAGCACAACGAAGTGCGGTAACATATTCGTCTGCACAGCAGAGGGAGTTACTCCAACGAAGGTTATCACTCTTCTTATTATCATTGATGTTGTTGTCTATGCTGGAAAACACCACATAAAGTTGGGGAATTAACTCGCTTTCAACTCTTTTGGAGCATTCTAAAGCAAGTTGAGAGCAACCACTACCTCCACCACTGCTGTTAGCTACCGCATCTCTTGGAAATTTACGAGCAACTTCACGTAATCTCAAACATTCACGAAAGCATAGTTTGTGGTGGTTTAGATAACTGTTAAGTATCTCCATTTCTTTATTAACTTTCCATATATCAGATGATAATTTATTCAAACGATTATAAAATAAAGGAAGTGATATCGTTGATTCTGAAAATACTGGTATACTATCAAATGATTCATTATTACCAAATAAAAATTCCATTTGATCTAAATGCAACATGAAATCAACATTATTAGTCAATACTTTATGAAAAATATTTTGTAATTCTAATTGCATTGCATATCGTTCCGTCATCAATTCCGTGCTGGTACCGTTTCCCATCTTGATAAAGATTGATTTAAACAATATAGATCAATGAAGGATAGAAAATTGCAACATAAATAGATAGAATTTAGTAAAAGATAATTTGGTAATTTCCTTTTATGCAACCAACACAACAAATTATTAAGAGTACAGTGTAAAGTTGCAAACAAGTTATTGCACCAAGCCATGGCAAGCCCAGGTGGCTAATAACAATGAATCATCGTATTTTTGGTTATTTGCCATTTTGGAACTTTGGATTCAAAACGCAAGCGTTTCAATTGGACATCGCGAGACAGTCTGCACATATGTGAACACTATCAAAATATACTGCGACAAAGAATGCACAGCAGGAGACAGGAAGCTCCCAGCAGGCAGTCTCCCTCAACACCGGATAGATTAACAATTTTTGGGTTACTAACTGTACCTGCTGGTGTACCTTATTACTGTTATTCTGGAGTACAGAACAGTGCATTGAACGGCTATTGTTGATAATAAACATATCAAAAACATACACCATAAACTTGGCCGGAGTTAAACCACCATCAATATGGAAAAAATAAGTTTTAATTATCTAGCAATTATTAATAGTCATCATTCATTTAACGACCAACAATATTAACACCCGCAGGCAATAATGTCTTCTTATATAGGCGATCAAAAAACACTCTTTTCGATTCCACAACCTCTTCACCTGCAAAATGACAACCAAAAGAATAAATAGCTTGTGTAATAACTTCACGACGAGAGAAGTGTACAGGTACTTCCAAACCTTCAGGTGTACATCGAGTGGCTATTATCACAACTGGACCTAGCAATGTTTCATCGGGACGGCTAGCAAAGTATTGCGCAACTCTGTTCACTCCACCACCATCAAATTCAACTCTGTTCATTCCACCACCATCAAATTCATTGCTACCAAGAAGCAAATGCAGGCGATGTTGACCATCATATTCAGGTGTATAGCCAACTGCCCCCACTCGTCGCATACTAGGTCCAATGCCATACAATGCCGATAGACTTTCGAAAGCATCAAGTGGTGGTGCAGTGTCAGAGTTCCATGAGTCTATAATTGAATCCAAGAATTTAGTAGCCATATCTTCAGATTTAATGCCATGAGTACAATCAAGAAAAGCTTCAGGGCTATTTAGTGGAGCATCTCCTTGTGGAAATATTAACATATATTTGTATCTTTCATCAATATCTGGATAATCTTTTATTGATACACTAAATGTGATATCTTCTGGTGGAGGAGGAACACGTTCCATTATCACACAACATTTCTTATGAATAGACCAATGACTTCGCTGACAGTGCTGGTTACAATAAGCAAATACCTTACATTTCGAACATACTAACATAGAATTGTTTATATTTCCACATGAACAACATTTACGAGTAGTTACGCCAGGGAACATTTTTCAGACCCACTTGTATCAAGTTATAACTTATATCGTCATAACATACACCTATCCAATATATTGGATATTAAATATAAGAAAACAAAGAAGAAAAAAAAAGTTTTAGAAAATGATAATCACTGGTACCGTACACTAATCCAGGTAACTGTTTTAATGTGCGGTATACCAGGTATACCTATTACCGTAAACTATTAATACCATGGTAACTTTTATAGCGGTGTGGTGAAATATGATGCACTGAAAGTGTCAGCTGTGTGTGGGATGCTTGAAAATGTGCCTGCTGTATGATAGTTTTATTCCAGTATTTATCACTTATAAACACCAAAACCCACTGCTGACTATAATCGGTATGTACAGTACAGGAATATGCTGCACACATAATGAAACACGAACACAGGAACTATGAACACAGCATTGTTAATCACTACGACGCATACACACCACCCTCCACTGCTGTCTGTGCATTCGCTACTGCCGAGGAAACACGTTGCTTGACCCTCTTACTCCTCCGACTACCAGAAGAATGAAAAGAGATGTCAGGAGACTGCTGGCTTTCAGGACTGCTGCCACTGATAGAGGAAAAGATGCTAGCGGTGTCATTCGAGCTCACCGGGGAGGACTCTGCGCCGCATACTTTACGCTTTAACGGAGGTGACGCTGATGTTGGCCCACTAGGTACACTTGTAGTCACACTAGAACTCGCAGCATCGGTGATATCTGCAGGCTCGGAAGTAGCCTCGGCACCTTTGTCATGAACCAGGCGAGCCAGAAGTTCAAGGCGGGATGTACGGGGCTTGTATGCACATTCACTACCCTCGCTCCCTACCTCTGCCTCTGCTTCTGCCTCTGCTTCTGCTTCTGCCTCACTGCCTGCTTCACTGCCAGGTTCAGTCAAATTTTCGCTTTCAGTGTCTAACACTTCCACTTTAACAGTACCTTGCGGTTGAACCTTCGCGGTGCGGAGGCTATGGCTACACGCACTGGAGTCCAGGAGCAGCTGGGTTAGGTTCCCATACTCTTCCTCTCCTATGCCAACGGCACGGCCTGCCAGCAGCATCAGTGACAGAGCGTTACGACAGCCAATTGTCAGCTCTGACGGTGGATTATTGGTATCCAAAAGCTGATTACAGGTGTGCGCTTCAACTGAGAGAATTTGTTCGATGCTTCCAGCCAATCGGTCTCCCTCCAGAGGGGTGGCTTCTGACATCAGGCCAAGTGTCACCCAACTCAGGGTAGCGAGCGCGTCATTCAAAAAACTAGTGTCATGCTGGCGAAGTTTGTTACAGAACATTGTTGTGGAAATGTGCCGCATTGCACTAGTATACTCAGACACACAGCCGGCATCGGTCGCATCGGAGTCACACAAAAGGCCATCGCCAGTGGTTGCGTCATCAGTCAACGACTGTGCAAAGCGGTAAAGCTCGCTATCAGTACCTCGTTGCCATTGCAGTAGACGGGCTGGATCCTTGAGAACGTCGCTTGCACCTGACCTGGTCAACAAAGTATGTCTATCTTCCAAGCGACGCAACATAATTACAGAGCGTGCAAAGCAAGCGCGATGAAAGCTGACGTAGTGTTGCAACTTTTCTATTTCACCACTCAACACCACAGGATTGCTGCAGAGCACCCGCAAGCGCGATCTAAGAGAAGATATTTCGCTCCCTGCTTTCTCAAATAATGGCCATCTGTTTACATCGAGATACAACTTGAACTGTTGAGCATTTACTAATTCCTCTCGCACCCATTGCTGGACCTGCAGCTGCGATTTATATCGCTCCGCAGCCAGCCGATTAGTCTTCCAACTAACAACATTCCCCATTTTGCCAAGAATTCTCCGTTGTACTAATAGGATAAGGCAAAAAATATATTATTTGTCGAATATAAACGAGTTACAAATGGATGGAATAAGTTCCGCGGAAGTCTTCGCGAAATCTCAAAACAAAGAACAAGAACGAAGTGTCGAAGTGAAGTGCCGCCGCCAAAACAATGACCCTGCACTTCGTTTTTAACTACGGTACCTGAGAGCGCACTCACTTGCTCCATCTATTTCCGTTTCGAAGTAGCGGTGGCTGCAGTAGCACCAGCAACTACACCAGCATCAGAGTTGCATATCGCTGCCCAGTGGTATTTAAGTTCCAAGGCATCGATGCCGCCACCCAGAAAGCCAACCATGCCGTACATTAAGCAGATCTTGAGAAAAAGTGCTCCGAGTTGGTCAAATGCTACTGTTGCTGTCGCGACAGAACGCATAACAAGCATGAGTACAACCACCCCAACAGCTTGCTGCTTCATCACATCCGATTTCGATTCTAGAGAGTCGTAGACAACTGGTGGCCACTGCACTTCACCATTGGCAGTGAAGGTATCTAGCAAATTCTTGTCAAATAAGCTGCAAGTATACTTATTATCATTCCCAATGCCACCTCCACTTCCAGTGCCAGCAGTACTAGTACTAGTGCCAGCGACAGTGCCAGCTTTTGAATGTCCCTGCACAGGTGGCAACCCAGAACTATCTTGGGATACATTGTGCCGTGTGTAATACTCCGACAGTGCTCGTTCTTTCCACAGATATGAGTGATGTATAAACTATAGATATAGATACAGATACAGATATAGATACAGATACAGGTGTAGATACAAATACACGCAGACATTAGACAAATGACAAGACAAGACAAGACAATCAGAACGTAAAACATCAACACTATAGTGTAAACATACCTGTCCTAGCTTCGCTTTCACTGCCTCAACATACGCCGTCTCTGCAAACTTGCCGGCTCCGGGCTTCTCCTCATCCTTGTCCTCCTTCCCATCCAGCTCCTGTTTTTTCTCTTGCTCTTGGTCATGCTCTTGTACTAAAGGTACTCTCAGTCTTCGCACATGGACGTGTACGTTTGGTGGAAACTCTCCTTTTAGCAGTAGCGAATCCGAGGACCTTACACCGTGGGTAAAATCTTCGTAGGCGATTGTGAGGTCATGTACGACCAAGCATGGCGTCTTCACCGAGGCAGCGTTAGTGACATTTCGAACGATATGCTCAATATGTTTCTGAAAATAATGCAAATATTCACCCACAATACACAGCGTGCCTGTTGGCTTTGGTATTAACACGTAGTCTCGCGGTTTTGCATACAGCAGCTTTTCCTCTTCCGTAACCCCAGATGTTGCCATTTTATCAGCAGAAAACTGATGACTTTTTTCAACACGTGCAGGGCTTAAATCCGTCCCCTCTGGGAAAATCAGTACACAAGGTGGCGAAGGGTCTGCACGAAGTGAGAATCCTATCGATTTCGCGATATGAGCCAGATCTTTTTCACGTGAATTGCGACTAAGGAATACAAATGAAAGGACTTGCATCGACCAACCGAAGAATGGAACATACTTAAGTGTTGTCGCTAGAATAATTTTCAAAGCACTAACACGATCAATAAAAAATGCATAACACCATCCAACAAACATCCAATCAATACGTGTTCTGTGATTAGACAAAATTATAGTGCCCACATCTGTGGTCGTGTCTCCTCTCCAATCGTCATGAGAACCATCGTAATAAATGCGAATACGAGTACCACAAACGAAAAGTACTAACCAAGTAGCATAATTAAAGAACCAGTAGGATACTACTGAACAGATATATCTTCTGGCAAATGTCACACTTCATCAATCATAAAAGCAAAGGATGTAAAATAACGTTGATACCAAAGAATTAGATACAAGTACATCGTACATATATCGGTGAATCCACAGCAATACACCATCAAGTATTACTACACTCACCTTTGAATTCTGATGGGAAGAAGCAAGACACAAGGGGTCAACAAAATTGTAGCCACTATCGCACCAAAACATAACAACAGGACGAACATGATCCCTGAGAATACATTCACTAATTTCATTATTGCGTATTTTAACTGCGTTTTATTACCAAATATGTGAATATTTGTGGGATTGTGGTTTCAACTCTCAGGAGTCACTCGAGTCAGTTCAGATCGAATAGGGTCGGCACTAATGTGTACAAACTTATGCTTTATATACCGCGATGGGTGCGTAATGTAACTCAAGCCTAAACCAAGGTTAACTTCTGTATTTTAATTATTAAAGTGTCAGTCTGCCTCACATTTGAATGAGTACCATCATTGAATCCTGGGAGCCATTTTCGAAACCTGCGAACAAAGTAAAGTCTTCGACGCATTGATATATGTATATTCCACAGTATACTACACCTGTAATTCCAGTGAATTCACTGCATGCTGGTAGTCCGTCGCACCGGCATTCGCCAGCCTGCTGGTTCGTTTGAGGATGCGCCAAATTATACCTGGTATACCAGGTATACCAGTATACAAATACAACTAACGTTACTAAGATCGTGGGGCTATAATAATCATATGCTGTACCTGGTGTACACATTACACACAAGATATGAATATATGTGAACATCATTAAGCGTTTTACCTCTCATTTTATTAAAACTACAAACGATGACTGATGAAAACACTTTTAATGTCAAATTCTTTGCTTCCTGCAGAGAAATTGCAGGTATTGGTGAATGTACTATAACCCTGCCTAAAACAAAATCATCAGCTATTGATTTAATAAATCATGTAATAGAGCTGCACCCTGACCTATCAGAGAGTATGGAAGAAGTATCTGTTGCTGTGAATAAGAAATATATCTCAGATAAAAAGCATATCTTGATGGACGGTGATATTGTTGCATTTATTCCTCCGATATCAGGTGGATAAATCAAATTGAATAGGTGTATGTACAGTATATATATATATATATATATAATATTCAGACAGTTTTATACTAAATTTCGCATTGTATTCATATTCTATCCATAGTTTCAATCTCTGAATCGATTCGGTTCGAGTTTGATCATCAAGGCTCACATAAAAAGAACAAACTTATCAACGAACTGAAATCAACCCAAACAAACGGGTCTCCAACCCAACCAAGTCCAGCTGCAAAAAGCAGGACACTATATACAACCCATAATCACCCACCCATGCACTCTGCGTGTACCACTGCAATAGCATCAAGGATGAAAGTTCACTCCACAGGAGCACAGGCGTAAGTCTTGTAGGAACGATCCATCGAGCATGAGACCAGCTGGGTGGCCGCCTTGTTGCCCCACGCCAGGCCAGTCACAGGTTTGGTATGGCATACTAGCGACTACAAACACAAAATCAACAAGAACAAAAGAAAAACAAAAGTTAGCAAACCATGGAGCATCTGCTGATAGCACTTCGTCTCGCATTCACTTACCGCCACATGCGAGAAAGTTTTGTCGTGAGCGTGCACACGAACTTCGTTTCCGGTACCAATCGCCAGGAACGAAGAAGAATAATCGAACGCCAGAGAGGTCGCAGCATTCTTACCAGGAACTACAGAGCCAGCAGTATGGACACAATAAGAAAAGAACTCAAACAAGACAAGACAAGACATGGTGTGCTTACGCTCGATAGTATGCTTGCAGATGTTGAGCTTCCGAAGGTCCCAAATCTTGACTGTGCCGTCATCAGATGCAGAAGCACAAATGTAGCCATTTTCACTGAATGAGATGCCGTTTACAGCGCCAGCGTGGCCCTCAAAGGTAGATACTTCAGTCTGTTCGCGAGTATCGAATATCTTAACCACGTTGCTATTCGTACCAGCTCCAAGGATCAAACCGTCGGGATGGAATGATGCACAGGTATACCCAATGCTGGTATCGCCACCCATCTGCTTCAAGACTGCACCGCGCGTCAAGTCTAGGAAGGCCCAGCTGCCGTCCAGTGAGGAGGAGATGGCGTAATCACCAGTGGGATGCACTGTTAGCGCTGTGACATCAGCAGTATGATGGTCATAACTGAATGACTCGGAGAAGACTGGACGATCACTGTCTCCAGCATCAGCACGCCACTGCTTCACAGTGGTATCCGCAGAGCATGTGAATACCGTGTTGGTTTGGGCATACGCAGGGTGAAATGCAACAGCAGTCACTTTCTTGCTGTGCCCAGTGAGTTTGCTCATTACTGCACCAGTGGTGAATTTGGTCAACACAGCCACTTTGTCTACTCCGCCAGTGAGAACCACATCCGCAGACTCAGCAGATCCTGAGAGTGCGACACAGGTCAATCCAGGCTTCGAGGTGCTATGTGGGGTCACGCTGGTGAGAAGATCACTGGCTTTCTTGCCCTTCCCGCCGGCAGCGATGGTGTCAGCCATCTGGACCATGCGTTCGCGAGATGTGAGACCAGGGATTACCATGCTCTTACGACCGCGACGCATTGTAGATAGCTCATCGCATTTCGCGCTCATCGCCTGCAGTACATCAGCCCCCAGGCCTAACTCATTGCTTGCTGTGGTAGTAACATCCATTGACTCAGCAGCAGGCTCCACAGCAGCTCCAACACCTGCAGCAATTCCGTTATTACTCTGCTGTAGAAGCATTGCTCGTGCCTCATCACGTTCCTTAATCAGTCTTGCAATCACTCTGCATGCCGCATCATGCTGATACAGCGCGTGGGTGAGTTCTTTGCGTGTTGCGTCCAGGTGTTGCTTGAGAGTGAACGTCTCCAGCATTACTTCATCCCATTCATTTTGGAAGTTGGAAATCATAGCCGGAATAGAGTTCCCACCGATGCTACGAGGACGAAGTGTCTTGGAGGCTACAGAGAAAGAGATAGAAGATTAAAAACAACCATAAGAGTATATGATACGGGCTACAATGTTAGAAATTTGTTTACCTTTGACTTCAATCAAGTCACTTTCATACAAATCATCACCATTAATTGGGCATTTACCACCATCAGCGATGTATTTCATAACCAAACGCTTCTCAAAAAGCTGACCCGTCTTAGTGGAAACAACTGCCTCCTGGGGAACTTCTCCAGATACTATAGTACACACAAAAACATATAAATATCACAATGATACAAATTAGAGAGGAAGAAAAGGGAAACAAAACAAAGGTATATAAACAGCAGGCAGGTAGGCAGCAACTTACAAGCACAGAACATCGTGCAAATGAAGTAGGTAGGTAGATAAATAAATAAGGATATATAAGATTATTCTATTTTTTTATGCACCTATGCACCTATGCACCTATGCACTTTTTGAACAGATATAACTGTGCATAAATAATCAGTAACTTGCATCATTTGATTCTTTTCAATGATTGATGGACCTAACCTCAGACTCGTCTGCTGCTGTGGATAAGTTGTGGTTGTCAATTTTGTTTCGAATCATGGCACAGACTGTCTGAGCCTCCGAGGGTGCATAATTCCAGGAATTACGCAGGGCATAAAACAGCGACGCCCTCCGTTCAAAATCTGCTTCCTGAGTACTCCAGGTACTCCATGGAACTCCAAGGACTCCAGGAACTCCAACTCCGACTTCCTCTGAACCAGTTCAACACTCAAGAATACCCGCACAGATCCAGAAAGATTAAAATGAAGATGAAGCCCCGCGACCGCGCACTGGCAAGTGGCAACGGTCGACAAAGCCGGCACGATACTGCTTTGCACATCACTACTGTGGCGTAATCGGGCAGTAGCAACGGCTTGCATCTATCTCCGTTTCTCAGTATTAACGTTACTATAAAGTTCTTCATGATGTGAAGGAGCAAGAGGACACACTGTTGTATTCTAATGTGTTATTGTGTTTCTTCTTTTATTTCTTCTCCTGGCTGCGGCTTTGACTCTTCCTGTGCTGATCCTGTGCCGCTGCCTTCGGATGGCGTCGCAGGACTTCACTGGCTATGATAAGAGACTTATCTGAATAATAAGGCAGTAAATGTGAAGGCAAGACGTACACCGCACAAACACACGCTCTGAAGCACACCGCAATCTACCGTACAGGTACATGGTAAGGGGGGTTGCAGGTCGGGGTCCACCACACAAACTATAACACAGCCCCTTACGCGCCGCTACGTTGCATTACATCAATACTTCTTGTCGACCGGCATAATGGACTGTTGCATCACGGCACATAGCCTCTCGGCACCACTCGTCGGGTCCCTGTGGAACACCTCCGCCGTGGTTACCAGCACCCGCTGCCCTGCTTTAACTACTTTACCCACGGCTCGCAGCTCCCCTTCCTTGAACGCCCCCACAAAATTTATTTTGTACTCGAGAGACGTGACTTCCTTGCCCTCCGGAGCCATCGTGAGCGCAGCATAACCGCCAGCGATATCGGCAATGGCTCCAGTAGCACCGCCATGGAACCCTCCCTGCTGCTGGGTCACCTTATGAGAGTAAGGAAGGGAAATTTCACAGTACCCTTTCTCCACTTTGGACAGGCGAGCCCCTATGGTGCTCATCAACCCCTGCCTACTGAAGCTATCATGCACCCGCTTGAAGAGCGCTGAGGAAGTCTGCCCCGCCATCTCGGTAAAAAATATCGACACCGACCTCGCATTATGATGTATAGTTCACATCTAGTGGTTTAAAACGGTTCGTCTGATTGTATGCCCCATCATGACATCACAGTCTGTACCAGCAGGTGGTGTACATGACTACATGGCGGCCTAGTTCTTACAAATAAATGAAATAATGTTAACAGTCTGTTATTGGAGAATTTTGAACGCTGCGACACTGCGCCTGTGCTAGCCATTGTGTTCCAACCCTTGGAATGCCCTGCCAAAGTAGCCAAACTATCAACCCCTGGGGGTGGTCCGCTGCCAATGGTTGAGGGTATATAATTCCTGGATTTACGCAGGGCTTACACGATGCACAGTTTGCACACTGTCAGCAGTCAGGCAGACTGCAGAATTTTCTGTCCTGCTTAATCGCCTCTCGGACAGCAGACAGTCTGTGAATCATGCTGATGCTGATGCTGATGCGGTCATCCACTGAGGTCATCTTACGGCGCTCTATAATCTCTTTTGTCTATAACAGTTATCGTACTCACCAAACAAATCATTGCGCATTCTTAAACTTTGTTCAAGCCAAGTCATATTTGCTTCAATTTTCAAATATTGTGCTTTTTCTTAGCTCCTGTACTGTATCTGCTGGTCCTAGTAAAGTTATACTTTCTTATCAAAAATTAAAAACCAAGAAGCTCTGTAATGACCACAAAAGTGACAAAAGCAGCGGGTGGAGACAAAGTTCCCTTTGTATGTGGATGTATGGGAACTAAACATAAAGCTGTCAATAACTGCGTGAATTGTGGGAGAATCGTATGCCAGCATGAGAATCGAGACAACTGTTTGTTCTGTGGTGAAGCACTGATACCAATCATGAGCGCAGGCGATGTCGAACGATCCTGTGCCGACGAATCAACTGTAGGTGCTTACAAACTTAAGGTATGCTATTTTATGTAGCAGCAAATCTGTTTCAGAGTGTTGCTAGATACCTTTTCTAATGGGTTTATGCCTATCTCTCTTTTCTCTTTTCTCTTTTCTCTCTCTGTTTCTCTGCGGTCCTGATGGTTAAAGGATAAACTACTAGTGTTTGACCGAGAACATGCAAAACGTACACAGGTTCATGATGCACAGGTATGCTATGTATAAGCTGTTTATCACAATTAACTACATTTGAATCTTATACTGTCGGTTCTGTCCGTCATGTCCGTCGCATTAAGGCGGATTATTATGAAAGTTCAACATGGTTGTCCCCGGAAGAGAAACGACGAATTGATGCGCGAGAAAAAGCACGCAGAAAGGGTCTTGAGGCAGGGCGTCGACCACGCGCTGATGTGCAACTGTCTGTTGACATGAATAACAAGTGAGTTTGATTTCGTGTTTACTTGATGATTGCTCTCAAGTGTAGCTGCTTATTTCTTTATGTTCTGTTCATTATTCACCTCTGGTTTATCACTGTTTGTTTGTTTGTTTGTTTGTTTTGTGTATCATAATGTTGCAGGAGAGCTGTGTTTTCGCGGGCAATTGAGGAAGAACCGTCTGTCTTGGAAGTGTGTGAAGAGGATGCACCAGAGAAAGGGGAAGGTGTACGGTGTCAGCCCGACGCAGCGTCAGTACTTGCAGATGATTTCTTCCACCAGCATACTAAGCAAAATCCAGGAGATAATGTGGAAAGTGGTGATTTAAAGAATGGATCTTACAGTGCTGCTGCTGCTGCTGCAGAACCTGAGCTTGTCGCTGTAGATGCTACTGCAGGAATGAGTAATGATTTGCTGTTAGATTCACACACGAAAGCTGGTTACCTGTACCAACTGCTGAAATCTCGTATGTACACATAGTAATGTTTGTGTATGTCTGAATGGTTAACTATGATAGTTCTGAATGTAACCTTATTGTAATTCACATTGTTGATTTCTTGATTTCTTGAATCGATGAGAATGTGCACTTCTGCTGCTGCGTTAAGTGAAATTTCAAGTAAGATTGACTGTAACCCAGCTTGTGGTGCTTCCAGTCAGTCTCATGCCAACCCTCTTGAAAATCCGACAGCAAATTGAGAAGAATCCAGGAGCCGCACCGTCGGCCACGAGCCTGGGCAGCACTGTCATAAATCTGATACATACAACTGATACAAGGACTATCAAATACAAAACTCTGTTAAATAATCGATTAATAAACCTTTTCCCTAAATTTTCTGAAAAATTTCTTTTCAGTGACTATAAACTATTACCAATAATATGTCTGAGCGACAATTATTATTGCATGGTCTAGAAGATGGTGGACTAATTCAAATGTGCCCATCCATTTCAACAATTACATTTTATAAAGGTATTCCTCCACTAGGTTATTTAAAAGAGAAAGTAGCTGAGATCTTACAACATAACCCATGGCTTTCTTGTGATACAATATCCTGTTCTGGTAAAGCTAATGGTGATGGTGATGGTATTGCAGGTGTTGAAATGGTATTTGATGCTCAGTCTATTCATATAGATGAATATTTCAAAATCACTAAAGATTCATCAATTAATATGAACATGTCAGTTGATGATATATCTATTGCTACCATTAAATATCAAGTTAAAAATGGAACTGATACACTTAATAAGAAAAATGAACCACATTTTCTTGTTACTGTTATTATTATAGATGAATCTCATTTTGGTTTGATTGTTTCTCTTAGTCATGTTATTGGTGATGGTGCTACATTCTATAAACTTTATGCAATGCTTGATCGTAACACAGATGTACGCAAACTTGATGCTGTTCGTAATCATTACTATATAAAACTTGCTACCGCAAAACTGAATGGTGATAATGACACCTACGAGTATTTCTTTGATCCAATAGTTTTCTTTAATTTTATGAAAACACTTATATTCCGTCCAACTCCTAAAGTTGCTATTCATCGTATTAGTAACGATTGGATCCGCATGCAAAAGAATATTTTTATTGAAAATGAGAATAAAAAAACTACAACGAATAATGACAATGATAACGTGAATCAAAGTGTGAAGTTTGTTTCCACGAATGATATCCTGACTTCATGGTATTTCAATTTTGTTCGTTGTGACGTTGGCTGTATGGCTATGAATCTTCGTGATCGTCTTGAAGGAATCACTGCAGATATGGCTGGAAATTATGAAGTACTGGTTGGATATCAACCTCAAGACTATGTCACTCCAGATTTAATTAGAAAATCGATAGCATTGCAACGACGTTGTGGATCAGAAAAACTTCCAACAAGATTTGAAACTTTATTTACTAAATCAAAGTTATCTATCCTTTCTTCATGGGTAACATTTTATAAAGATGTACAACTTGAACAATGTTCACAACAGATACATTTACCTTGTGTTGAAAACAAAAACATGGTTTCAGATAACCTTGGTGTCATATTCCGTCCAAACGCTAATGAACTTGCTTTGTTGACTTTCACGCGCCCAGGTATTTCGGAGAGACTAACAGAGATTCGGAACATTGGTGATGATGATGCTGGTATTTGTCCTTTTAATGGTTTGCTACTCCCACAGAAGAGTACCAGCAGTACCGGTAGTATGATTCCTTTCATTGGCAGTGTAATACTACTCAGCGGTATAGGGTTGGGTGTGGCGTTAACAACCTCATGGTACTTATCAACGGGTACGATTAACAAGGCATAGAACACTATTAAGAACTCTAACTCTCTAACACTCTAACACTCTATTGGTAATTCTCTCTTACTTAAATATTTATTATCTTCTTCTTTTTCTTTCTTGTAGTAACGGTATAATTATTGAATATTTTCTTGTATTTCATTTTTCTGTACCATTCTATACTATTCTAGTGTATTCTTAAGTAACAGCAGAATACCTTGGACACAATAATATTTTGGATTTAGTTGGTTGGTTGGTTGGTTTACCGGTTGCTCCTCTGGCAAGTGTTGAAACACTGGTAATGTGCCCACATGATAATTAAAATCTTATTGATAGATACTTAAACAAATTCATTTCATCACAACCCACTATAACTTAACGCTCACTCATCTCTCCTTCTCCTTCTCCCTTCTCATGCCATCTGCTGCCACCTCCCTGTGCTATCCGGTCTTGTCT
>JACKZZ010017323.1_pt1 | contig 20976 bp, 19 predicted proteins | sample 8027871 | NCBI WGS metagenome assembly JACKZZ01 (sample SAMN15724774, study PRJNA655200) | protist metagenome | isolation source: fluorescence activated cell sorting (FACS) single amplified genomes of... | place: USA: West Boothbay Harbor, Gulf of Maine | collected 2000-07-19
TTACAAGGGTGGCGCAGATACGGCATCAAATTAACTCGAGAAAAAAATATGCATTGACAACACAGGCAATAAAGAAGGGCCTTGAGAATTCTGCTTGTAGCAAAAACGCACGCCATAAATATGACGAAACAGGACTGTTCAGGCAAAAAAAAATGGAGTGACTCGCTCGATGAACGGCCATCTACTGTGTATCCCGTACAGCATCCGTACATGTGTACATACCAGCACACAACAGCTCACAGATGTTAGAGAATGCGTAAACGCACGTAAACGACACCCGCCACATATCGCACACGCGCAGTATCATCTCAGTAATAGCGGTTGTCCCTGCCTCAGCTCCCCGCCACCTGCCGTTCGCTTCTGCTCGAGCATTTTAAACTGACAACATCTGAGCTATACCACTTTTCGAATGAAGTTTTTTTTCAAAAAATACACGTACACGCTTATTGTACATACGCACATGCAGAGCATGCGCTTAATTGTGTGATATGTGTAACGATAGCCGCTGTTGATGCTAAGCTACATAAGCTATAGAACGTACTGCCTGCGAATTTCTTCGACAATAGATCAATAGATGTTGCTGCTGCGCCCCAGCTGCACTCCTCGGCAACTTCGATCAGCTGCGGTTGCGACATCCAACAAGCTGGGTTCTTCGATAGTACATGTACTCGATCGTCCTCCCGAATCCCAATCGCGCAAGACACGCAACAAGTATCCCGCGAAAGAAGCGAGGACTCAGCACCTGGACCTGCTGAATATCAACAGTACCAGGCGAAAATCACAACAATCAGTGCTCGCTGATGCCCCAGCACCATGCAGCTTGGAAAGATAGCAGCAGATACTATAGCTATGTAAAGATTTATTACTAAAAAAAAAAAAGGACGCAGCAAGAAAGTACAGAACTGAAGTAAATGTAACGATTGTACACCCTAAAAGCTGGGGCGTGCAGCATACAAACACAGCATGCCACGCAGCATTATTTTGATAAATACGCAACGAGAAGCCGCCAGCTACGTATATCATGAAGGCAAGTACCAGTATGAGAAACATTGAAGAAAGGTAGAAATTTTGTATTTCAACAGAAAGAAGAGTAGAGTAGAGAGTAGGTAGAAGTAGAGACACTGAAGAGATGTAGCATCAAAGGAAGCCAGACATAGTGTTGGAGATGAACGAGTATACATGTATAAGCAGCCCTCAGCAACAGGCAAAGTTGACTGCGCTGACAGAGCTTGGGACAAGTAGATCGAGCAGAGGCAGCAGGCGTTGGCGAGAGTGGAAAACATAGATTTGCGCTCACCAGCATAAATACGGCACATAGCAATACTAGTACGTGCCACCGGCCAACGTAGTATACGCACGCCAACTAGCTCGATCACGACGCACGCTTGGCCGATGTCATGCAGTTGCGCACGCCCAGCAGCTAGCGCACGACGTACCGACGTACAGACGCATAGCAGCATATATGTGGCCAGCACGCGCTCAGCAGCTAGTATATACAACTATATACCAGCATTCCAGTTCTCGTCGTGCTTGAGGTGACGTACGTACGCGTGCGTATATATATAGTACATACGTATGTACGGTAGTAGCTATGCGCTATGCGTGACGAGATGTATAAAAACCCTTTTGTGTATGCAAGGCGATGTGGTCGCGCGTAGCTATCGGCTGCAACACAGTTTGAAACAGTAAAAAGTAATGCTACGCTCGGCCGACGGCGGCTCCACGGATGCTAGAATTGCACTCAGCACATTAAGGCGCTGGATGGAACTGCAGGTTGTTGCCACCACACCACACACCCGTATGCGTGTACGGTATTTACAGGCTATCCGCTATTCGTTCCGGAGAGATGAAGTCTTCGGTATCTCTGCTGGCGAATAACGCAGTGGAAATATATTTACTCGGCGTTGCGAACGTTGACCTTCTCGAGCTTGGTCATCCACTCGTACTTGCCCTTCTCGCCGACAGTTGCGTCAATCATGGTAAGGACAACTTCTTTATCTTCTCCCTTCGCGTCAATTTCCTTGAACTTAGCGACACATTCCTTGTGCTCTGGATTGTCGGCCTCATACGAGAGCTGGACCTCCTCATCCTCTTCCGTCATGCAGACGATGTCGGTGATGACAGACTCCTTGCCATCCTGCTCTTCAGCGATGTCAGTAACAACAAGGTCGTATTTCATAACGATGGGAATCTCGATCATTTCGTGTCCGGGGCACATGTGCTGGTACTTCTTGTCGGATTTAAGGAGATCCTGGCCAACGATGTTGCACTTAACGTGACCGTGCTTGCCTGGCTTGGCAAACGAAACCTTGGTACACTGGCATGGGCGACCTTTCATCATGAGGTATCCCTTCTGTTTAACATGGGATCCTTCCTCCTGGTCGAGACCCTCGGGCACAGTCCTCTGGATGACACTCATTGCTTGTTTTGGTTTTGCTACTTCCGCACTCCTTCCCCGACACTCCTTCCTGGAGAAATCTCCGGATACGAGCTTAATTTGTCGGCTGCAGCCGAAAAGTTTTCTTACTCTTTTTTGCTCTTGTTTTAAATACCATGTCAACACATCACAGATCAGCTCAAGTCTTCCCAATCCCAACCCCAACAGCAACAGGACAGAACAAGACCACCACATCGGGCAAGCCCACATCGGTAGGCCACGGCCATAACGCGTCTCGAGCGGCCAAACTACATTGGCCCTCCCTCCCTACCACTCCTCCTTCACGTGCATACACCCTGAGTCCATATTTGGTCTTTGCAACCATCGATTCAGTAACTTCGCACATATAAGCCGACGGGGAGGCCTACCTGACAATACCGCACTCTCAGTGGAAATAGAAAGCGGCAAACAAGACTTACCCGAAACAAAAACAAGGATATATTCATTTGACACTCCTCATGGACTCAAAGTCAACACTCCATCAGCGACCAGCCTGGCGGCGACTGGAGAAAAAGCACAATTCATACAGCCCCGACAAGGATGTGGAACTGATTCGCATTGGCGTCGAGCCAGAGGCTCGTAGCCGGCACATTGCGATGGCAACTGCCAAAGAGGGTGAAGGCAACCGCTGCGCTGCATGTTTCAATAGTATGTACGTCGGGTTCTTTGAGAACTCGCTGACGAAACAAGTCCAGAAACTAGATGTACTCACGGGTTATAAGCCATTTTCTCTGCTGAGACACTACTTCAAGGGTCATACTACTGGCCTCTCATCACTTTTTACAATCATGCTTCTTATTTTTACATCTGCCTACTCGCATTACAGTTATAAACGCTACTATGCCACAGAGAGTAGAACTGCAAAAAATAGACCCTTCCTGACCGCCGCTGAAGTCTCGCTCGAGCTCCCAGCTCTGGCAGGCATTGGCTACTTCAACCCTGGCTATACGGGGTCCGCCACCCACAACGTTTCTTTTGAAGCATGTTCATATTTTATTAACGACAACCTCGGCATCAATGCCACGTGCACAACAGTCTCTTCAGTGGCGTGCAACACGCTATCCAATACTGGCCTGAGTGATGCCGAACTGACAATGCTAGGGACTTTGGGGCTCAAGTGTCCAGCCAGTGCCCAGTACCTATCGGCAACGCGTGACACCTCCAAGTTCACTAAACTCGTAGCCTCGATCTCATTTATCGGCAACACTGGGGATATCGCGACTATGCTCCAGACGGACAGCGGTGGAAACTTCTTTGCGATCGCGGGACTCTACGTCGCAGATGAAACCAAGGAACGGAAAAGTCTGAGTTTGTCGGCTGGATATTCACTGAAAAAATTCGCTGGCACTTCAACTTCCCTTGTCCGAACCTCGTTTTTCTACCAACGGCTCAACCTTTTCCGCATCTTTCGCGGGCAATACCCCTTTACAGCCACGGATGACTTCGCGGTGCGCACTGGGGAGGGAGAAGGCACAGTTGCCGAGCCCATCGCCTCTACACTGGCTACAACGGCGGGTACAAAGGTTTTTGAGGCAACTTACATCCTTGCGGAAGATGAATACCTAGTAGAAGTATCCGACCGCCTCTTCCTCGACATTTTTGTCAATGTTTGTGGCTTCCTCCTCTTCATGTACATTGTTGCAGCTCCTATACGGTATTATAATCGCTGGCAGTACCGCAATTCAGCCACGTGCTGCAAATTTTTCAAAAATCCGTTCGGCGGGGAGCTGTTTGGCAATCCGGTGTCGCTGAATAATGTGTCGGAGAACAGGTATATGGAGAACTTTCTCATAAGAATGTTCGAAGAGGACATTGTAGGTTCCGATATGCTCGAAAAGGTCCAGGAGGAGGCTCAGGCGAACGATAGCTACGACATGGCACGACGGGTGTTCAAAGGTGTCAAGGAGTTGAAACAGAAACTAACTGATACATTCGAGCTAAAAGACTCTCTCTAACGAGCCACAACTACGGCACACTACCGGTGCAGCCTGCCGTAACGGCGCCTAGCTACATGGCGCATAAGCGCAAACTTGCTGTCTTGCAACTGCATCAGCATATTTTCGGCTTTGTGCAACGAAGCGTGGGCAACTTTTAACGATACACCTCTAGAAGTCAGATGTGGCACTGTACCTTTGTGCTAACATGCCGACTGAGTTGGAATGCGACCCCATGCAGTTCGCAGCACTATCTTTAAAGAAAATATTACTTACTCTGCCCATGCTCATAAATGGAAAGCAACAGCTAGCTAGTTAGATTTTTACTGCGCACAAGCGCTATGGCCAGCTTAGCTTCGGGAGTTCAGGTAGCGCTAAGCACAAGCTGCTAAGGCTTTCATATATGCGCACCGCCATACGTAGAGTTAAAGCTGCGAGGGAAAAGAAAACTTCATTATAGATATGAGCACAAGCATAGATTGGCGCTTTGAACGGAATACGTACTGCATCTGCATGTCAAAGCAGCACAACCAGCACGCTTTCCTTCCTAAGCGCAGCGGCGCGCATGATGCTCAACAAAAAAAAAGCATAGCTCGCTCTGTTCAGCTGGCGACATTTATTGGGCTGCAGCCGCTAGCGGCGTCAGGTGCACGCCAGGTTAGGTAAAGTGCCGCTCGATATGCAAGCCGGCTGCGCAGTGTGTGTGCGCCAGGGTGTCCGTTCGCCTGAGTGCTTGTATAAGCATATTTGCAAACGTGGAACCACAGCGTAATACGAGTTACAAGTAGAAGAAGCAACGCAAGTTGTAAAATAGTCGGAATCCAATAGTCAGTGAGGCCTATCACACTCCAAGAAAAGTTAGGAGCTATATGTCGGAAATTTGAGAGTATGGCGGAACACGCAAGCTTTGGGGTCAAGTGTACCTTTTAGCTAAGCGGGGCTGGCGCCAGCAAAAGACAGAGGAGGGCCTCCCTGTCTTTTTTTGCGCCAACAATTACACTACCGGTAGTGCCTACGGCTGCAGTACCTGTCTATTCGAGTAAGTGCTTCATTGTTGAGTGCTACGTTGTTGAGCCCAAACTTTAAATACAGAAGCGCTCAGTGCACAGCTTGTCCGAAACGTAACGTGTGTATGTGTATAATTCAAAAATTCGCTGGGTTCTGTACGCATGCACGCCGATCGACTGCATTCGCTGTTCTAAGACGTGTTTTGCATAATATCTATCTAATTCTGCTCTCCCAAGCCAGAGTTCCGTGGTGTCATCCTACGCGCTAATTTTATGATTTCATGTATCGTGTGCATGTTCTATTTCTGTCAGTCCATTGTCATGTTGCCTTCCCGAAACATCACTCAGAACATATAAGTCATCTGTCAGTCAGTTTTGTAGCTACGCAACGAAAACAATCCTCTAGAGACTATGCAATGCCTGTTAATCGAAAATTGTCCACTTGATAATCGAGAAAATGTGGTGAATATAGTAGACTGGGTCCATGATTTTGGTAGAAGAAATTAATCCGGCAGCCTCTGGCTATATCTCGTGCGTCCGTGGTCGGCACTCAAGGGGCGTTGGCTGTTGCACAAGCTTTTCAAAAAAAAGTCTCTCTGCCCATGAGGCCCACTGCTAGGGCAGATAAAAAAAAAAAATCTACCTCTATCGGTACCCCTGCCCCTACTGCTAGCGAAACGCAGGCCGAAAAATAATAAAATATTCACGGAACCATTAATGCAAATATGGAGCTGGAAGACGAAGTCCCTTGTGTTGGGATGAAGGTGTGTCATTATACCCAGTTTAACCAGTATTAAACAATCTGTACTGAGTGCGTTTCTTGCAATGTGCACATATAAAGGGATATCTTGAAAAAAAGTCAAAATACTGGGGCGGGGGCTGGCAAAAGGTTTGTTGCTCCAAATATCAATGCACTTGGTCATATTGTTCATTCTCTTGATCGTATTGCTTCTTTTGTACTACAGCGGTATTTTGTGGCGAACATGGTCGAATTCCCAGCGTGTATTGATTACTTTAAAGGTGAGGCCCACGATTCGATTATTGCGCATAATCATGCTTCTCATTCATGAGTTTCAATTCTATGATTTTTGTTGTTGGTTTGCTTAGACGAGAAATCGCAGCACAAATCTCCTGCGGGAACTATACTGCTTTCGGAAATTCTAGATGTGAAGCACGATACAAAAACAGAGTCCCAGTTCAACATTGTGAGCTTGCCAGCGAACCAAATGTATGGAATTAATCGATTACAACGTATATGATTCAATATCAAGAGTAGAAGCATAATGATGGTTTCTCCACCCCCTTAGGAAATCTCGAAACTTTCTTCTTCGTGCGCCAGACAGAAAAACAATGATTTCTTGGGTCGACATGATACAGAAACACCTTGCTGTTAACAACCACCAAAGGTACAACCCAGCCGCCCCATTATCATTATCTATTTTTATGATGACTACCCGTTATATCGTTCCATTTTGCTGCTCAGGAGTTCTTCCGCAGGGTCTTTTGGCTTGTCTTCGACCGAAATGGCCCTCGACCGGCCGTCTTCCGGGAGCCGAACTCCACCCCCAGGAAGAAAGCGAACAGTGTCACGACAGTCTACACGTGCAGTTCAAAACTTGAGAGCTAGTAAGGCAAATCTAAACATAGAAAGTGCTCCAGTGATCATGCAAGTGGAAAATCGTTTGACCACTCACTCTGGTAACATGAGCAATATGAGTCTGAGCAGCTTTGGTAGTCGTATTAGTGAGACTAGCTTGGCTGGTGGTGTTCGACCAGGGAGTATTGGAACTGGAGATGGAACAAACAATAGCGTCATCGGAACTCTCAAACTCAAGACAGTCTCAGAGGTTTTAGCATTCCTTGGATCTAAACAAGGTTGGCTATCAAAACGCGGTGGGTCACGAAAGAACCTGAGACGTCGATATTTTCGAGTTCTGTGGAGCAGGTTTCAGACTCCTCAAGATCCCAGCGTCATTTTCGCGTACTATAAATCTGATAAACCAAATCTGCAGCCGAAAGGATCTATGGTTATATACGGAGACCGCACTGATGTTGACATTGGTCCACGCACTCGTGATGGCCGTGCAACTGATTTTTTCCTTCTGGTACATATATTGTGTTATTTGCAACATAGCGTCGAGGCATTTTTTGCACATTATTTTGCCTCTATTACTCGAGCTTTTACATTTGGGATACATGGCCTGGTTTTGTTTATTTGTTTTCACTTAATGAGTTATATTGTAAAGCGCGACACTTTGCTGAAAACCGTTTTTCTTACCGTTTCTGTATATTTCAGGGGGAAAACCGAAAACTAGAAATGCGTGCCGACTCGGAAAAAGCTCGAGACGCATGGGTGTTGTACGTAAAATTACACATAGCTTCCAAATCTCCAGCAGCATTTCTCATATGACTTTACATTGTAACTTTTATCGACTTATTTGCGTGGAATTCTAGGTACTTCGACCGTCTTATCACGTGTTTAGACGAAATAGCACTTTCGTACATTAACGGTGAGTCGATCGACATGACCATACCTCAGCCAAAATCTATCTGGATCAATGCAATTGAACCTGCTGTCATGCCTTCTATTGCTCCTGCGGACGACAAGAAAAAAGGCAATGAAACGGAAGAAATTACGCCACCTGCACTCCTAAAGCTCCTTCCTCCTATTGAGTTTCAAATCGACGCTATTAAAAGGTGATACCTAGTTCATTCGAATGAAAGAGTCTTGTTCGTGTGAACCTCAACCTATCTATTTTTCACATTACCTGAGTTCTTTTTTTCTTGTTCATATTCCAAATCTGTAGGTACATGTTTGTCGTGCTGCGCGGTGACACACTTCTACGTCGTTGGAAAAAATCTGGATTTGATTCCGAGACAGCGGTGCAGTTTATCAATGGAGTTCGTGACGCAATTATACCCGTGCGCTTCTTTCAGGTGATGATAATTGTGAAATATAATCGTCTATGGAAATTGTGTCACCAGATACTGCGCGTCCTGTACACACTGTGTATTACCCACATAGTATGGTCATGATACGACAGAGTTGTCCGCATTAATTACATTCATCACAAAATTATTGATGTGATTGCTATTGATATTGCTTTGGTATGTAACAGATGGTATATCCGGGAGTACTTGACGAAAGGGCTCTGAAACTGCCATCTGACACTGGTGCAGCAGTGCGTAAGAACCGAAGAAAAAAGAACAGAACTCGTTTTAATCTCAGCAGGTAGTGTTGGTATTAAAGTAGGATACCTTCAGAATTGAATGTTGTATAACACTCGTAAATTGTCTCGAATAAATATCTTCAATTTTTACAGGCAGGTGTCGCTTGAAGAGCTTGATGAAGAGCGTGAAGCCAAACAAAAAAACACTCAGGGAGAGGCTGAGGGACTTAATATTTATCCACTTGGCGAGGAAGATATGCGTGAAAATATCATTCTCTTACTTCAGTCTTGTAAGTCAGTGGGGCTGCCTTTGGATTCAAAATTCATTCCGCACGTAATTTTGCAGGTGTGGTGTGTGTGCGTGTGTGTGTTTTTTATCGCATTTGGCCAATTTTACCGTTTAGATTGTATTTTGACTGGTTGTGACTGGAATAATTGCTTCTTGTGGCAACGGTGAATTCAGAAATTGTAGTTTGTTTGCATTAATTGCGAATATAACAACACGCAGGCAGGTATCAGCATCGATAGTACCAGTATTGTTGTCGAATTCCTATGGATTTTGATTCGACAGCACTATCTTCAAAACCTGAAAGTAGCGCTCACGATAACTTATACACGCCAATATCGAATTCAGTTTTCATTTTCCAACATAACTCGATGGTATTTTAGATTTTGATGTTTTTTTTTTTATCCCGAGCATGCAATTTTGTGGTGATCTATTGTGCCATTGCCACCTTACTGTACAATATGCTATACAACTCAAGGTCCAGCGTAACTTAGGATTACTGAGCCTAATGGCTCCTGTGTCAGGTACAAAATGGAGCCTGTCAGCGTTAAAAAAGGTGGAACTTGTTGAACCAGAAGAGGTAGGTTGTCTCTGGAGCAATGTTAACTCTTCAAACAACCCCATGTTTTGCGTAAATGACCATGTGTTCTCAATTAGGTTGCCCAGATATTCTGCAACACGGCTGTTGGGAAGGATATAGCAAACATTAGGCAGTCAGACACAAGTCAGACCGATGGATATGTCAAATATGGCCAGGAAAGCAAAGTCGACTGGCGGAAATTGGATCCTTCCAGCGTCGTACAGGCAGTACACGGAGCGATGCTATACACAAATATCCAAACGAAGGCAGAAAGAAAGCCTGAAGTTGAAGAAAGAAAAGAAGTCAAAACTGCAGTTGACGCCCAAGAGTTATTACTAACGAATTTATCTGAGCTTAAGATGAATCAGCATGATTTTCTTGATCCGGATGCCCTGAAGAAGACATTCCTTCGAACTAATTTTTTCCCAGAGAATCAGGTCCCAATGAAAGAATTTTCATTAAAGTCCGTCTCTGCAATATCCTCTGTATCATCTGGTGCAAAATCTGATGCCAAGACTACAGTAGATGGAGTCATGACTGAAAATGGAGTGTCTTTGCCAGAAAATCTATGGGTAAATGCACTGCAAACTGTGTGGGCTATGATATTTGCCTTGACTGCATCCCACTGTGCAAAACAATTGCCAAAGCCAAACCTTACACTAGAGTTGCTAAAACAACTTGAAGATCTGGATGATGTTACAAAACATCGAGAGGTATTGCCAAACCAAGTTGTGACTCTTTGTAGTTGCATTGTACTTGTTCAGGACATATAATAGGGATATGCAAAGCGCGTGCACGAAAATTGCGGGTGCATGTAAAACACGAGATTTAAGCTTGCTATCTTTTAGTAACAAAATGATATTCCCATTTTTAGGAACGCGTTCTTATCAATTGGGTCAATGGGCTGATTGACGTCACCAACCTTCAGGTTCTTAATAATTTTCTGTTGCGCGATTTTTTTTGTTAGGCACAATCTTGTGTCGGTTAGTTTCAAAAGGCTGTGCAGCATGTGTCTCAGTCTTGAGTTTTAATGAATTGTAAATTTTAGGTCGATGCAGCCAAAGCCAAAGATGTCAATGCGCTGGTGAGCACAGAAAAACATGGAGAGTGCCGGGCAAAACGCAGCAAGGGAAAGTTTGATGCAAGTTCAGGAAAGATTTCCCGGATTCGGTCTCTAGAGTTCGTGTCAAAGGATGGAGGCATAACGCTGCTTCGCATAATAGAGGCTATATCTCCTGGATCAGTCGAATGGGGGAAAGTTGAGCACAAACTTAAAAGTCCATTTCAAAGAGGAATCAATTATAACTTGATTGTTAAAACAGTTCAAAAAGAACCGTTTGCACTTGGCCTGCAAAATATTGGGGGGGAAGACTTGGATAAGGGCAACATGAAACTGACAATCTCTTGTGTGCGGATATATTTATTTGCTTGTGCATTGAAAAAATTGAAATTCAATTTTAATGACAAACATTAAAAATTATTCCTCGATATTGGAAGTGCTGATGCACGTGAAATTAGTCCTTTTATTCCAATTTTGTTCACTTTGAATCCACTCAGATCTGGCAGTTGATGCGTCACCATCTATACAGCTTCCTGTCTGAAGTACAAACAGCAATGGAAACACGGGCTTCCCGGGGAGGAGTTAATAAGGTCAATAATAGCAAAGAAAATGGTAAAATAGGTCGGTTTTCGGACAAAAACTTAATTGTTTGGGCAAATGAAGTAATATCTGGAGTGGTTCAAATGCGTGGTTATCCAGAGTTTGCAGAAGAGAAATTGGATTTGCGCGACCGTGGAAGGATTAAGACGTTTCGAGACAAGCATCTCACAGATTCTATATTCTTTCTGCTTCTTATCTGGGTCATACAGGTGCTACATAACGATTGTTTCACTTCATTTTGACGTTATATGACTTGATTTCGATTATCTCTTTTCATGAATGGGACTTGATCGTCTGTTCAACGTTTATTGCGTTTCCCTGTCTGGTGAATTAGGACACGGGAAGCACATCGTTCTGTACATTATACTGATTCCATCCCCTTCCTCCCCCCCCAATCAATCAATGGTTTTTATGTTCAACTTCCTTAACAAAATTAGCCCGCAGCCATCAACTGGATGGTGGTTACTCCAGGTTGGACTTCCGATGAAAAATTGATGAATGCAAGATATGCAATCAGCATTGCACGAAGGCTTGGGGCTTTGATTTTCATGCTACCAGAAGATATTGTAAAAGGACATCCCCGGATGCTTAAGGTATTTATGGGGAGTGTTCTAGGGCTAATAATCACTGCCCAGGGTCAGTAGCCGTGTCATATATATATTAGACGTCGGAAATCGAAGATGGTGGTATAGTATTAGTTACGATTTTTACAACGACAACAAGTAGAGATCAAAATGTCACTAATTAGCGAGTGTGCCATGTTGAGGTCAGAAAAAAAAAATGAAGCTCTGTGGAATGGTGAGCGTAGTGCGATCCACAATAGGACGGAGAGATGACGCGCATGGTATGTGAATAAATAACATAATAACCCTTGGGCAAAGCCTCCGTTGCCATGCGATGGAAACGCGTCCGTCTCACATGCCAGATCTTTCGATGCCTAAAACTAGACAGTTTTGCTGTGCCTTGCGTGCATTACAATGCTGAAATAATAATAATCTAAAATCTGTATGAGCTGTGCTTTTCGTCTGTTTTGTAAGTCCCTTTAATTACTCTATAAGTCCTTGTAATTGGCAATGCTGTACCATTTTGCAATCTGGCAGTCCTACCTCTGCCTAAGAGTCTTATGCATGGAGACCTGTGGTCGTGCAACTACATAAGCAGACTCGCTTTGTGTAGAATAAAGTTATTATTTATCCTCAAATAAAGCATTAATCATATCTTCTTCCTGTGCTGCAAGAATGCGGTGGAATGTTACGATTTATTATGTTATGACAAAAAGTCCTAAGTTACCTGCCTCTGCCATCAATCGTCTTGCCTAGCCCTGTTTCGCTTAGCCCCTAGGAACTGGATTCTCCCCCACTTTATTCTGGAAGCTAGCTGTTCTTTTTCCAAAACCAAAAGCGGATAATTGGTCTTGGGATATGACGTTAAACAGTAGCCTGCTGGGCTGGTAGTACACCCCGGGATATAAGTAGTATACTGCATGTTAGCCTTGTTTGCCTCAAAAGTCAAGGTCACTAATATATAAAGCAGGCACGTAAGGAACTCCACTACAGGTCTCAACACAACGTTCAATTGCGCTCATGAGCTAACTTGCCATCCGAGACATGGAATGCGACCTCAAGTAAATGCTCGCTGATTTGGACCTGATTTCGCTGACATCGCCGCTAGCTTCCCCTCCCACTCCCGCACCACGCATCCCTCCCAAACTCCAAACTCCAAGTACGCATGTCATTATAAAAAGAGTAAAGTCCTGGTATGAGGCAATAAAAAAAAAAATTAACCTGAGGTTGCCACAGATATGTGTCCTATCTTCTATCTTGCCTTGGTAAAGCTTTCGAACGTGTTGTACACAGCAGCATAGTTAGCGCTTACTGGGCTGATGATGCTGTATTTTTACCAAAAGGACAGATGTTGGCTTTATAAGAGGTAAAGATATATCAGTCCATATCTCTTCCATCGCTCAGATATATTGCACTAACATATTTAGCAACAAGTTCACAGTATGCATTGATTTCGAAATTAAAAAAGCCGACAATAGAGTTTGGAGCGATGGACTGATCTACAAAATGATAAAGTATGGCTTCCCAGACGCGATGGTGCTCTTTCTTCATCGGCAGTTGGCTTCACGAGCGTAGATACCTTACACGTTCTGGCCCAGCGTCATTTTATACTATTGTATATTCAGGTGTATACCCAAGTCTCTGTTCTCAGTTGCGATCTTTTAATATCTTCTGGATATCAGAAGAAAAAAGTCGAAAGTGAAAAAAAACACACAGATCCAAAGACTTGTCTCAGCACAATCGAGTAATAATGAGGGGAAAATGAGCAAAAAAATCAACATCAAAACAAAAAAAGGAAAAAAAATTTACAATCCTTAAAGAAACGTAGTGATACGATATAAGTTACGCATAAGAATCGATTTCGACTACTACTAAACTTGCTCCAACTTTTTCTGGAGACTTACCTTCCGATAATACACCCCTAATAATATTCATTCAAATGACGAAATGACGCGCCAGGATTTCTTTTCCAAATTATGAATGACGTAACAAATTCAGCAAACCACGAATAGAAACAAGTCCAAAAATCACAAATACCAACCTACATATACAACAGCTGCCCGATAAGCATTTCCTATATAGATGCCCAAAAAATATATAAAATGAAAGAGTAGAAATAAATAAGAACTAACTCTTGCGAAATTGGCCACTAAAGTTAGCATGTTTTAGGGTCCAAAGTCCCTGTGAACAGTAACAAAAATGTCGGCAGAATTAATATCACTATTTCCTGCTGAATCAGCCATAGAACGAAAACCTCACACTGGAAGTAAGATGATCGAGGTTAACTCAGGAAACCAAGGCTAGCGTGTTTTATGGTAGTACGTCCAAAGTCCATATAAACATTAATGGATTTGACAGTCATTTTAAAATGACAAAGCCAATGCTATACCGTTTTCTTTTCAAGTGAAGTCTTTATCCTTAAATAATATGGCCTCGATCACAGTGATTGATAAAAAAAGACAGGGTGGCTGTCTTTTTTTTTTATTATTTGACAGTCATCTTAAACTGACAAGATCTATGCTAGCAATGAAGAGCGGATATCATATATAATAATAATATTATAGGGGGATAGGGGGCGGGTATGAAATGTATGCTGCATAATATTGCAGTATACTGCATGCATGTGCTTACTATAACACAATACTACATGCATGTGCTTGATACACCACTGCACTATTTTGCAATCCGGCAGTTCTATTTCTGTCTAAGAGTCTTATGGAGATCTATGGTCGTGAAACTACATAAGCAGATTCTTTCATGAAAGTCTCTTGTCCTCATATGTGCATGAGAGATTTTTTAGCCACTTCCAGCACTACAGCTGTATCACGATAAGTATGAAGGAGAAAATATTTTGTTCATTGCCGTCTTACATTGTCCAAATGATATTAGCCCTTACAAGAAGTAGTCTGGTGTTCGCTGAGATACATTAGTCTCCCCACGTCTCGGTGCAGGATCGAACTGCAGGAATGAATATTCGAGAATTTCGTCGATCTCCATAATGGCAGCTTGATTCCCACAACGATAACAGTAGTTTGGCGCGCTAAATATGGTGACAACGTTCTTGTCATGGGACCAGTTGTACCCCTCCATAACCAGTTGGTGGGCTCGGGCGATAAGGGTAAGGTTGTTGTTGTGGTTGAACTGTTCCGAGATGTCCTGCCCAAACGTATACCCAGCACCACGAGGTGAGATTCCCCACCCACACCTGTCGTCTGGATCTGACCACAATAGATCACACATGGGGCCCTCATGTGGAACTTCTTGAACCCGATCAAGGGACATTATATCATCAAGCGTGTCGATCGATGGTGAAAGACCACCATGGAGGCAAAATATCTGGCTCTCAATCAAAGCAGTGAGCGGGAAATAATCAAACAGGTCTGTGTACAGTTTCCAGACATTCGCGTTTCCATATTTACGCAGACACTCATCGTAAAACCCATATACTTGGGTTATCTGCCGGCTCTCGTGATTTCCGCGAAGAATTGTGATACGGTCCTTGTAACGGACCTTAAGAGCCACAAGCAGCGTGACACTTTCTACAGAATAGTACCCACGGTCGACATAGTCGCCCATGAAGAGGTAATTGGTATCGGGAGGCTTTCCGCCGATGCAAAAAAGCTCTTGCAAGTCATGAAATTGGCCGTGAATGTCACCACAAACTGTAACCGGACATTTAACGGGTTGAACATTGACGTCGCTTTCGAGAATTTCGCGAGCTTGTGCAACAAGTTGCTTCACTTCGCTCTCGGAAAGATGTTGACAACCCATGAGTTTCTCGATCCACCCATCGAGCTCCTTGTACTTTGGTGCAAAAGTCTTTTTGCCCTCCATCCTTTTATGGCGTGGAAAGACGGTGGATCTCAAAAGCCGAAAAGTTACGCGATTTCTAGATTTATTCGGCATTGAGAAAGAGGACCAAAAAAAAGAGAGCAAGGTTCAAACCCATGGAGATCAGGGCGATTCACTAGCAGTAATGAAACTCTCGGGCTTGCTTTTAATTTTTGCACTATGTCTTGTATCGACAGAAGGCATTCGCATCAAAAAAAACGAACGCACCACTGATGCCTTCAACAAAAAGAAAAAATTGGAATATGCGATCAAGGCTCATCACGAAGGCCGTCTTACTCTTGCTGAAATTCTTGCAAAGGGTCGGCGTGAACTCAGCGAACAGATGCTGCGGACTAAACGTGAGCGGGGAAAAAAAAACAGTGAGGATTGGGAAAATCTGCCGAAAACTATGAACGCGGTGTCTGCAGCAGACAGGCTCCCCCCCCCTCCTCCTCCACCTCCAAGAGGAGCTTGGGGTGCCCAAAACGTAGGCGATCAAAAGGAAAACCCGTCTATACACTCCCATAGCGATACAAAATCACGATCAGTGTCCGGGAAAACGACAAATCAGTTGTCTGAGCAGCAGTTAAAACAAGCTGCACTGATGCAGCATGAGGTTAAGCAGAATGAAGTTCAAGAAAAGACAACCCTAATGGCAACCAAAAGAACCCCAGCCGCACCAAAACAATCCGCAGCTATTGAAAAAGAGGGCGATGCCACAGGTCTGGGGTTGCGTGTGAGTCGACGCATGGCCACACCATTTGCTCGCAACGACTCTCGCCACGTCCGTTTCTCGGTACATAGCCCTGTATATATCCCAAAAACAATGTACCCCTGAAAATTTGGCAATCTGATGTCACTTGTCTCGCGTACAGGTACAATTTGAAGGCAATCCTCTGAGCTATGACGGATCAGGGGACCCAAATACCAGAGCGTCGACACAGTTTAAAACCGATCTCGTCGAAACAGTTGCCCGAGCAGCTGGGATTTCAAGCACTGGTGTTGGTTTAAGGTGTGAATTTCTTTTTCCTGGCTTCTGTGTTACCTTTTGTGTCGTGTGCTCATGGCGCTGGGCATGTGGAGTTTGTTTTATACTGCTCCTCTGTGACTCTGCTCTGAAGTGCGGCTTGCTGTAATATAAGACATGATTTCGGATGCACAAGCTTGTCCATGTATCAGCAGGAAAAAAAGACAGTCTTTTTTTGCAGGACCGTAATTTTACAGACTCGTGGATGCATTTCCAAAAACACAATACGTTTATAAATTTTAAAGTGTGATGATCATTTGGTTCTGGTAGGCATATCCAGGTTCTCCGAGATAGCCAAAGGCACAACCGCCCTAGTTTTATTGTTGATGTCGAGGTACGTGTTTCAGATGCTACGTGCCCGTGGCAGCGGTGTACTAGTTGTGCAAATAATTGGAGTAGATATGCGCACAAGTTGTTATATCACTGTATTGTGCAAGACCATCAAAGTAAACAACTGTTATATAACCTTATTTTTTTACATTCTTATTTTGTGTAGGTTTGGTTCGACCACTCACAACGATCCCAGGCGGGAAAATTCGAAACGCTACTCAACTCCCATGCCAGTGTTGTATTCGAGGGATCTGACATGGTTAACAGGTACCCAAATAGAGTCTGTATACAGACACAAATCCTAGGTGCAACATATGCGATGCATTGCAGCACTGAAATCCACCCACCCTGTCTTTTTTTATTGCGTGCATTCATAGGTATGGGCATCCAGTAGTATCAGGTGTCGATGTGCTTAGAGTCCCAAATGAGCTCATAAGCCGGCGCAAGCATCTTCAATCCCACCTTTTGCGGCAAGAAATTATCGCTACAGAGTCTGTATTTTTTCAAAAGACGATTTTCAAAGTTTCAAAGAACATGGGAGCCCTCAAACATTTAATTAAACGGAAACTAACACTGAGGATTGATAAAATGATAGGTATGACAAAGCAAACAAGTTCCAAGGAGGGCAGAAGAAGTCAAGTTTAACCTCCATCGGTACAAATGGAGGGCCAAAAGCCAAATATGTTCCGAGGCAAGCACATCCAGTTGTGACACGCGGTAGTGATTGGCGGCAAGTTTAGGGAGGTAAGCCAATCACAATGTATCGATGTGGACAAATCGTTCGCGTGCACGCTGCCCTTGTGTAGGGGCAGTTACGACGAGATAAATACATGTCAATGAAGAAGAAAGAGTTGGGGAGTCTTAGAAAAGCAGTTCTAGTGATAAAAATTAAAAAAAAAAAGAATTGCAACAAGGGGGCAACCAGACGCATAGCAAGTTCCCTTGCACGCTAAGCTTTGCAAAGCTCGATAGTCGCAATTTTTACTTAAAATATTGTTTTAAACTAGAATTGCGAAACTATCGTGTTACATCAATCCTTTCCACCTCGATTTTTTTTTTTGAGATTAGGTGTTTACGGCTCTACAAAAATTTAATCTGATCATGCTTGTATGCTTACTTCCTAGCTTACATCTTTTAGAGTCTGTGCGTTTATTTAAGCTTTGTGCTTCCTTGCTGCGTTCTTTTTTTTTTTAGTAAAAAATCTTTACATGCATGTAGATCGATCACTACAAATTTAATGAATATACTTTAGACATTTAGGGTATGTAGCATTTACCACCACCGAGCGGAATTCTTTTGCAACACAGTATTTTTGGGAAAAATAGAGTGTAGCTTGCTGTAGGATACGTACATATTTAGTTGCTTGCTGGATCGACCACGGGAAGCGACAGCAAGTATGGTTAAATGTGCAGTAAATTGACAAGATCTATGCAAAACATCTTTGAAATGAAATCTGTTTTTTATACTTAGAAGTACAAAAAGTCCCACCTCCTTGGTCTATGCCACTTTGTCTGCCCAGGCGTGCAACCTTTGCTGTTGATCTTTGTACGATTTACGTGTGGTTCGTACACTTCTGGATATACTTTGAACCGTATCTGGAAGTAAATCCGTAACCTTATCACTGTCACGACCACTATCGTTGTCGGAATCAAAGCTATTACTTGCAAGAAGTGTGTGCCTTCGAGTTTTAGACGTCGAGCGAGCTCGGGAATATTGGCGGGACCGAGAAACAGAACGTCGACGTACTTTTTCATCATTGCGCTGTTTTTGTTTAGCCCGTTCCTGGCGTCTAAGAATCATAATCTGGCCTGCTTGATCTATAGCGCCCACAAAATTAGAAATCGCAGAGAAAAAAGCTCCTGGATCAGCTAAAAATTTCGTTTTTTTCTCCTCAAATGCCGTGAGAATGTTTTTGTACTCCATTGAGGTTTTCTGATACATCTGAACAGAAAAAAAGGTCGTTCAAAAAGTAAATCTTTCTAGATTCGCAAAATATTAAAAAAGGAAAAAAGAGACACAAGACCCCTAACTACCTGTTCCAATTCATCGGTCTTTTTTTTTGCCATTTCGTAGAAAGGTGTTACTTTAACAACAAATTGGTCTCTTTTGAAGGTTTTAACGCGATTAAAGATTTGAAACATCTTATTTGGCTTTGCTATAAGAGCCAGTTCTGTTTTCAGCGTTGCCACTCGTTGAACTATCGTTTGTACCATCCCTCCAACTTTGCTAAACTCGACCCTCCCTGCTTGTTTTACGGTGTCCAACTCTTTATACATCTGTAAAATTTTAGGTGCATGGCCGTCAGCAAATCGCACTAAGTATTCCAAAAGGTTCATCTTATTGTCGTTTGTCTTCGCTAACGATAGCCGCTCAAGAGATCCTATTGAAAAACCACGAGCCTTTCCTTTCGCTGTTCCTGAATTCATAAAATTTCCAATAGCAAGTAAAACTCCAAATGCCTCGTTTAAACCTGCGCTGTTTTGAATCTGCTGTATGGCTTTTCGAACAGTTCCGATAGAAACATGAATTCCCTCTAGGTTTGTGGCATATCCTTGCTTAAAAGCAAGGATATCCAGTCGACTCGACACCCTGGGGATACTTGCCATTACGGCAAAAAAACGCTCCGCGGATCCTAATTGGTGAAGTTTTCCTCCACTATCTGCATACGCCTTTAAGACGTCGATTTCCTCTTCTGTGGGTGAAATATTTTTTAGCTGTAAAACCCTCTCAGGAGTTAAGACCGATTCATCAACAGAGAGTATGGCCGCTTTAATGTCTTCATGTGTGTACCGCTGCCGAGCCAAAACAATGTTGACATTGTACGCACGACGAGAATCAAGTAGCTTAACTTCAGTTTGAATACTAGCCTCTTCTGTCTTCAAAGCCTTTTTAGCTTCTCGTGCAGATTTAGATTTCTTGGCCCCGAAGAGAGTTTCTAGAGCTTCATAATCAATATCCACATTGAATTCATCTATTTTGCTCCAAAATGAAGTTGCTGCTGCCTGTTTGCAGCTTCCGCCAATCTTTTCCCAGTGAAATCGTCTCATTCGAACCTTTTGAATGTGGGGGGAGGGGGGGGGAGAGTCAAATTATCTGTGTTAACCTCTTAAGCCTTCAAGATATAAACGACGAACTACTTTAGGTTTCCGCCGTCGTTTCTCGGTGGGGTCTTCTTCTGGGATGAATATTTGAGTGGCTCCAGGAGGCGCTGGAACAGTCCCTGGAGGAAGTGGTATTCCTCCAGGTGGAGATGGGACACTTGGAGGTGCGGATATGCCTTCTGTAGGAGGAAGAAATCCACTTGGAGGGAGCGGAATGCTTGTCCCATTTTCAAGGCAAGGAATTTGAGGTAGTGGAACGATAGAAACGGTACCGTTGTCATTTTGGGCATCGCTTGTTTCGTCCAGAGGTTTGTTCTTTGCTTTTATCTCAGATCTAAGCTGTGCCAAAACTATAGCTTTTTTGGTCTCTTTGTCTGCTCTCAGCAGTGATAACTCTTTTTTATGTGCTTCTTTTAAACGTTCTATCATTATGATTAACTCCTTACTATCTGTGCTGCTTAAATCTAAGTCGCCGCTGTGAGGTGGGTGAAGTTTCATTGAAGGGGGGTATTGGTCATTATTTTCACCTGTTTTAAGCTTCTCGAAATCGGCAGCTATTTTTCGGACGATTTCTGAAGTCTGTGGGGCCTCGGTATAAGGATCCTTTTCTTTGTCTTCACTTTTCCAAACATCATCCAAACTTCCATTTTTTGAGTGAGATTGTCGCCAAATGGTTTTTCTACTTGGTTCGGGGGGATATAGTGCCTCAATTTGAGCGACCCTGCGTTTGACAGCATCCAGTTCTTCCTGTTTTTCCTTACTTTCTTGAGCACGGGACTCGCGAAGCTTAGTTAGCTCAGACAGCTGAAAACGAAAACACATCACAACGGCTTTTTATAAGTATAATAACCGCTGGTTAATGCTTTTTTTTGTAAATAATATGAACAACGCTGTTACAATCGAAATGAAACACCGTATGATCATTTTTTTACCATTTTAGCTGCATTTTTTTTCATGTCTTCCACCTATAGAGGAAACCATGTAAATTGAGTAAATAATTATTAGTATCTGGGTCAAAAATTACATGCCGACACATACACTATCGATCAC
>JACKZZ010006359.1_pt1 | contig 20968 bp, 21 predicted proteins | sample 8027871 | NCBI WGS metagenome assembly JACKZZ01 (sample SAMN15724774, study PRJNA655200) | protist metagenome | isolation source: fluorescence activated cell sorting (FACS) single amplified genomes of... | place: USA: West Boothbay Harbor, Gulf of Maine | collected 2000-07-19
GGCGGTTTTATGCGCACAGAGAGGGAACTCAACAAGCATCATCTTGAAAAGAGTTTGAACTTCAGCCGCTTCGACATAAGAGTGGAAAATGAATTATCAACATCAAGTACAATAATGCAGATGAGGAAAGAAACGTCGAAAGAAAACCGATACGGCGAGAAAATGGGCATGTGTTGATGTAGTCACACAGAATTAAGCTTATTGCGAGCAGTAAGCGTTAGACAAGGTTGCGTGATGCAGGGTGTAACAAGGAAGTAAAGTCGCTATGCCGTGCCGATGTTCTAAATAGTCAGATGCAGGAATACGAATGGGTACTGTTTTGATATCGAAAGGAAGGAGAAAAAAGTTACGCAGGCATCATTGATGTTCTCTACGACATCATGATCCTAGGAATATTTCATTCCGGTTGCTATAGTACTGTACGAAAAAAACTCTCACTCACGCTCCTGTTTCTCTCTACAAATGTGGAGCAAGACTGTGCTATCGTGCACTAGTACTACTTTCTGTCATCAAGAAAAATAAGTACTCAGACAGAGGATCCAGATCCACGACATCCACGAATACTTACTGGCCGATACTTACACGGCGGGTGCAATCGCGAGAGCCAACTGCTTCCCCTTCCGCTGAATGGTTTGAAGAAGCATGAGAACACATTGTTTCGTGAGCTGCACAAACACTTCCCATGACGAGCAGTGCGTGTCCAATGGCCGGGGGGAATATAGAAGGCGAAACATCGGTTAAAGCAAAGGAATTATGTTCAGAATCGATCCTGGGTGACTTCTGGGTGTCCAGATCAAAATGAGATCTGTGCATGCGGGTGTCTTGATGGTGCAAAATCATATGTAATGTATGTAAACTCAAGTAAGGGTTGCATGTGGCTGTGGGTAGTCCTTGCTGCATGATGATTCATGCGACTTTGAAATCGGTAAATGGGAAAGCGAAAGAGAAAGTCGATGTACATTTACATTATGGAAAGAAGTTGCGACAGGGTACGTCTGTGATGCGAGTTTGACCTGCTAAAAATTTTGTGGAATGATGGATGCGGCTGTTCAAAAGAAAAAAGGTGATGTTTAGTTCGATTCCATGCAACTTCGTAGTTGATGTTCTTGAACTCCATGAACTATGTATTGTGTAGCGCTGCATTCACAGGGTGATTCTGCGTAGAGTCATGTGGTTCATCATCTTCACGAACTTTTTCGAAAAAAAACCGTTCATCGACATATACTTTTACACTTCTGCAACCACCGGCGTGGGCGGCTTCATCGAGTCGGCAAAGTGCGTCACCAGAGAGTGGCTGCGCTTCAAGGCGGCGTCGCGCTCGAGAATGAGATCCCGATCCTTGCGAAACATCGTGCTCGCGATGAAGTGCAGCTCCGATTTCGTAGAATGGTGCGCGTTTTTGCAGTATTGGTACCTGTTTTGGTATCGTGCGAACTCGGTCTGAGTACACTTAGCTACTTTCCATCTACTCAATTGATAATCATTCATGGCCTTTCTTTGCTTGCACCAAAATTTGGCTTCGCAACATATCGATGTACTTAGCTGTAGGTCTTTCACTTTATTTTCTAAATCGACTTCATGAAAAAGAAAAATGCGGTTTTGCGCCGCGAAGAAGACATGAATACGGTTTTGCGTCGGCCTCGACCTGTCGTCCGAGCGCGTCCGTGTATTTCCCGCCTAGCACGGAGTGGAAGGTGATCGGGCGCTGCTTGACCTCCTTCGGTTTCTCCGCGACCAGGACGTCGTCGCGCAGCTTCTCCGCCAAATCAAAGACCCCGGACAGGTCCACCGGGTCGTTCTTGCGGCCGTACCGCTTCAGCGCCACCTGGTCGGCCTCGTCGAACACCTCCTTCAGGGCCTCGCCCTTGTAGTAGTACCGCTTCCAGTACTGCGGCGGGTTGGTCAGGGAGCACACGTTGGAGCTGTCGTTGCCGCAGGGGCGGCCCACGTACAGCTCCCCCTGGAACCCGAGGAACCGCCGGTCGCGGGCCTGCACGAACGCCGAAAAGTCCACGGTCCCCGGGTGAATCTTCGCGGAAATTCGCTCGTACTCTGCCATGCGGGAACGCATGGCCGTGCCCTTCTTCTCAAACTGCGGATCAACGGACATTTTGGTTGATTTGTTCTTTTCGCGAGATTACTGCAAGTGGCGGAGCTGTGCGGCGGTTTTCTTATGTCCCGCAACACTTATCTCGTCGTACTGCGAGCGCTGATGTTTAAGTCTTGACAGGGGGGCGTGAGGTAGTTGTATCAAACTCGGCTGCGCGGCACTGTAGGGCCTTCTTGGCGCGGGTGCTTACGTCTAGCTCTGAAAAGGAACTGTCTGGAGTTGATAAGATGTGGAAGAGGTTGTTCATGATACAGGCTATTAATTGCGTACGTAGGAAGCAAGTCTATTTCCGCAAGCCGTCGGCTTGCTCCGTGTTTCTTTAGTTCTTTCTTTTGCAGAATTGCTCTTTCGTGCGTACGAAAATGGGTATGAGCATTTTACACCGCTGGACGAAACACACCGATCAACTGTTCGAATGATTGGACAACAGTAACACGAATGCCACTTTCATCACTAGTAAGGGCATTGCTGAGCTCTATCACCTTAAGGCTCTGGCACGGACGACGTACGAGATGGTCGCTGATGAAACCAACATCAAGAAGCAGAAGGACGACTACGCACAAAACCTGACAGAAGTGTCAACACTTGCGCGACAAAAAAGAAGCGTCAGCGTCACGGCAAGAAGCACATATGAACTAACAGGGCTACCGCATGGATTAAAACTGACATCTTCAAACAGAAATACTTTGGCGGGTTACGCTACGATGAACGTTCAATTTCAATCTATGAATTCCGCGCCCGGTCGGGCGATACGGTAATCAATCGTTGCGTTGTTCACTTTGCGAAGAAAAAACCGCGACGCGCGCATTCCGGCGGCCGCGCGCGAAAACGGGGTCGCGGCTCAAGGGCCGCGAGAACCCAAAGAACCGGGGTGGCGCGAGGACGGGAAGCTGGACCGCCCGGGAGGGGGCGGTCGCGCGAGAATCCAAAAATTTTGGCGCGCCATACCGTCGCGCCTAATGTTACCCCGCACGGTATGGCGGGCGCGTGATTTTTGCTCATTTTCGTGTGGGCTTTTTTTTGTTCATTTCTTGCATTTTTGCGGAGGGCGCTTTTGCACCTCAAACGAGATGGCATTCCGCTTGATCAGGCGGAGGCCTCTGTCCCGAAAATGGCAAAACGTTACACCTATAAACACGCCTACACGCTGACTAAGATTTAAGCGTGCCACCGTGTTTGGCGGCCTGACAAATTTCGGATTGAGCGCAGGGCCCCTTACAAATGGGCGATTTTTTTTTCATTTTTTCAATTTTTTCTTGCGAAAGACGATGCTGCTGCGGACCCACGGAGGGTCCAAGTTCGCTACTTTTTCGCAAGCGTACCGGGGGGATTCGCGACACAAAAAAACTCTCATTTTTCGGATACCAATGCGCCTATGGACGCAAAAATCGCCATTTTTGCACCTTCTCCCGGTGGGAGGCTGCGTTTTTGGCGCACCTTTTCGCCGCCCACGCGGCCGACCCCGGTTCCAGCTTAGCAAGCCCTTCCCCCGCTGCTACTGCCCCACTTTGGGGGGCGCCCCTTTGTTCCATCTAGATCCCCCGTAAGGTAATCCGCCGTCCCTTCCTTGCTTCGCAAATGGGAAGCGGATCGGTTACGCTACGATGAACGTTCAATTTCAATCTATCAGGAAGGGAAATGGCATGAAGCCCTGTCATACGCTTAGCCGCGAAACGTCTATCGGTCGTGTCTAGGAAGCGACACGAACAATTTTGAAGGCGACTAGAACGTAAAATAGCTTCGTACTGCGGGCATTATGACGCTCGTGCGTCGGGGTGTTATCGTCTCACATGCTCGCAATAGGGTGGTTGTGGTGGTCATGGAAAACCTAATACTTAAAATCAAAAAGGAAAAAATATGTATAAACCGTTCGAAAAAGGATAAGGAAAAACAAAATAGAAAAACTGTAATTACATTTGTAGATACTCGTCGAAACAAAAGGATCTGCTCAAGAAGAAGAAGTAAGTCAGTGTAGGATCATGTTGAAAAACAAAAAAAAAGGAAGATACAAGGCAAAACAATGAAAGAAACGTCGTAGTAAAAATCGTGCGAACGAAGATTGGTTGCTGCAAAGACTAGGAATAAGAGGATTCTACCTCTTCATCGAAAACTTTGCTGAAAGTTCAATGGGGCTGGGCCTTATGTATGAGGAGTAACAGGAAGGACATCAGTCGAAAGATCAGACGCCGAGAGGAACAAGCGCAAAGGCTGTCCAGCTCTAGAAGATTGAACTTCCGCAATAACATGGGAGGTATTCTCTGGCATTGATTCTTGCGTCAGCAGCACTACTAAAAATCGGCATAAGTAGCCGCATAGACATTGAGTCTTCGTCAGCTAAGCTTCGTAGGTAGTAGTACCGCCTGTTCTACGCATATGGGTTATAGTTCCAAGAATTCGGCGCCACGCCTTGCATCCCCTTCCCCGGGTATGCGGACGCGCTACGGTACGCAGAGCCAGGCCGGGTTTTGCCTTTTCCAGCGCCGCTTCCGGGGCTACCTGCCCACAGAGAGGGGTCTTGCCATGATGCTCCCGCCCCAGGTGCTCCGCCTTTTTTACTCGCGCCGCTGTCACGCGCGAGGCTTTTGCCGCCGGAAGTCCAGCTCTGCGGGGGGGCGCCGGGGCCGCCGCCCGTCTGCCCGTACTGCCATGGCTGGTTGCCCGCTCCTACGCCTTGCGAGCCTCGGTAAGCGGCGCTGCCCCCCATCCGCCCCCAGCTACTGTCCCACGAACTGCTTCGGCCCTGCGCCGGTCCCTTGGTAGCTGTAACGGTCCTATCCACTGCAAATATGTCTGAGAAGGATGCAACTTACTATGTGATGCTGCCTTTGGATTCTAAAAAAGCCTATGTGTACTTATATATTACATGACCAGCCCAGGTTGTGCTACGCGGAGCCGTGGGAGTAGTAGTAGTAGTAGTGACCATTTAACTACTGGCGGGTCGGCGTTAGAACAGATTTCGAGCGTTTTTGATGCGGGATAGGCAACATCAGCAGCCCGGTAAAAAGCTAGGGCATACTTACATCAGAGACATCGCAGCTCACGCAATGAACTGTGAAGGCAAGCGTTGCATTTTTCCAGACCGAGACATATTTGCAGTCGATAGGTCCCGGAGCCACTCTTGCGCTTCTCCACGGAGCGCCCGGCGAAAAACGAAACTGCCAGTGCTGCGAAGGTCGCGCACGCCACCCACAACACGTTCTCGCCGCCAACATACACTGTGGAATCGTCATTCGGAATAGTCCGGCTAGGCGTGGACGTGGAAGTGGATGTTGTGCTGCTGGTGGTCGACGCGGCCAGGGCGACGGAGCTCGAGCCCGGGAGCAGTATATCCTGAGAAGAAACGTCCTCACGCTCACCCGCCCAGGTTATTCATGTTTGTATTACTATTGGTTTCATGCGGCTCTCCGTTAGAGGCAGGTTCTAGTCGTATGTGGTACTACTTTGTTGTGCTCTAATCCGCATAATCGACACCCGAATGCTCTATTTCGGATTGGTGTCTTCAGACCTACTCTGATGTTATGCTCTAATCAGGATTGGTGTCAGATCCGGTCTTCCTGCGAAGCCAATGCCCCTTTGCGGTGCCTTGGTGGCACGGAGGACAGGTTGCATGTCAGGGACCACGCAAATTCTAGCCTGCGGGGAGTGGGAGCGAGCAAAAAAAGCCAGCCCCTGAAGTCAGATTGACTAGATCGACAGCAAGCTCTTCATGGGGAAGATATGGCGCTGGGTCTGTGATCGGGCTAGACTAACTGGGCACGGCTCTGCTGCTACGAATCCAGCTTTGTCAACATGCGTAAGTCCCAAAACTACTGAATTTAGTCCCCATCTTGAGGTGGGGACGTTTTTACCCAGGATAGAGTACGTCGGCGAGCAGGTCAACCCGGACATCGGCGAAGTCGCCTCGCGAAGATTGAAAAGCATTCCCAAAGGAGACCGCCAGGATGGCAGGTGTCAGATCGTCACGATACCGCTGCATTGCCTCCGTCACCTCCTCCGTAGACGAAACGGTCCACACGTATCCACAGCAAAAATGAATGTCGGGGTCTCGAGAGCTGTCATGCCATCATCATGCGGATGACAAGCGCATCCGCGCCCGCACGTCAATACGGAGCGAGGCCATGCATGACAAACAAGGTCATGGCGCGGGGACAGAGTCCCCGCCTGGCAGCTTTTTCCCATGGTCCACGGGCTGTTTGGGAAGGGCGCAGTGGAGTTGGGTGGCGCCAATGGAGCCGGCGCCTGATCAATCTAGAAATATGCGCGCACCCGGGAACCACCAATCGTGGCGCGCGCGCATCAGTCCCGCGGCACCCTCTGCTTTTCCTCGATGGGGCTGCTTCTGCGCCCTTTGGCGGGGCGCCCCCCGAAAGCACAAACTGCGACCAAAGGCGCGGCCTTGATGTGGCCCGGCCTCCCGTGTCTACCTGCCTCTGCGCCCTTGGGCGGGGCGCCCCCCCCCGAAAGGACGACCTGCGACCATTGGCGCGGCCTTGATGGGGCCAGCCCTCCCGCGTGCGCCTGCTTCTGCGCCCCTGGGCGGGGCGCCCCCCCGAATGGACTACCTGCGGCCATTGATTGGCGCGGCTGTCCCGGGGCCTGTTCTCCCGAGTGGGCCGGTTTGTGCCCCCCTGGGCGGGGCGCCCCCCCGAATGGACTACCCGCGGCCAAGGGCGCGAACTTGATGGAGCCCAACCTCCCGCGTGAGCCTGTTGCAGCGTCCCTGGGCGGGGCGCCCCCTCGAAATCAGGCTTGCGGGCGACTATCTTCTCCCTGCTCCGCGCGAAAAGTTGCGGCTAGGTTTCTATTGCACAACATGCATCACAGGTGCGAGTGTCCTGCTCCTGCTACGCCAGCACTACAAGTCTTGCAATGTTCCAGACCCAGACAAATTTGCAATTGATACCGCGTCGAGGTAAACAAAATACGAGGAGACCTCCAAAGCGTAAGTTTCGTCGGTGCCGGTGAGAGCACGTGGTGTCTCCCGCGGGAGGACGCCTCGCTTGCGCGCGCGTTGAAGCAGGTTCCGGCTGCCCCCGTCAACGACCGGCCACGCCCGCACGACGCGGGACTGATCCGCGGAGACGCTCAACAGGCTGGCCTCCTGCATCATGAACGCTGTGGGTGTGCTGGTGTCTTCGTCCAGCAAGGGAAGCAAGACTTCGGGCTGCCGGTGCACAGCGCGCAATCCGTCTTCAACGAGACGAAAGAACGTCTCGGCCGAGCTTGTGCTGGCCTCGATCTCGGCTGCGAGGTCCGGGGTGAGTCCCACAAGCGTGAAGCGCAAGCCGGCCATACTTCCGAGCAGGTCCGGGCCCGCAGCGGCTGTCGCACAGCAATGCGCAGCGGAGTCGCAGGAACTGACGTCCGTGGAGCACAGCTTCCACTCCGCAAAGCCGTGCACTGCGGTGCCGCCCGCGGCCGCGGCCGCCTTGCTGCATTTGCCACGGAGTGCCTCCACGGCGGCCACGTCGTGGTTGCCGCATGTGTTGTAGCAGCATTCGGCCTCGCTGCACACGTCGCCGGAGCACAGCTGTTCCCTCTTCAGCGCTGCCCAAGTGGCGCAGCCGTCGTATCCCAAAGAAAACAGCTAGCGTGGAATCATACTTGTAGTTATGACGTTTATGTACATGTATTTGCCTCGAGAATTGAACTGCGCAAAAAGCTTCTGTATAGTCTTGCACTCCACTTAACCAGGATTTGCAACTTCGACCACAACGATTTTGTTTTCTGCATTTTTTCACTCCCAACCTTGTTCGTCATCTACTTTTATGCTGTATGCTAACAATTTTCTGGAGGATATGTCGTAGAAACCGCTGGCACAGCTTCCCTTCACCTCGCAGCACTCGCTTTTGTCGGCGTCGGTATCGGCGCAGCTCGACCCGGCGCACCGCTTTGCGGCGTCCTGGCTCACCACTTTTCCAGCGGGACAGGACAAGCCGCCACCAGCACGAAAGCCGACTACGCACCTCTCCCGCTCCACGCAACGACTGCCGACAAGTGCAAAACCAGAACTGCAGTCCTTGCACTTTTCGGCTTCATGGGTCTCGCAGATCTCTCCTGTGAGATGGTCCGTGACGTAGGGGACGCCGTGGTTGCAGACACACATGTTCGGCGTGCAGAACGTGACCCCGTTCAGCGTCGCCACATGCTCGCCCGGACGTAGTGCAGAACCTTCCTTGCACTCCAGTGCGGAAGCAGCACCGCTAAACACCTCGACTTCGAATATGTTTCGGGGCCGACGCAGCGCATTCGGGTTCGGTGGGCTCTCCGCATCCGGCGAATGGTCTGTGCAGGCCGGCCAAGGCGTTGCACTATGGACACCATCACCAAGGTTGGGGCGGCAGTCGTAAGCGCGCTGCGCAACAGCCTCTTCCTGTCGAACGCCCGGAAAATCCACGACCACGTAGTTCGCTTCCCGGCCGTGGCAGTCGACATCAATATACCATTTCTCGGTACTACATGTCGTCCATTTGTTGTTCTCCTTTGCTGCTGTGCCAGAGAGCGCGGGGAGTAGCCGACGGCCGGTAGCTTGTAACACTGTTGCGTCTGATATTGTTCCTGTCTGGGCATCAGTCACAGTCTCCTGGTAGTCAAACACGTCGCCAGGCACGGTAATCGGATTAGCGTTTTCTGCATTGCAATCAATTCCCGTGTCTGACCACCGAATCACCTCGCACGTCGTCTCCTCTTCAGCCGCTTCGCTGCCCTCTGCTCCAGCCACCTCCTCGCAAGTGCGGCAGTTATGCAGTGCAGACACGTCTGCCACAAAGTCAGGAAAGCTGCAAAAGAAGTGTCCTGCGCATTCCACGTTGCGAACAAATTTTCATCTTGTAAGCTGAAACTACACGGAAAGCCGAAATTGTTTGGTCATCGACTCACTGCAGAGCCGGAGCCTGCCTAGCAGCGCCTTCTAGAATGCAACTAACAGATCATGCGGAAGCTCATTACTGGCACGACAAGCTGCTATGTATACAAAGATTCCCTTCTGCCTCCTTGCGTCTCCTATTCATACATCATGCGCAAGTGCAGTTTCCCAGACCCACACCCAGACGCATTTTTATTTGCAGAGCATAGTAGTCGCGATCGAGCCATCCCTCTCGCTGAAGAAGGCGCCCGGTAGGGCCAACCTTGACCCGTACCCGCATGCCGTCTGTTCTTGCGGCGGTCGAGTACTGATCGGGATGCCCCTGCTGGCACTCCTTCGCGTAACTCTGTTTTGTAAAAAAATAGGAATCCATATCGCATGAAAAAATTGTCTCACTGCAAGGATTTTTTTGCAAGGTTTGTGTCACAGATTTGTTCTACATGAACAAAAGAATCTGCCACGCGTCCCCGTCCTCCCGCCGGGAAACTACGGCATACAATCGACGGCGTTGCACTTCTTGCAAGACACATACCACCAACACTTCACTTCATTCTGCACAACCTGCATCACAAGCTCCTTACAGCGCAACAGCTTCTTCTTGAGATATTTCAGCGGCGCCCAAAGCTCGGCATTAGATAATGGAATTGAATCGTCCGTCTCCGTTGCCCAGGGGGCAGCGTCGTCGAAACCCTGCAGCCAAATCCGAACCGTTCCGACGCGCTGCGGCGTCGGCCGTCTTAGTTTTAACTGGTACCAGGGACACACCGCGTCCGATCCCGGTGAGAAGGCAGTCGCCCACGCGATCTTTCCGTCGTCGTGATCTGGAATGTCATCCAACAACGCATGCACCCCGTCCTTGTTTCCTCCGCGGTCTACGACAGCACCAACTGGTTTTTTCCACACTTGCACAGTCAGCGGATCGCCCGCCGTGTAGCCTGGATACGATGATGTGGCGATCGATGTTTCGATGGGGGAACCCCCCGTGCCAGTCCCGTCGCCGACTTGATACTTGTAGTTCGACCCGGATTTTAGTACCGAGCCAAGAGGATCATCTGGGTCGTACACGGATAACATTGCAAAGTCGTTTCCATCAGCGTCTGTCCCAGCATCCAGCAAACGAAACCGCGGCCCAAACTGGATGAAATCCGGGCCAAACCGGATGTGGTCCGTGTTGTCGGCGTCCGCACTTTCCCCGGCAGTCCATATCGCATCGGTAAACCTCCCCGCCTCTCGCTTTTCCACGAGATGCTGCACGAGGCTTGGGTTTGCTTCTTCGTCCACGTACCAAAACAGGAAGGCTCTCGAATTCCAAGCGTTAGCGCGGGACGCTGGAAAAGCCCATCTGTCGTCTGGTTTGTAAACCACACTAAACACCCCTGGTCGAGTACTTGGCTCACCAATCCTAAATCGCCCGAGTTGCATGAAGTTCGCGCCAAATTGTACCTCGTTTGGTGGAATGCCGCCGAGCGGCCCGACTGTCCGATCCCATAAATCACTGTCCCCATTAGCGCCAATGCCGCAATTCTCGTATTGGACTTGTCGGAGAGCGGAGCCCGTCAGTCCGCTTCCAATCGGTTCGGTGAGAACTCGTCCATTTCGTGTCCAAATGTTTGCAATATTGTCACTCCTGTGCCACAGCACCAGACAGTGGAAAATAAATTCTTCGTGAAAATTTCTCTTGAATTGGTTGCTCCTTGCCTCCTCGACGTGATACCCCCCACGCATTTCGCCCAGCCGCCAATTCCCGAATTCTACCACCCGGTCCCCGAATTGCACTTCCCCGCGTCCCCGCGGAAGCCGCACGGGCTCGTCGTGCACCCCGGTCAGGAGGCTGCTATCGTATAGGGCTTTGGCCTTCTTTACCATCGCAGCCTCAAATTCGGCGCTGTTCTCGTCTTCTTCTTCTGGCAGTGGCTTCACTCCCGAGTGGAACCTCGCCGACTCAATGTCCAGCTTCGGAAAGAGCGACAGCGGCTTCGTCGTCGTTACGAGAGAAGTACCTGCGTTTAGTTTGTACGGGCCGTAAAACTCAGAAGCGGCACTGTCCGTCGTTGATGGGCACGTATCGGCCGCTACCACGATGCCTAAAATACCCGGTCGGAGGAGTAGGGCTATCGGAGCCCGGAAGCGATGAAGTAGAACAACAGCCCGTACGGGACCCCTGCTGCTGCTACTGTCCGACGGGTTGTTTGCGGCGGCCATGGCTGTTGTTACCATGCTATGTTGAGTAGGGTAAGAGCTGCAATATGTATCGCAACAAGTACAACAGCGTAACGAACTGCTTAGAGTGGTTTTTTCTGAAATTTTGCCTTTTTGCTCGTTCGTCGCGACCTAGAGTAAAGGCAGCAGGATTCTTGCTCATATGTATGTATCAGTAGATAAGCACCATCCAGCTTTGGGTAGAGTCCTGAAGATTAAGCATAGCAATTCCTTTCTGGTATTTCTGAGAGAGACGACGAAGAGAGTGCCTTGGTAAATTAACGCAGTAGCTTTTTTACGTGTATGCAAGGAAAGTGTGTGAGCAGCTTGATCCTCGAAAAGTAGAACCGTACAAAGACGGACAACAGACGATTACTGCGTTGGCATACCGATTACGCGTGGTAGTATGGCAAACGATGAAAATTAGTACGCTACCGATGACGGTTCGGAGTACCATTAGCGCTCTACCGATGGAGGGACTGTGGTATCACTTTATTGCAGTTCTTACAGTGTACGACGAAGGGGACGGCGACGAATAGGTGGACGACGACTAGCAGGTTAGAACAGTTCTACATACTACTATAACAGACCACGAAAAATGACGACCAAACGCACAGATGCACTGTACTTGTTTTTGGTTTTGTCTTGAGCTGTGTACATCTTGATGTTTCATCATACGAAAACGCTTACCTCCGCGAATCTTGTTTCGCACGTACCTCATCGTCATGTTGAAAAGAAGATGCAACTTTTTCTGTCCAGTAGTGCAAAGATCTCAAATGCTGTAGCCGCCGGCCTTAAAAGAGAAGCGATAAAATTTCTAAGCGGAGGGCAGTCGTGGCAGCCTAGTACTTATCTGTCACATAAGAAAAAGCTCAACAGATAACGCAGCTGCAGTTCTTCCTTTTTCTCCGGAAAAACATCACCTGTGTCCTCGAGTTGGTAACGGTGCTCCAATTCGGCACCACGTTTTAGATCTCCGGCTAGGTGGTGGTGGCGCTTTCGCCACGGTACGCAGGTGTTTTTCGTTTTCCACCGAATATTAACCAGTGGTCGTGAAGGTAGCTATTCCCCCCACTTCCGCCTGTACTCGGTCCCTGCTTCCACCGCGGCTGCCTACCCACAAAGTGGGGTCCTGTCTTGGTACCCCCGCCCCGCGAGTGCACGGGGCTCCGCCTCCCGCACTGCTGCCACGCGCGGGGCAGCTTCATTTTCGAGCGGGAGTCCGGCTCCCCGGGAAGGCACCGCCTCTACTCCAATCTTCCCCGCACTGCCATGGCAAGCAGCGCGCTCCTACGCTCTGTGTCGAACGGCAGTGAGTGGCGATGACCCTCTTCCGTCGCCAGCTGCCATCAGATTCCCGTCCAGAATATCCGCCGCCTCCTCGGACAGCAGCGATCCCCCGGAGGCTGCGTGCCTCTGCAGGTGGGGCCCGGCCTCGTTTTCGTCGGGGCGCCGCCGGAAAAGGGCGGCGAAGTTCTCCAGATACACGCGTCCTATGCCATATGGATTGCAAAAATGTCTGGGTCTGGAAGAGCCAAACTTGTAATGCTGCATTTGGATGCTAAAAAAATCTGCATTGCACGAGCAGCAAGAGGAGTCAAATTTGGCTACGCGGAGCGGACATTTGTCATGCAGGATGCGCGTCGACAGGCGCTCAAAAAATCTGTGATGCTATGGCATACATCAGAGACATCATGGATCATGGAAAATGTGCATGACAAACTTCTCCTCTTCCAGACCCAGACATTTTTGCATTTGATATGCCACGCGGGTCGGCGATGTTCATTAGCGACTCCATCTCGCGCCGCGAAATCTTCTCGCCCATGCTCTTCGGCTGCAACAGTTCCCGGACCCGCTCGGTGAGCAGGAATTTTTGGGACAGCGGCAGTTCCCGCTGGGATTCCGGGCAAAGCAATTCAAACGTGTCCAGCATCTCGTTGTCCTCGTCTTTAGGACCGTGCTGCCGGCGCATAATCATGGACAGAAACTCCGCAAATCCGATGCCGACTTCCCCGGTGCCGAAGGAGGGATCTTCGCGGAGCTTGCGCATCTCCGCTTCCGAGGTTCGGTCCCCGACCTCCTTGATCACCATGTCGACGTCCGATTTGTGGATGACACCGTCCCCATCGCGGTCGAAAAATGAGAAAGCCTCCTTGTAGTCGGCTATTTGCTCCTCTGTCAGCTCCCCTTCTATCTTCTTGGACCCAACGCGACGCAGGGTGCGCGCCTCATCTTGCACATACCGCTGCCGGGCCTCCATTTGATATGATTTTCTGTGCGTGCAGTTACTGCGCGCTAGGTACCTCTGTTGCTGGATCGATCTCCTCAACGAAATATTCACGAGTGCAACTGCTGCAAACTATCAATTCATATCAGAAACTTTGACACCTTCTACGCATTCGAGATACCAGGCAGCAAGAATTACAGAAAGAGGGGGTCACGGGGTATGGATAGATACACTTGTTGTGTCGAGTCCTGACTGAAATGCACAATATTCATTGAAGCGGTCGTCTCTTTGCCTGAATTTTGACACGAGGGAAGAAATGACTCAAGGTCAAGCGCACTACATGTACGATAACGATATCACGAACGAGAACGACGACACATGCTGTACTTGTCTTTGAGTAGTTTTTCTTCGAAATGGTTTTTTACCACGAGCCTTTGCACAGCGAACTTGCTTCACAACGTTAAAGAGATGTATTTTTGGTCCAGCGCGCACGAATACACGAAGAAACGATGAAAATTTTTCACGTACCATAATATCCAAACCGATATAGTGTCAGTCAGTTGAGATTCAAAACTTACTTTTCTTTCCATTGCATCATGAGCACCGACAACACAAATGCAGTTTCCTTTTCTTCTTCTGGCAGACGTGTTCTGCTCCGTCCTCTTGAAGCAAGACGTTGTTGATGAGGTCTGCCAGCACCAGCTGGAGGTTGCTTTTTATACTACGAGACAGAGACAGTTAAGACTGACACTATGCCTATGCATCACGAGAGACGCGAAAGACGGAACGTGGTGCAGTCGAGCGCACACATTTGAATGTTACGGTCGGCGGTAACGACGAATCACGGTGGGTATTGGTTCGCGAACGGAAACTTCGGCCACGCTCCCAACTCAGTCTTGTCCCTGGGGTGGAAAATCCGTCTTCACAAGTCGTCATCCATATCGTCCAGGTCAAGGTCCAAAGTGCTCCCTATGCTGATGAAATCTAGCGGAAGTTAGTAGCCCCCTGCATGCTGGTCGCGGAATGCCTAGTACGCCTGTTGTAAACTGTTTCTTGTCAATATCGTCAAACAGAGCAAAAAGGAAAACCCGATAATGTTCCAAAGTAAGCGTCTGCGTCACCAGGCTGCACTTTCCAATGCAGAAACTTTCGTTGAAGATCATGCCTTCCATACTTCAACAACAGGCAGACACTGGCTCCAGCAATCAGTTCCAATGCAATTACCCACATGCAGCAGTAGCAGGAGACTTCTACGACCCTACTAATCATTTTTCATTTTTGTACTAGGATCCTGCAGACTATCCTCGTCTTCATCTAAGTCGTCGTCGTCTTCCTCCAAATCCTGTGTTGCGCCGCCGGCCGCATTTGCCCTCGCTGCCCGCGCTTTCGCCTTCGCTGCCGCCACGGCGCTGCGTCGTTTGGCCAACTCCACCTGCCGCTTGTCGAGCCCGTACTTCTGTTTCTGCTGCCGCAACTTTGCCGCCTCGCGGTTTTTCCGGATCCTCTCGCGGTTCTCGTGCTCCTCCTTTTTCTTCGCCCGGGCCGCTTTTCGCTCCTCCGGGGTCATCTCGGACCACGGTTTCGCGGCGCCGGCCGCAGAGACAAATAAAACCGCAGCGTCATTCCTTGTACTGTCCAGCTGGTGCCGCGCCCCACCTAGCAACGCAACAGCGTTTAGGAGGAAAGAGAAAGGCTTGCTGAGCGCCGCCATTTACGACTTGTGTGCGAGTGCTGGTTGTTCCACCTCGCTTTCGTCCTACGTACTCGAAGGACGCGTTGGTCTAGCAGAAAGTAGTTAAGTTATGTAGGTTAGGCAACGCATAAAAAACGGATGTGGCCGAGAAGTGCTGTTCTCGTGTTACTTATTTGGCACGGCACGTCAACTCGTTGGAGGGTGTAAGTTGGGAGACTTCTTGGTTGATGGAATTTCAAGAATTATCTAGAGATTCGTCCTTTTTGTTGCAATATGCTCAACCTATCAACTTCTAGATGCGCGAGCTAATCACGCAGGACAGCGAAAACATGAAACATGAGACGGACGAAAACGACAAAGGGTGAGAGTACTAGTAGTCATTCGAATTCGTGTATACAACGCATAATCCCAACGAAAAGAAACGACATTCCTCTTCGGAAAACCGACAAATGCCTGCCTCTGTGCAAGAAGATGACAAGAAGGATCGACACATAAAAAGGGGACGGTTGAGGGGACAAACCGTGGCAGAAAACGTAATTTTCTGCTAGGCACGTGGCTCAAAAGCAAGTTCTGCAGATGTGTATACTTCTCGTTCTCAAGTCTGGATATTACATATGATCAAGCGACTCACTCACTCACGAGATAGAGATAGCGCAACAACATACATCACGTCAAAAACACCTGTCGCCGTCTCCAGCAGTGTAGACGACACGAGGGAGGGAAAGGGATTGAGCCTGAGGCCTTCCGCCGGCATTGTCGTGTTTTTATTTTTTTTTGGTCGTGCGTAACTCTTTGCATTAGTAGGCAAAGCCATGGTGCGGCCACTTGTGCCAGTGCTTCACGTCGAGCCAGAGGAACGCAGACAGCTCCCGCAGAGCATTTTCATGCCTGAATAGACCATGGAAAAAATGAGGTTCAGAAACCGCGTGCCGCCGGGTACGTAGGACAGCAGAATGTAGGCTAAGGAGACGAGCTCGCCGACCACACAGAACAGCGTGAGAAAGTACGACTTCAGGACCAGCGAAGCATACAGTACGCCGAGGAAGCTCAGGCAGTAGCCGACCGCGAAAGCGGCGCGCTCCGACGCAAATGCGAAGGAGAGAAAGGCGCTCTGTTTTGACAATTAGGTGGCTCTGCATTCTTTCTGTCTTCATCCTGGGTTTTGGAACACAGCCTGTACTCGTTCTTAGCAAAAAGGTGAGTGAAACAAGAACTAGTACTCGCAAGAGCTAAGCCTTAGCGCTAGCAAAATTCAAACGAAGGCATCACGTGAACCGGCCCAAGACGAAGTAGTACTTACCATCCCCCGCAGCGAGACGTTCGCACTGACGATGCTGAGCGAGCCCATGGAGAAGAGGAGCGCAAATTTTTGCGGCGCTAGGACCACCACAGGGAGAAACATCATGGACCTGTATTCTGAGGAAAAATCCCCCCTCCCCATATCGAAAAGGTATGTTTCCGAAAATTTGCGTTGCTGATTTGAGGTCACAAATCACGCCTGTCTTGCAAGAAGACACGCGGAGAGGCTTTCGCACCATTATGGAAGCGATTTGGCATGCTGTTGTGCCTAGTGGGCACCCGTTTGCAATGCTATTGCTAAGCAACTAGACCTATACGCCCCTACCTAGGCCGAGGATCTGGCTGCGATGCCTCACTGCAAGACAAAACCGATTTGTGTACCCAAATCCTGCATCACAGATTTCCACTTCGATATGGGGAGGGGGGATTTTTCCTTTTGATAACATGCCGACCATTATCATTCCGACCACCAGCATATCAATTGTAAAAATGTCTGGGTCTGGAAGAATCCAACTTGTCATGCTGATGTTGGATTATAAAAAAATCTGTATTGCATGAGCAGCAAAGAGAGTCCAAGTTTTGCTACACGGAAAGAGCATTTGTCATGCGGTATAGGCATCAGGAAGCCCTCACAAAATCTGTGATGCTAGGGCATGCATCACAGACATCAGGAGTCATGCAAAATGTGCATGACAAACCTGGCAATCTTCCAGACCCAGACATTTTTACATTTGATACAGCAATATCGCGAACCACTGCATGCGCTCAGCGCTGGGTGGAGCAACAGATTCGACGGAAGTCCGTATGCTGGAGCCAGTGGATTCGAGCGCACCTGAACGAAGATTTGTAGTTGGCGAAGTTCACTTTGATGAAGTGTAGCCGTCGTCGTGCGTTAACAATTACGCCATCTTTATGGTGCGATGCACCGCAGTACTCCTCCATCACAGAAGGCTGGAGAAGCAGTTCTTACTCACAACATCGCAAGCGTAGAATGAAGGGACGAATACGAATCACAATCGAACTAGAAGAAGCTGCAGCCCCGTGCTGCGTTCGAGACAGCGGGAGTATGTTGCAGCACTAGCTTTGTTAACTGAGTAAGGAAGTAGGTACCCGCAACGCGATCCACTGGCGCATACTCCCGGGCGGACTGGGCCGTGGTTGATATTTTTTCCTTGAACGACCCTGCTACACTGCCAAAAAACCTTCCCGCTTGTTGTGCGGCTTGCTGCGCCTTCTGTGCAGCATTTTGTGGCTGCGAACTCGAGGACTGCGAGGTGCCAGACTCCAGATCTACAAAGTCTTGCGTTCCGCCGAACACGCCCCATTGCTTCTGCTTATGCTGCTGCGAAAACGCTGATAAAGCGGACATACTTCGACGTCTTCGTGCGAAATGCTGCTGCTTGCGACAACAAAATGTATGATGCTGCCCAGGCCTTTGTCACCTCGAATCGTTCTCCTCCGCGGAGGGAAATGGAAGCAGGCACTTGTTAAATACTGTAAGAAAACCTCAACGTCCCCAAGAACTTCTGTGTTATGCTGAGACAATCATGCAGTTGCCTGTCCTAATCGAGACAACTAGGTCGTCACCCTGCTGACCTGAAGCTAAATAAGCACCACGAGGTAGCTTTAGCTGTTTAGAAACGACAAAAGAGATGAAGGGCTTTCAACAACGGATGGACGAAAAAGACTCCCGGAGGCCTTCGTGTCTGTGATCTACCTCGCACTTTCACAGTGTAAAAGTATGCGCTGCACACTTAGAAGAATCATGGGAACCTGACATCTTTCACGAAAAGGCGCACAGGCTTTTCGTCACGAGGAGGCTGATCATGCATGGCGAACATCATGGTCACGACGATCATCCATGTCGAAAATTATGTAAAATACCACATGTAAACACGATCCGCCGCCTTCGGTTGACCCACACGACCGCGTGCTTGCACCAATGCGGCCGCGAAACGGCCACCAGATAATTTCTGCTGGAACTTCTAGGGCCATCATTTTTTACCCCCCGCCAACTAGTGGCTGCATTCTGAAGAAGATTCTTTTGGTTCTACTCCGCTCCCGTTTCTTGTCATCATACTGTCGCTCCTCCACGTTGATCTTCATCGTCGTTTTCGGTTCATTATATACGTTTACTACGAAAAAATTTGCATAAAAACCATTTTGCACTAAATTGAAAGTTCAAGCAGCGCACTTAGAAGTTGCATCGACGTTGAAACAATCTGACTGCACCTAATGGTAGCGATAGATAAAAACGAAACGAAACTTCTGATCAGGACAACGCCGGAAACTGCGTTCTATCATTGTCAAACGACGATAGTTGGACTAGCTACTGTACTGCTTGGGATAGAATTCTAGAAAACTGCATTGGGATAGAATTCTCCTGCACCGTCAGGAAGTAAGCCGGGCACCCAAAAATGCATAGGATGCATTCGGGGACATAATAAACATGCTGGGGCGGTCATCGCGATCATGATGACCGTCCTACCTTGTACATACTTCAAACTAACTATGGCATAGGCAGAGCAAGTGCTTCTAGAACTTACGTTTATTTAATCATGGAGTGTTGAAATTGATGCAAATGGAAAAATGACGAAACCGCCTTGTAATTAGGTCCTTCTACTATTGCTACTTTTTACAAAAAAATGTCATTTTCTATCACCGGTCCCCTCGTGCGGACCAAGCGCGATGCTTCATCGCTTTGGCCTCATTGGCCAGGCCTTGCATCCACGAGACGTGCTGGCCGAGCTTATCCTTGAACAGTTGCCGGCTGTCTCGCCAGTGTTCGATGGATTTACGGTCTCGGGGACTCATGCTTCCGACTGGATGCATGTGGTGCTGGTACGAAGTTCCAATACCTGACAACGTCGCAGAGGATGCACCGGCCAAAGCCGATTGGGTTGTCGCGCCCGCATGCGGGCCTCCTGCAAAGCCTGACATATTACCGGTCAGGGAATCCTTAAACCATACCGGCGGCTCTCGGTCGCGCTCGGAAGCTGTCGTGAAAGAAGATATGATCTTAATCATTCCCATTCGTAGTAAGCACAAACTGTGCTGCATGACTAGCGACGCAGCGCGTCCATTCTCTCATACGCGGGCTTTTCAATTTAGTTTTACGTGCGAAGCGAAGCGCATCTTCCTTCAGCCTCCTGGTCCTGACATATTCCAAAAATAAATGCAAAAGCAAATACCGGCACTCCGCATAGACTCCTTGAGCCTGTTTTCTGCGACGCGAATTTCGTGCCTCTCGGTTTTGGCAAGGAGCTCGGAGTGATGGGCGGAATTGTCCCAGCGGTTCTCGGGGGCCGCGAAATTCTCGTACTCTAGTTTTTGCTCCAGGGCGTGCCGCAATGCAGTCGCTCGTTCGTACGATCGTGCGGTCGCGAAGCTCTTAGTGCGAAACGAAGAATTTGACGTTTTGTTGTTGCTGTTCCGGTCTAGTACTCTTCGAGCACTTCTAGCTTCCACCCCGGCCGTCGCCGCTCCGCCCCGTCCATTGGACGACGACGAAGTTCCGCCCCCTCTACTTGGCGGCTCGAAGGTCTTTATTTTCTTGCCGTTACTGGTGCGAGTAGATGAACTAGGCGCTTGGGCGTAGAATTTCTCTGTCAGGTCGATCTCAAACTCCGACTCTCCTGGTTCCTGGACCGTTTCGTCTTCCAGCACGGGCAACTGAATTAAGTCTTGGTCGACCGTTATCTCTTCCGCGTCGGCCGTTGCTATCTCGGAGATCGAGGTCGCGTTCTCCTGCTCGATTTTGCTGTAGTTTAGCAACATCCCAACTGGGTCAAAGTCGAACTGTGCGCCTGGAGCAGGCCTTCTTGCCAAATTTGCGTCGTCTCGGTAGTGGTGGTTATTTGTCAGTTTCTGCACCTCAGAAAGTACCTGATGCCTCTGTTGCTCATAGCGCTTCTCCTGTTCCCGGGCTTGCTTCAAATTCGCATTCAGTTCCTGGTTCCTCTCGTTCCAGATTTGTTTCTGCGTTTGCAGCTTCTGCATCCGCTCCTCCTTGTCCTCGCGGGTGGCTGGCAAAACTTTAACTTCCTCCGACGTCTTTTGCTGCTGGTCCTTTTCTGCTGTCGAGGAACTGTTCAGCGCGCTCCAGTTCCTTCGCCATTCGTCCCGCTCTCGTTCCAGTTCCTGCTTGGTTTGCTTCAGCTTTTGCTTTTCTTTCGCGACCGCGTGGAGCTTGTTCTGCAGAAGCGCCATTCTGTCCGTCAGGGACTTCTTCAGCACCGCCGTAGTTTGGAGGGTTTTTTTCTGATGTTGCTGGAAGTTGTTGTGTCTCTTCGTCGTTGTAACGTCATCTTGATGATCTTCGCTGGTGTGCAATAACGGTCTACTGCGACTGCTGGACGATTGGAAATGCGTCGTAAACACCTCTTCCTTGGCACGGCCTCCAAGCACACCACTACTCTGGCTGCGCGGACTCAGAAAGTTGTCGGGGTCCGCGATTATGTTGTCCGCAGCGATCGTGTGGTCTCTTGGCACGACCATCGCGGAGGACGCGACCAGCCCAGCGGTAGAAGATGACACGCCGTCTATCCTGAGTAAAAACGTACCCACACCAGAGTC
>JACKZZ010018489.1_pt1 | contig 20967 bp, 21 predicted proteins | sample 8027871 | NCBI WGS metagenome assembly JACKZZ01 (sample SAMN15724774, study PRJNA655200) | protist metagenome | isolation source: fluorescence activated cell sorting (FACS) single amplified genomes of... | place: USA: West Boothbay Harbor, Gulf of Maine | collected 2000-07-19
AGGACAGGCAGCAGTGTCGTTGTCCATCCCCAAACTGATACACGCTGTGCTACGCGAAAAAATTGCTACAAGCACCCAAGTCATCATGTCGGATCAGGAGTACCAGGACGAGTCAACAGCCCCAACCACCGCTCGGGCCCTGCGAGGCCAGCGCTCGCGGAAGGTGTGTCAGAACCGGGGCCGCGCGCTCGCTTTGGCGACTGTCCTCGTGGGTGCTGCAGACGCGCACCGGAAAAGAAAAGGTTCGAGGAGCACGAAAGGCACCACCGGAGGCTCGAATAATAAACACAGTGCCAAGGCTGACCCTATGCCAATGAAAACTGCTGCAATTTGCATGGCGACGGCTTTTTGACTGATATTGATAGATAGCATTGTTTCTACAATTAACTATGTCTTTTGCATGATCATTCATGTCGGGCTTCGTATGTATGATGCCATAGTTGTACTACGTTGGTGAAGCTGAAGACAGTGAAAGATTCTTCTTTTGACTACTTCTCGACGTTCGCCTGCTTTGCGAAGAAGTGTTTTCATCGGGATAATCAAGGACTCCGGCCTCGACGCTAGCGCAGCTGCCCCGGCAGAGCCTGATAAAAAGCGAAATAAAAGCAAATCTAGTCGGCGCCGCAAAAGGAAGGAACGAAAGCGGGGGCGCGCCGCGCGAGGGTCTTCGAAGAATTCCGACGAGGAGGCCGCGGCTACGTTTTTCGAACGGAGCCTGATGACAGACGGCATGGGCACCTCGATGGCCGCACTGGCGCGACCGCCGCGGAAGGTAGTAAAGAAAAAGCAATCGACGTCAGATGAACTCCTTCTCCGAGAAGATTCGTTGATCACCTCCAGCACAACGCCGGTGCCTGTTGTGAAAGACCACCGGGAAGATACTACGAATAATGCAAATCAGAATGTTCCAGATCCAGGCGGTGCAAACGATTCTGCGCGAGATGGAGAAGCGCAACCAGAGGACGCACCACACCAACATTTCAGTTTCATCTCGGAAAAAACGGATAACGAGAGTTCCAATTTGAACTCGCAATCCTCAGGAGCGCCGAGCACACAGCACGAGCATCAGAATCGAAGCTCTGCGAATGCACAAAGGAACGGTGTTGCATTCACGCAGGAACAGGAAAGAGACGTTCTCAGATCTGTGGCGCAGACCAACCATGTCCCGATGTTAGTGGAACAAGGCCTCCTCCCTGGCGCCGCGGTTTCACAGAGTTCGGGAAGCATTTTCACGCAAGCCGCGGCCAGCACTTTCATTTGGGGTGTGAATCCGATTGTACCGGTGGACGGGAATAACAATAAGTTTTGTGGTTGGTTCGTCAACCTAGAAACCACGGGATTCGGTTTTCAACTTGAAAATCTTGCCCCCGAGCAGCATCAAAGATGCGCATCGTATCAAGCAGAAGCCTTTATGTCTGATTCTGTATATTCTTAGAAAACACACCAGCAACTGCAAGAGCAAGACGTTGAGCCGGAAGCCCACGAACAGCTGTGGAAAGGTTGCCGTTGTCCCGCGCTGTGCTTGTGCAAATCGCACAGCAATCCTTCCGCGTAGTCAGAAATGTTTTTATGCTTCCGGCACTGAAGTTTGAAAAGTCCTCCCGCAAGAAGATATTCGCGGCACTGCAGTAGGGTTTACCTTTTTCTCGCTGCAGGATCGTAAGAAAGTTAGTTTTTATTTTCGTGCGGATTAGCGATATCAAAATTCTCGCGTTTGCACTTTTTCATATGATAGAGTGCGTTTCTATGACCACTTTCTTTGCAAATGTTGTCAGAATTGTTGTAAAGCTGAAGTGCATTGTTGTCAGGAATTGAACTACTATTATCTCAAGTGATTTCTTCCGCTTGATACCATTTCAATTAAAAAATCCGATACTCCCGACGAGAAATTGACAGAAGCCGTCCGAAAGCGTGCAATCTTCCAGTTGGACCATCCACACAAGAAACGTGTACCTGAGCTCAGGTACTGCATGTTGTTACCTTCTTTGCGTGACGAAGATCTACGATTGCAATTTCATGGATGGTTTCGCGAAAACTTATTGGAAATGTGCGAACGAATTAGTAATTGTCCTATGTATCTGGCGTCTTGTTGTGACATATACCAACATAATTTCAGGAACACGCCCCCGACGGACTTGCATATGCAAAAAAGAAAAGTAACGCCATGCCTGACACCGAGTTCAAGTCATGTTTTTGCATCGTGTCACATTGCGCCCTAGATTCAAGCGATTGATTGATTGCTGAGACTGCCACCCAGCACGAGCAGCGCTTCCGTTTTTCCACTATCAGTAGTACGTACGCATGAAGTAGTAGGAAGCTCCTACGTATCGCGATAAAAACGCAACTGTGGATGATCTGGATTGAGGCAGCAATTTGATGCAAAGATGAAAAAGTTTGGATCTTTGCGACACCAGTGTTGCGAACGCGGAAACGGTCGTCGGGTATGGGTACACTTTTCAATGCGACACCATCGGAGGTGGTAAAGAAGAATCCGATTCAGGCTCAGATTGATACGTTGGAAACCTTGATGGTGGCGGATCTGGGCCGCTTGCTTCATGATGCACCCGGTACTTTCGCACATGTGCTCAAGGATGCACCCTGGCAGCAAAACGGAATGGGGTGTGTGCAGAGCTGTAGAAGTGAGGACCCGTTAGCTGAAAATTCTGCTGCAAGAAAGTGGATTAAGCAATATCTTCACGCCGGAATTTTTCAAGACGCTGTAGCAATGGAGAATGGTGGCGGTCGAAGTAGCTTTCTCTTTCCGTTCCCGGACACAGATGCACACGAACGCGCCCAAGCCGACAAACTAAAACGAGCTTTTTATCGGAGCGAGGATGACAGCGCCATGCAAGTAGTGAAATACACACTGGCAGGAGGAAACGAGGCCATGAAATCCGCGGGCTCCGACGGTGACGTGTACAAAGAATTGAAAGCGTTCAACCTACGCAAAGTACAGGGGAAGGAAGATCAGGTGATCCGTCATCTGGCCACGGAGGAACAACAAGACCGCCTAGGAGAAGACGAAGTCTTGCAGGTCATCAAGGTCATTGAGTGTGGTCCCTCTGCAGCGCGACCACACCTCCAGAATCCTGGCGTCAACAAGTGTCTAATTCAGATCGCTCACGAAATTCTAATGAACTTACTGCTGGCGTACGGGAACGAGGAAACGGGGAATTATGTTGCGAAGCTACAGCGGGTGGTTGTCTCTTACGCGGAAGGGGAGGAGCGGGACCCCGAGATTATCGCAGAGCTTAAAATGCGACAAGCCAAACGACCAAATGATCATCCCGTCAATCTTGCGTTGTTTGAATCGGACATATTGCCTACCGAACGCATTCGCTTCACCTTTTTCATCGAACGGGTTCACATATTTTGTGGATTCATGTGTGCTACGACGCCGCAGAAAAAAGCAACTGCTTTTGGAGAAGCGCAGAGAAATATTTGGCCGGTCGCGAATGCTTATGTTCGCAGATTTCATGAGATTCTGCGTTCATTAGATCTCGCCGGGTATGTGCTAAACGATCTGAAAGAGGTGAATATGGGCTTCGCGCTGGACCAGAAGAGCCCGAACGAAGTTTTTTATCAGCAGCCAAAGTTGCTGGACTTCGGCAAGGCGTGCCTCACTAATCGAAGAGATGTGTGGGGAGGAGGCTTTCCCGAACCTGATCCAAAAATGAACGAAGACCTGAGACCGTTGGGGGTGATATTACAAGATGGCCCCGCCACGGTAAAAAATCAACCCGAAAAGCGGGAACAATATTGGATGGGATATAGTCATGGTGGAACAGCAGGATACATTAGTCCGACCATCACCGACGCTTACCACGCGATGGCGGAATATTATCGTCTCCACGAAGGCGATGACTACATGAAGAAACTTGGCATCGCGGTGCGCCAACAGGGTATTAAACTTCTAGAGCCGCGAGCATGGTTTTCGCCAAGGTCGGATTGGTTTGCCGCAAGTCGCGTCATGCTCTCTCAGCTCGGTTTCGACTGGACTGCTAAGGTTACGGACAAGTACAGTAAAGGTGTTTTGCAAAAGTTGTACTCCGGCGGTGGTACCCTCACGGCACCAGCAGAAGTGCACTTCACGAATGATGTTCTGAGTGATGCTCTTATCGAAATGGACAAATTCTATAACGGAGACGGGAAGGTGAAGGAGAATCCGTTGCAAAAGCATCTCTTGCGTGGTGGTTATTCACTTGAGTAGTTCTGTCCTCTCCTCAGAAAGAGAAGAGCCGGGCTTCGATGAAGCCGCGAGGTAGCTGTTTTGCGGCGAGCACCCTACGTGGTAATTTTTATGCATAAGTAACCATATTGAGAATATGGCCACTGCCATCGCACGAGCACACTAAAAGAGCGAGTCTTTGTGGCTCTTCCGGGACTACTACGTCGCAACATTGTCTCCATTTAGTGCGACTTGCGTGTAGTGTCTTGCTCTTGCTTTGACGCGGTTTTCAATACCTGCGAGGCTCGCTCGGTGCTTATTTTTTTTTTTGTCATTATCTACTTCTGACCCGACCACTTACATGACAGTCATCTCTTTCTTTGGAGCGGTCGGTGGAGTTTTTGCTCGTGATATCCAGTATAATCTCATTAGGGGACACGTACAATACGCCTATGTTCCCTTATGAAGACGAAGCGTATCATATTACAAACTTGCAACTCGAGTCCCACACTTCGTTCGCATCGCTCGAGAAAGACGATTGGTGGTGGGCTATTGCTGCGTGTGCACCCCCAATCGCCGCTTTTGCTTTTTCGTGTGCGATAGGAAAGAACGCAGCAAGTAGACCCGAATATCTTCAATGGATGAGGAGCAAATAGTGTTGGCAAGAACGTGTTTTTGCAACAAACCTCAACCTTGTATACTTATGTAGAGCGCGCTTCTACTGGACCGCCGACGTCGAAAGACACGAAAAAAGATTAACAAGTGTGGGCTCGGCGGTGCAAATTTGGCTACAATAAAGCGAGACACACTCACACCGGAGCCGTACCTACGTCAAGGCAGTATTCGTGGTCGAAGAAAGCGGCGCGCCTTTGATTTGCGTAGGCATGCCTTTCTCAGTTTTTCGTGCGCCTCATTCAAGCGAAATCCGGCAAAAAGCTGCAGTCGTGTGGTCGTGCATATTTATCGATTTCTAGGCATAAAAATTTTGCCACTTCTAGTGGCCTCCTCCTCGTCCCGCACGTAGCAGTATCGCCACTGAGTGTCATGTCTTCAGAAAGTTGCTACGTGGCTAAGATGCATCGGGTGCGCGAGACGACGTAGAGTGCGTGGCCTTCTTGAGACATTCAACAGGTCTTGAAATATGAAAGCGAGGTGCACAAACATGTATGATGAAGCGCGGGAGTACCACGTCATCAAAGATTGCAGGCGGGCTAAGAATGCTGTGTTTGTGTTGTTTCTGACTTCCATATTGGTTGCAGGAGCCAGTAAAAGTGGACGAATGGAGCATGAAACAACAAGACGCGGCGCCTTCGTCGGACCGCTCGGTGTCCTCGTCCTTCGCTCAGCTGCACACGACAGACCACACTAATTCCACAGTACCAGGGAGTTCATTCCTCTCTCAGCTTCCACCTGCAAGCGTCTTTTTGCAGAACCCTGCTGCAGGACCCGCAGTCGACGCCGATGCCGTCGCCACGTCCCAAAAGGAGGATGAGCTCCTCCGCCAAGAGGACCAAGTTTCTTTTCCCCCGATGAAGGTGAAAGATGCAACCTCCACGGCCACTGTTACTCCGCCCGCGTTGCTTCTCCCCGGCCCCGCCCCGCTGGAAACCCTAACCTCCGAGCCGATGTTGGACGTCGACCAAAAGCAGCAGCAGAATGCGAGCCAACCGAAGAGCGCCGGCACGCGACCATCTTCCGTTCTCCTGCAAACCGACACGGACGACCAGAAGCCAAGCAGTACAAGCTTTCTGCAGGGAGAGCAAAACACGAAAACTAGTAATCCGAGAACGGACCACAACCTGAACGAGCCACCAGGCGGAGACAGACGACTGGTCGACGTCCCGGAAAAATCAAATCCCGACGACCACACTACAACTACTTCCGTCGGGACCCGTAATCCACGGGCACCGCCAGCACTGCTCCCGCAGGAACATGAAGATGCTCCTTCGGACCCCCTCCACCCAACGTTTTCAGCTGGCAGACGAGAAGGATCTACGACGACAAGCAACGCTGGTGCGTTCACACAGCTGCAAACTGGAGCGGTTCACACACAGCAAGAGCCCGCAACGCAACAAATGACACGGCAAAATGCAACGGCGGGGGGTAGTTCAGTGCTTCACGATGACCTGATCAGGGAGCACTCTGCTCCCGCTGCCGCGTTCTCTGAGCACGAAGAGCAGGCTTTTTCTAAATCACGAGAGAAATAAGACGAAAACTGATCCTAACGGAAAAAGTTCCAAAGTCGACTCGCACGACGGGGAAAAGGCAATTTTGGTGTGAGAGGACAGCCGAACGAACCCAAACGTGTTTTTTATTTTCTCGAAATTTCGCTGCACATCATAGATCTGTTTCTCTTTCGCGCTTCTATTTTTTGCATACTGTTGCATTTGTTTTATTGTTGCCATTCCTTCCTCCATCAACAAAAGGACTTCCAATTTCTTTGCCTTTTCTTTCCCTCACTTTCACTTTTTCGAATTTCGTATACATCGTCTTTCAGTGGCAGTGCCGTTCTACAAACCTTTTTCTTGTTGTACAATTTACACTTTCATTTTGTCTAACTTACAAACAGTCTAAAACCGATTTCATTGTCCATATCTGTAGTACCGATTTTTTTACTTTTTGCGCAGAAACAAAGATGTGAAAGAACGATTTTTTTTTGTCTGTTGATCTTGATCAGTAAAGAATTACATTTACATATTGTTACGAGAAGAAATTCACTTGCGAACAACTACTAGAGGATGAGCAGTTTCAGTCGTGGAAAAGAGTCTGCATTGACGTGAAATGACGTGCGTCGTCTTTTTCTGTATGCTCGTGTACTATAGTCGGTTCGTGTATAGCGAGTGATGATTCCAATTGAACGGAAAACTCCGGCACTCGAATCGGTTCCGTCCTTTCGTACGCGCAATTGTGTCGGTGCTTGTGCGAGGTAGAAAAGTTTGCCAATCATATTTGAAGAACCGAAGAAACACGGTTTTCGATTCGGTTGAAAAATTCGAATGCGAAAAAAATCGGTATCGACCTCTAGATTTGCTCGTACACACGATTCTTGAATCGTACGTTTTCGTCCTTTTCGTGCGCCCAGATTGTGGCTTCTGTTGTCATGAAGGTAATCATAATGAATTAGACATCAGCATCACGTTCATCTGCTTTTTGATTTGCCACTTGACTGCAAACTCTCGCAGGACCTCATCAAATGTTTCGCCCTCCCATTATTTTTACATTAGATTTCTCACCAATAAGACTATGATTGATGCCCTTGTCGATCCCGATTTGACTACGTGGTAGGTGACGCTCCCAGCTTGAGGAGCACGATGTAAGAGGTGCATTTCTTGTACTAGGTGCGCAGGAGCGAACAGCATGTAGAAAAGTCAAAGCGCCAGTATGTAAGCGCCGTACAACTATTGCTGCGCCGACCGATATTTTACGACTCAGTCAACAACTTCTACATTGAAAAGCAAAAGTTCAGATCAATTGTCCTCTTCGCATTCTCTTTGTACCTGCTCCTTCCGATGTTTTTGACTGTGGTCCGGCTCGTAATGACTAGTTCTCTCGGCGGTGGCGGATTTTCGTAAAAATCGTCTGAGCTGTAGAACCCAAAGTGAAGCTAGTTCTAGTCCACCTGCTGACCACCTTCAAAATCCGGCAGCGGACCCATGACGGACAACCGGACAGAGATTTACGACGAGCCGGACTCGCGCGAGACCGTGTCCGGCTCCGAATCGGAAGATGATGCTATCGCAGAGAAAAAAGTCCCCCCAGCACGACCCCGTAAAGTAGAACACATGAAATTTGTATCGGAGAACAAATCCCTATCCCTCTGTCATGTATGTTAGAAGCCAAGACGAGACCCTTACCGGGACAATACTCATTCGTCGTGGCAAGCGCGTTCCAAAACGCTTCGCTTGTTTGGTATAACAGCCGAAGTCTATTAAGGCACATTCGTCAATAACAAGTTCTTGCCTCCCGATACGTATATGCGTCACGGGTCGTGTTTCCTCGGCGTGTTGCAAGATATTAACGTGATGTGAGAGCAGCTCGCAAAACCCACTATTACCGCTCTGACTACTTCAATTTCTACGGGGTTGTGCGCGGGGTATTTTATTTCCTCGTGATACGTGCGCCGACTCCTCAAATTCCCGGCACCGACGCCTCGGATAAGGAGAAGAAGAAAAAGAAGAAGAAGGACAAAAAAGACAAAAAGGAAAAGAAGGAAAAGTCAAAGCTAGAATCCGGTGTCGATGAAAAGAAAAAGAAGAAGGACAAAAAGGACGGGAAGCCGGACGAGCTGTGCGAAAACGAGCTGGAAGGGTACATTGAGAAAAAGGAGGCCAAAAAGGAAAAGAAGGAGCAAAGATCCAAAATGGCCTCCGAAGCCTTCGATGGAACCAAACGGAGTCGGAAATTCGGTACGAAAATCTTAAATTACATGCAGTTGCATCCTTCTTCTTCTAGCGAAGCTTTTGCTAGTACTAGTGGCCAACGCTTACTTTTGATAGAAGTTTTTGCTTTGAATATGATATTCGAATGGTGACTACACACAAAGAAACACATCGTAGTGCAAAAGCTGATTGGAAATATGAACACAGGGGAGAAGAGTTTCGGGCCCACGGATTACGATCCAGATATTGCCGCCATGGTACCAGTGCCACAGCCAACGAGTCAACTAAAGTCGAACGCCCCCACGATTCCAAGGATAGGTACTATTTTCTAAAGTGTTTTCATTGTTGCTCCAGGTCCTGCTCCTGAGACCGAGAATATTTTGTTCATTCAGCACTGTTCTTGTATTTCTCGTATGTCGAAAATAATGACATTTTTTTCTAGAAATATTGATCTTTATCCGCAACAATCACAACATCACAGCTGAGGGTGAGGCGCGCGCGATACGACTGCAGGCGGGGACTGACAGTTCCTCGTCCTCGGACTCCTCCAGCGACAGCAGCTCCTCGGAAGGCGGACGTGGTCCGAAGAATAAGAATTTAGACTCTTCCTCGTACTACACGAGTAACGTCGCGGCGTCCTCGACCAAACCGGGGCGGCACCACCGCATGAGCATCCACCGGCACTCGTCTGAGCACCACCTGCCACTGCACCACTTCAGCTTTTATCCGGAGGGAAGCGCGCTGTCGAGCTTGCTCGTGGAGGTGGTCTCAGAGGAAACTAATAAATCTTGTCCGACAGCACACGTTTCGGTCGATTGCAGTCCGGGTTCTCATGGTGGATCCACATCCGGATCTTGCGGCGCTGAAAATTCATCCCCACGGGTGATGAAAAGTACAACCGAGAACGTCGAAAGCAGCTTCGTGTTTGTGCCGCCAGTAGAACCTTCGCAAGAGATGATGTTTGTCGAAAGTAAGAGCCGGATTGTTGGTGAAGATTGGAACCGAAATACGGCATACAGAATAGAAAGCTGTGCCGCGAGGCCTGGGTTACGTCTACAACTTCCTGAGTCCTCGTCTGGAGATGCTACAACTAGAACATGGGCTGCGCATTATGGACAGCTGCGGGATGGAGCGTCAGTACGTTCATGTGAAGAAGAAGAAGAAGAAGCACGGAAAAGGGACACGAATCCAGAAGATGCGAATGCAAAATACTATCTGGATGCAACGCCATCGAGACCACGACCTCGTCCCGCGGAGAAAATCATGCGTAGAGGAAATGAATCCCAGGAGCAGCAGGAGGCAAGTGCGGCACGAAATAATGCGCGCGATTCATCTGGCAGCAGCATACCGAACCGAGTGGCACAACCCAACTACCGACGGCCCGCACGGGCGCGAAGACGCGGGATAAAGGACGCGGATAAAAAACCGCAGCGGAAGGGCGGTGGAGCAACTGGGGTTTCTGAAGGCGACGGCGAGGACTTGTGACGGTAGCGACGTGAGTTTCTAAAAGTAAAGACGATGTAAAAAACGTATTCGTGATGGGTGCAGCGCCATTGTGTCGTGCAGAAACGCACCGGAAAGAGCATTTTCGTGCGGTCTGCTACGTCCTTTAATGGCATTCGCATTTTTTACATTTTTGCACGTCTCCCTTTTGTTCTCTCGTCGCTTCAATTTCCAGTTTGCTCTAGCTTTTCCGTACCGCATTTCGATGGAGGAGTCACTTCTTTTCTTCATTGTATCAAATTGTTTTTTTTTGTATTTTCCCATTTCTTCTTTTATCCTTGTTCGTGTTCCCCACAAGTTACTAATTCTGAGTCTTATCCTTTTTGTTATGCCAATCTAAACTAACATGATATAAAATGGGACGATGAGATCAGATGACAGTAGTTGCAGGGCCTTTCGGGTTGTACTTCTCGGAGATCCCTGTTTCTATTTGTTTTGCATCTCAGGCACAATTATAGCTCGTGACATTCTCGCTCCCGAGTTGTGTTGAAGCTAAACCGGCTTCTGCACGACCTGTGGTCAGAGGTGCCGAATCAGATATGAAACCGAAGAAATCTTTTTGAATTTGCTATCATTTTTTGTTGACTTGGAAGTGTTGCTGGAACGCTGGTTCCATCATATGCAACCGTGTTCACATCACAGAGAATCGAAAGTGCTGCTGTTGGTGCTGTGTCTGGTCGGTAAATGAAACATCGAAAAATCTCGCTATGGACAGTGATTTTTTCATCGGTTTTTCTGTGTTTGTTTCGCGAGAATATCAATTGCAGCAATTTTCATTTTGTTCGTTTATCTGAAAGAAGAACAGCAACCGCATGAGCGTGCCTCTAGGACGAGTCGGTGTTTTTTTCTATTCCATCGGGAGAAAAGGAATTTTCTTTTTCGTTCTCGCCATTGGGATTTTGGATTTCTTTCGGTATTCCGTAAGTCATTTTTTTTAATGGAATGCCTAAGTCTGAAGTGCTTAGTTTGTACCTGCCAGTTGATTTCGGTCCTGTGTGAAAGGGAAACACGACGAACAATATTTCGGTGTTTTTTGTATATATCCCTTGTTGGCGCACAGACACAGCTCGAGACAGCACTTGCGGTGAAGCAGTGCTCGTCTGAGTGTTGCATCGTATGTGGCACTGGTGTCCATAATTCCCCTCAATTGTAGATGCTAACCGGTTGTTGCTTCTGTCTGATTTTACCTCTTGCATTCAAACAGGGTACTAAAGCAGATTCACATTCTGCCTGCACTCCCCTCCTGCGCCCAACGTGAGCATTGCTCTCTACTTTTTTGCCTCTCTTTGTGTTTCAATCTTTTGGAAACTCGCAATTTTTTCTAGGCTGCTGTGGCAGCTAGAGTAAGTACTACCTCAATAATATCGTCTTCGCGAGGACGTAGTTTCAAGAACAAATTTTTCACCTTTAAAACAACACCATGGGTCATCCTGCTTCTGGCAGCTCAACGGCTCGGGCCACTTCCGCTCCGCCGAAGCAGCGCTACACACCGTACCCCCTCGGAGAAAACTCCAACTTGATTCCCTACATCGACCACATGGGACGGATGTGCATCCCGCACGCGCACGGAACCGGCTGGTGCACCTGGCACGACGGGGGCTTTCACAAATTCGATCCAAATTTTATCACAGTGAAAAAAAATTCAATAGGAAATTCATCTGCTTTATTGTCCGAAGTCTCCAGTGGAGTTGCACACTTGCAGTGCCATGCAGTGATTTGAGTTTCAATCGTAGCGAAATTATTTTTTTGCATGAACCTCCCCAGAACAGCTCTAGTGCTCGAGGAAACAAGGTCGTTGTCCTGACGAATCCAGCATCCGCAACATGACAAATTTTGTTCGAATGAACTACAAAATTAGCCCGGAAGCAAGAAGATGAGTTTCGAAATTTAGAATGTCCATAATTTCCAACGTGCCCCACTCTGTTCCGAGCCACTGCAACACGTCTGCTTACTTGCGAAGCATACGCGACAACAGGTACTTTGCTTGCTTCAAGAAATATGCCTGCAATTGGAAATATGCATTTCACTTTTGCTTTGCTTGAATCCATCGATTTCACCATTGTTACCTGTCATTGTGCAGGGCGTCCGTCGGTCTTTTTCCGTTCAATCAAAGCGGCAAAGACTAATGTTTTTTATTTTGCTCAGACGAGTAACAGAAACTGCAAATCAAAGAAATCCGTCTTCAATTGCCATCAGGTTATTCCGGGAGGAGAAGAAAAAAGCAGCGTTTGCCGAGACTTTCCACTCTTATCCTACTAAAAAGTGCACCTCGACTACAACATGAAGAGTGCGTGATAACAGCCAACAAAATATGAGCACCTGGTTTCATCGCTAGGCATCAAGCGCTTACTTTCATGAGATGCGAATTTTAGTATGCATAGTTAGATGATCTTCATCAAGTTCTAGTTCATCGATGAAAGCAGGTAGAGATCACGGCTCTCTTTGTGTGACTGGTGGACTTTGCCCCATCGGGATAAGCGCTGCCGGGAAGACAAAGCGAATCTGCGGGAAAGCAACAAACGATACGGGTCTATGATGGGGAAGGTATGGGTATATGGTGCTCTTTGTCGTGTTTGTCATGCACTTGCTGGCATGTTTATGTTTTGTCGTGCACACTACATGCATGACTTATGCATGAGCATGAGCATGACTGCTGGAGCTGGTATAGGAGGAGGACAACATGTCTCAAAAAATAAAAATAATATAGAGTAAAAATGCAACTACTTAACTCAGATCCTGATTCCGGAGGCGCCTCTGATCGAGCGGATAAAAGCCGCCGACCGTGCGCCGAAGGCCAATCTGAAGGAAATCCTGAAGGAGCTACACGACCGAAATCGGGCCGAAAAGCAGGCCATCAAGGAAAAAATCAAGGCTGCAACGATGTGAGGATGGAAATCGGCGGCGGCACGCTCACGTCGCGTCGTGTAGGATAACACAAGGAGTACAGTAGCATTTTTGTACAAAAAAAATTGACCACACTGCGTGCACGGCACAAAACAACAAGGATGAGCTGCAGGATTCACCACGGGCGCTGATGTGATCCGAAAATGCTGGACGATTGTTGGGAAACTAACTGAGTCGTGTTTCTGCAATGCACTGCAGTATGTTGTATGCGTCATTTTACAATATCATTTGTAACTCAATCCTATGTCTGGGGGTAGCAGTAGACAAGTGTTTTCTGTCGATAGCCTTTTCTCGCCTCCCTAATTAATATACCAACTCTTCCATTTCAAATTCAAATTCTTACGCTACTAACTACCGTTAATACGATTCGATTCCAGTAGTGAAAAAAATTGACGACTTTATCCATTTTCATTTGTGTGTCACTTCCTCTCCATCGTGACATGATTCTCTCCACGTATAATTTCAACTTAATCTTGTCATGATTCTCTTTTTTACGTTCCTGAATTTCATCGGTCAGACAGTATAACATTTGTGTGGTGTATCTTTACATTCATATACAGGGCGAATAAGCATGATGAACCATGGCCAAAATTGATAGAATCCCTCCTGTAATATTACGATTGCTACTGCATATGATGCCGTGTGCTTCCTCGTCAGCACGCTGAGCGTTCACACAACACCATTTATAGATGGAGGTGGCTCCTGCATGCATGGTACTTCTACTTGTACAAGACTTTTGGAAAGAGAAAACACACACGCACATGTACATGGTATTTCAGCAACCAGCACGGCGGTTCGGTTGACGCCCGCAAGCTGTCGACGGGAGCCCGTATCGTGAGGCGCGAGCGCGTTCTTCAGTTGCACTTCAATATCGATGTGCATTCGTAATTGTTTAACTGCTGGAATCACTACGCAACTAAATAAAGATTACGGCAATGTCCATGTCGGTCAACATGAAGGATGCTTGTGGTTGCGGCTCTGTTTTTTTGAAAAAGAGGTGGATTGCTTGGCGTCTCCTCTGTCGGTCCATGCGACTAGTAGAGAAAGGGCAAACAAGAGGTGGAGTTTTCAATAAGTGGCATAATTGCATGCCAATGCTTAGTAATTCCGAGTCGGTGTTTTTTCGGCCTTTTTTCAGGCCCGTTCGGGTCCATTGATTTTTCCTTCTTTTTTGAGAGACGAAAGATGAGCGGCACTACCAGTAGCACAGGACGCTTTTCCGCATAAAGATCGTGACCTGGAGCAGGTGTTAAAAGTCAGTGAGTATTTTACGGTTGCCGCCTGTGTAGGAGACGAGTGATATCTTGGTTTTTCTGAGGCACTAGACACAGGACCCCGGTCGGTCCCTGAGAAGTGAATTCTAGTTCAGCATTATTGATAGACGTTTTTTTCCAAAAAAAAACGAGGCCTATCGTCCCCACAAAGCTCGTGCAGAAAAAGTACAGAAGCAAGTTCGCGTAGTTCTTGTTCCTCCTTTTTTTGCACCTCTTTTTTCGATCTACCCGACATCGGAGATTCTCATTGATACCGCTTGCCACTACAGAAACTACAGATTTATTGCGATAATCAAGTGCAAGTAAAAAGAATTGTCGCACCGATAGATCAGTACTGAATACCAACGAACGTCAGAGGAGAACTGAGATAACTTTTCTCAGCCGCGGCGAACCAGAATGGCCACCACGCAGTGCATGGTGCGGCCAGACGGCGTGGCCGTCATCACGCTGGACAACCCGCCCGTGAATTCCCTCGCTTCTGGTCTGGTCAAGTCCTTCAATGAAAACTTGGCGAAGGTGTCCAAGGACCCGGCAGTCAAGGCGGTGGTTGTCACGGGGAAGGTATCCACTGCAAATTATATGATGTCTGGGTCCGGAATAAAGTTGTGTTTTGGTATCTATGTGATGCACAAACTACACGATACCACATTGCCTAGCCGAGCATGACAGACTACCGGCGGAGCATGACAGACTGCTGATTGACCTTAGCCATAGGAGCTGCCTGCTTCAATCTTTCCCCAGAGACGAGGGAGGTATCGTTTTTACGCAACATGCATGTACTAGTGCAGCTACAGATGCAGACCCCTTCGGGCGTCCCAGGCACACGCTCAATCATTCACACCCAGACATCGTATTTGCAGTTGATAGCACGGCGCGCTTTTTTGTGGTGGTTTTGCCATAGAGGAATTTGCAACCGCGGGACCGCAGGCGGTAAGTACTTCCTGTTCTTATGCGTCGTTCATTGTGGAAATGATACTTAAAAATAAAAGTAAATCCATGTCGGATTCGCATTCGTCTTGTGCACGCGCAAGGGGAATAGGAGCCTCCAGATTCTGTTTTTCACTTAAGATAAAAATGGAAATGACGAGTAGAAATGGTTATGCCTTTGTGTATGCCAACAAACACCCAAAATTACAGATCATGAACCTGCACAACATGATCAACGGCCTGGACGCCTGTCCGAAAACCACGGTGGCTGCCATTAACGGCCAAGCTTTGGGTGGCGGCGGCGAAGTTGCGCTGGCCTGCCACTACCGGGTCGCCGTGGACAACGCGCAGATCGGATTTCCGGAGGTCCTTCTCGGCCTGCTCCCCGGGGGCCAGGGCACGCAGAGGTTGCCGCGGGTGGCTCCCTTCGACGTCGCCCTGCAGATGGTCATGACAGGGCAGAATCTGAACATGATGAAAGCCAACAAAGCCGGGATCGTCGATAAAGTTGAGCCGAAGGGTAGAAGTGCTGGTTTGTACAACTGGTTTTAGTTCTTGCATCTTTTAGTAACGCGGGACAGTAGATGCATAGAAGAAGTTTCTTGCTGACAACTCGTAGAAAACAAGCAAGTTCCTGCACGACGCAAAAATGAAAACAATGAATCTCAGGTTCGCCCCTCCTGGACGCCGCTGCGGCCTTTGCGCTGAGCAAGCCTCCCCGGCCGATCTCCAAGATGAAGGTGCCGATCGGGAATAAGGTGATGGCCAAGGCCGGAGGGCTCGACATGGCCCGGCTGACCGCGAGCAAGACCGCTCGCGGCATGATCGCGCCAGACGCGATCGTCGAGTGCTTCCAGGTATCAAATGTAAAAATGTCTGGGTCTGGAAGAATGCAGATTTTTGTCATGCTGTTTTTGCATGACACAAAATGTCTGTCATGGAAGCCCTAGCATCGGAGATTTCGAGAAGCTTCCGCATTGCTTAATCCGCATGACAAATCCCCCATTTTGGTGGCAGGAAGTGGGCACCTTTTGCTGCCTATGCATGAGAGATTTCTCCGAGTTGTGAAATGCGCATCACAAGTTCGCATCCTTCCAGACCCAGACATTTTTACAATCCATACCAGGCGGCCTGCCTCGGCCCGTCGTTCGAGGCCGGGGTCTATCAAATGCAAATATGTCTGGGTCTGGAAGAGTGTGATGCTGCTTGTGCAGAGCACAGAAGGTCTGGCATGCAAGTCCTGGCAACACAGGTTTTGAACTACAGGTTAGGCGATGCCTAATCCGCATGACGAGTTTCTCTTTTGGTGGCAAGAAACGCACAACTTTTGCAGTCCATGCATGACAGATTCTTCTCTGGTCTCAAATGCGCATCAGAAGTTTACATGTTTCCAGACCCAGACATATTTGCAATGCATAAGGTCGCGGTGGAGATGGAGCAGTTCGGCAAATTGGTCATGTCCCCGGAGTCGGCGTCCCTGCGCAACATTTTCTTCGCGGAGCGCCAGGCGTTGAAGGTGAAGGGCAACACCGCGAAGCCCACGGCCATTAAGAAGGTGGGGATCATCGGCGCCGGGCTCATGGGCGGGGGCATCGCCATGAACTTTCTAAAGAAAAACATCCCCGTCGTCATCAAGGACGCGAAGAAGGAGTGGCTCGACGCGGGCGTGGGAACGATCAAGAAAAATTACGACATCACGGTATAGTAGTTTGTAACAAGGAGGCAATGTTGGCAACATTCATCATTCAGCTGCACGCTTGCTGTAGGTGTTTGGATTTTTCTCAGCTTCATCTCTCGGACTTGTTCATATGCACCTTGGTTTCTCACGTATTTGCAGCTGTATTTTGGAGAAGGTTTGATGTCCTTGTCGTACTCCCACGTGAATAAAGTTTCTTCACCGATAAGAAGAATCTTTTGTATGAAACTTTTTGATGTCCTCCATGTTCAGCTAACCCTTGTTGCTCGAAGCAAGTGACGAAACAAAAAAAACAGGTCGCCAAGGGCAAGATGAAGCCGGAGCAGGCGAAGAAGCTGATGTCGCTGCTGCACCCGACGCTGGACTACAAGGATTTGAAGGATGTAGACATCATCATCGAGGCGGTGCCGGAGATTATGCCGCTGAAGAAGGAGGTGTTCAAGGAGCTCGGCAAGGTGTGCAAGAAGGACTGCCTCGTCTGCACCAACACCTCCGGGTTGGACATCGACGAGATCGCGGCCGCCTACACCTACCCAGAAAAGGTGATGGGTACCCACTTTTTCTCCCCGGCCAACGTGATGCAGCTCCTGGAAAACGTGCGCACCAAGAAGGCCGACGCGGTCACGCTCGCGAGCTGCATGGCCATGGGCAAGCTGATCGGGAAAAAAGCGGTGTTAGTCGGAAATTGCGACGGCTTCGTCGGAAACAGGATGATGGGTATAGTTAGAGGACTACTTCTGTAATATGGCTACAAAAAATTCATAACGCGAAAAAGGATGGCATTTGATTTCTGTTGTTCAGTAGGTTGGATGTGACGAAATTGCAAGGGTTTCTTCATCAGTTTACAAGTACCTACATTCATTCAAGAAGCGTTTATGCAGCATTGTTCCTGAAGAAGATGATGATCAAGATGTTGAAAAAATGAAAAAGAATGTCCTGATCCTGTTGATCAACATTTTAAAGGTCCCTACGGTGCGGAAGCTCGCATGATGGTCGAACAGGGCGCAGACATGTCTTTGGTGGATTCCGCGGCCTTTAAGTTTGGCATGCCCATGGGCCCGCTCACCCTTGCGGACCTGGTCGGCTTGGAACTCTTCTGGAAGCAGCGCAAGGCGGCGGGGAATATGCAGATGGAGACCAAAGTTTCGATTGGGCCGTATGAAATGTGCGATTGGCTCTGCGAGCAGAACAGGTGGGGCGTGAAAACGGGAAGAGGTACTTAAAACTGGTGTTGCTACTAGAATATTTTTTTTTAGTGCGGTCACCATTTTCCTTGACCTTACGTGCTGGTTTTTGAGGGGTTTTCTCCAATAGCAGGGAAAACATTCGTTCCTTGTGAAATAAACTAAAAGGTATTTTTCTCTACGACGCGAAGACCCGAAAGAAGCTGAAGCTGGACCCGGAGCTGCCCCCAAAAGTCGCCGAAATCCAGAAGTCAAAAGGCGTCACCCCGCGGTCGTTTGACGAGAAGGAGGTGTGCGAGCGACTGTTTTTCCCGTTGGTAAACGAGGGCTTCAAGATTCTCGAGGAGAACATGGCGCAGCGACCATCAGACATCGACATCGTCTATGTTTACGGGTACTACTACAACATTGAAATTTGAGCGCTATATGAATGGTAGAGACTCAGTACACGACCATTTCTCGTCTTTGTCTTCACCCCAAAAATTATCAACTTCCCAACGACCTCCCCCGCAGGTACGGCTTTCCCCCATACAAGGGCGGTCCGATGCACTGGGCAGACAACATTGTGGGACTGGACAACATTCTTGCGGGACTGAAGAAATACGGCAAGGAAAGAACGGAGTTGGTGTCGAAAAACAAGAATTATCGACCGGTGTCCTACTGGGAGCCATCAAAGCTGCTCGAGGAGTGCGTGTCCAAGGGAAAATCCCTCACTCAAGTGTGGAAGGAGAGGGAGAAGGCAAGTATGTCCAAGATGTAACTAATTATCGACTTCTTGTTCTTCGCACAGGACAACGACAGGGAATACATTACCTAGCAAATCTAAATAAACTTCTCGCCGTTCGAACAATTTTCCCGAAAATATTCAGGATGATATTCGTAGTACGAATTTTTGTCAAGGTCTCCGGTTTTTTTTGCCGGAATCAAGCTGCACCCGCAGCTGCAAACGTAGACGTTCTTTTATACGGTTCTTACAAATTTTAGCAGCAAGAAAAAGCTCAAGCAGCTGTAAATACTAAACCCAAATAAATCATCTGATACGCAAACAATATTGGCAATCGTAAGCAATACTTTCAACGCAATAAATACCAGGAGCGAGGAAGCGCATGTAGGCGGAATCCCTGCCGCAGCTCCAAAGCTCACCGAAGTAGTTTTTGCAGATAAGAGCAAATGTCACCGTGGTTTTTGCATATGGGAAATTAAGTACAACGACAAGTCAGAGTCACAACAAGAGAGACTCTCAGAAGGGTTGTTCTTTAGCGCATAAAATAAGATGAAGTCTACTTCTAAAAGTCTACGGGGGAGGAACAGGTGACAAGATTCAATTTCAATTTATTAGTATGACATGGCGGGTACTATTACTTGTGGCACAATCACGAAAGACATTTTTCTCATTTTTCATACACGCTTTTATTTCACACATACTTTTAATCGCATACGCTTCCATCAGCCCGGTGCCCGATCTTCCGTAAAAATGCGAAAGCAGATTCACCCTCTATACCCCTATACCACCAACATTTTCCTTGTGTATTCATTTTTGCAGCCGAAATAAACAGGCGACGACAAACAGTCCAGAACCTACTGCGTGCAAAAATCTGGCAGGCTGCTGTCATTGAGTTGCAAAAGACTCAACGCTCTTGTATCAAATATGTCAATTGGTGGAAAAACTATAAAGGCACAAAATTTTCGCCCTGGAGGCGTATTTGAAACACGACACGCAGATTTGCGCGCAACTCTTAAATACTTAGTATACTCAATATTGGATGCAAACGCAAGGGACACGTCGTGTGTCTGATTTGATTTGTCATATTGTCATGGTTCTTGCAGCACAACCGGCTGGGTAAATAGGGCGCAAAAAATATTCGAAGTCGGGAACTGCGCCCTTTCAAGGGGTTGCTCGTCTCGAAAAGCTTTTGCAGTGGATTGTGGTGTTCTTGTTCTGTTGTTGTGAGCACTATCTTTATTTAGTTGTTGGGACTGCGAGCGTGTGCCTTTCATTTTCCTCAATCTGCTCTGGTTTGTTTTTAATCGCTGCATGCTTGTTTTTGAATTTGATTCGCGGCTGTATGTGATGGCCACGTGAGTACGAGTTCCAATTTCGCGTCCTCGCAACACGCAGCGTAGCGCATAGACAGATCACCGACCGATGTCCTGAAAAAAACGTGAAAATAATTTCTCAATTCGGGAGACTGCACTAGTGTTGAAGAAATCGATAAGGAGATCCTCATTTCATAATGATTTCACATCTTGAGTTAAGTTCTTCGAAAGAATTCCTCTGGTAGGTTCTGGCGCGAGCAAGACATAGCCGCGTTTTCCTTTTTTGAAGACATAGCGTGATCAGAGGTCACAGCTTTTCTTTTTCGGCTGACCGCCCGACGATGATCCTCTATGTATAGTCATTCTGTAGTAAGTTGTAATTTCCTTATTGGTGTCCGTGTCGTTGGCGCCACCGCGCCAGCAACTGACCTTACGAAGTCACTGATATCTATCTCAATTTTTGTCCAACGTCAAATTTTTTGGTGTAGGTTTTTCTTACCAAGAAAACCAACCAGTTTGGGGTACTACTTCTACACAAAGAACCGCTCCCGGTAGAAGTTCTCCTGCAAGCGACAACCAGAAACAACACCTAGACAGCACTGAAAGTCTGTGATCATCTGCTGGTACTACTAGTCCACCAAAACTACTGCTCTATTGCCGGTGCAGCAAACATGGTTCTGGAGCTCGTTCGTCTGTTTCAGCACCCGGGGCTGGCCGCCGCGACATCCACCGCCCTGGCAATTTTCATCACGTTCAACCAGCATGTGAGTCCCTTGGTTCTGCTCACCATCTTTTTCCAGTTTTTCACGCACCTCTTCATCTACCCCTGGGGCTGGGTGTACCCCGAGCTGTGGAGAAAATCATTCGGCGAAAAATCCGTCGCGTGGATGTGCGG
>JACKZZ010009759.1_pt1 | contig 20962 bp, 16 predicted proteins | sample 8027871 | NCBI WGS metagenome assembly JACKZZ01 (sample SAMN15724774, study PRJNA655200) | protist metagenome | isolation source: fluorescence activated cell sorting (FACS) single amplified genomes of... | place: USA: West Boothbay Harbor, Gulf of Maine | collected 2000-07-19
GAATGAGTGGAATTACTCATTTGCGTACAATATGTCAATTCCACTTGTATCTGAGAAACGTCTGAAACGGGCGTCTGAGGTGCTGGATAGCGCCGCCGCTCTCGCCAGCAAGGAGTTTAAGGAAGATGGGGGGGAAGAAGAAGAACTCCAGATCGAACTCGATGCAATCACTTTAATGAATGGGTACATTCATCAACTGAATGGGGATGTGGACTCAGCAGAAAAGGCGTACCGTTCGCTATTAAAGAGTAAGGAGGCTCCGATCATGGCGGCATCGCGTGCAAACTTGGTCAAGTTGAAAGAAGGGGTTGATGCTGAGTGCAAGGATTTGGTTCTTGAGGGTTCCAGTGTGAAACTTTCCAAGCTGTCCAGCAGGCAAAGACATGTGATTGAGACAAATCACTGCCTGGTGATGCTGAATGCTGTGAAAGGCAAGGAGCAGACAAGTCTATTCAAAGACCTACAAGAGAAATTTCCGAATAGTGAGATTCCCGTGCTGTGCTACGTGTCTGCACTGTTGAAGAATGGCTCTTCAAAAAAGGAATTGAAAGAAAACAAGCTTAGATGTCAAACGATTCTTAAGGAGTATATTAGTCTTAATAGCGACGCAAAAGAGACCCGAGTTGCCCTTGCACATCTTTTACTCGGACAGCAGAAAGCCGAGGAGGGTGTCGAGGTGCTGACGGGACTAGGTCCAGAAATGGCACGTCAGCCTGCAATTGTCGGCACACTTGTCCGCCTTTTCAGGAAAATGGGGAAACTGAACAAGGCAGCGGAATGCTTGGATTCTGCCATATCATTTTGGGCGCAATCGAACAGCCTGGAGTCGGCTCGTTTGGTGGCAACTTTTCGAGGCGCAAGCGCAGATCTTAAGTTTAAATTAGGCGACTTTAGGGCGGCTGCTGATGCCTATGAAGACATGGCCAAATCCACTGGAGATTTGCAATTCCTATGTGGCCTAGTGGTCTCTGCCTCAAAATTCGACCTGGAGCGTGCCGAAAAATACTTCAAAAAGCTTCCTGCAGTGAGGACCCAAGACATGCCATCCGCAGAAAGCCTGGAGGCAATTCCTTTGTTTGGCCCAGAAGCCGACGAAGTTGTTACTGGTGATACCAAGTCAGAATCCAAGGTAGGAGTAGCAGCAAAGAAAAAACGGAAGAGGAAGAAACGACTACCAAAGAATTACGATCCCGAAGAGACACCTGATCCAGAACGATGGCTGCCGAAATGGGAACGTAGTTATACCAAGCGCACCAGAGGCCGAAGAAATCGGCAAAAAAATGCGTTACGTGGAGCTCAGGGTGGCGCAGCAACTGAAAATCTTGCTGCCAGTCTAGATAAAAGCGGGGATGTGCCGGAAGAAACGCCCGAGGAGGCTAAGGAGAAGAAACTTGCCAAGACTCTGAGCAACAAAGAAAAACGAGCACTCAAAAAAAAAAGAGGTAAGAAAAAGTAGTAAAAGAACAAGTGGTGCCTTTGCCTGACCGCAGCATTTTTGTCAAGCTGCTCACGGTGGCGGATGCTTGCATGGGAAGGTGATGGGCAATATCATTTAATGGATTTGGGCTTATCCTGCGTTTCGCCCCGCCTGCTAGTAGCTAGCCGGACCCTGAGATCGATGCCACGGTGCGCAGTGTGGCGGCGCGTTATATAGTGTAAAAGCTTTATTATTAGGCGCCAGCGGGCCATCGGTGCAGGCCTCTTCGATCAGTGCTGCGCGCCATGCAACGCACGTGCCCATGGCGCGCATGCAAGGCAGGCAGCGATAGAGTAGCAGGCGCTGCGCTGAGGCGGATCGTTGCGCCCTGTATCAGCGCCAGCATATAAATAACCACCGCGGCGTACGTGTGGCAGCGCGCCTACACGCCTGCGGGCTCGGCGCACAGCCACCGGCGCGTAGCGATTGAACGCGGCTCTTGCGCTTGTTGGGCTGTGACATGGCGCCGCCTGTCACACGCTCTCGCAAGCAGCCTCTACTCAGTCAGGGTTTCTGCTGTTTCTGACTGGACGCTATTTGTACGACTGAACAATTTGAGGCGCGCCTCCCGCACTGCTTGAGGTGTTTGTATCCTGCTTGCATCCAACTTTGACGACTTTTTGTTCTCCGATACGGAATTATCGTCACCATTAAGGTCTAGAGTGCTGCATTTAGGAGTCATGCGGTTCAAAACAGGGGTAGAATTCTGTGGTATGGACATAAAACTGTCTTGTTCTGCAACAGAAAATATCCCATTCGATGAATCATTGTTTTTTTGTTCTTCTTGTTGTTGTTCTTGTTGTTGTGAATCATATCCAGCTGCTGCACCAGATTCATGTCGTTCCTCGCTAGTAGTCTCAACACAAGGATCCGATTTTCTTTTTTCTTTTTTGTCCTCTGAACGTTCTCCGGCACTGAAATTATCGTGTTTTTGGTCGGCACTCGGGTGAGCTTTTGCAAAATTCTCGGTTTTGTTCGCCTGCTTTGCATCAGCTCCCAGTTTTTCCTGCATGAGGGTTTCTTGAAAACCCAGCTGTTGCTGAAGCATTCCAAGAGTGGAAGCTAACTGAGCTTGCAGAAAGTCTACGTGTGACTGCAGCATCAGAGTTTGCCTTTGTGAGATGCCCAGCCACATATCGGGTGCTGCTGCAAAGCCAGCGTATAGCTGCGGCTCCTGGGTGCCCATAGACTGTAGCCTGCCTGGCAAGACCACGAAAGGGGGTGCAAATCCCATCCCCATACTATGAGCCGGAAAATTAAGAGGAGATACAGGAGGTGCGGCAGTCGCGAACCGATCTCCAGATTTGGCCTCAGTCTTTGCTTCCGGACTGCCTGACTGCTGATGCTGATGCTGGTGGTGCTGGTGCTGATGGTATGCTTCAAAGGCACCGTTGCCTTGATTCGGAGCAAGACCAAGTGGTGTGGGCGCTGCTACACCTCCAACTGGCTGCTGGGCAGCTGGTGCCCCTCCAGGCTGTATCAGGGGAGGTTGTACTGCTGGTGGAGGCCCATCACGGATAGGTATGTCGCGTATACAGTTAGGACACCGCTGCGAAGTGAAGAGCCACTTGCGAAGGCAGCCGCTGTGGAAAATGTGTGTGCATGGAAGTTGAACACCAGAATTCATTGTGTCGAGACATATGGTACAACGGGTGTTTTCGAGAATCTCTCCGGTAGCGATGGGGAAGTGTGCTAATGAGGCCAGTGTGCGACGAAACTTTATGAACTTTATGACTCGATCTCGAAGTTCATAAAAGGTCACCCACAGCTCTCTTATCAAATGGATAGGAACTCCATAGTAAGTGCATATTATCATGAAAAATGTGAGAAGCAGGAAGAGTCTTAATAAATCTGCCGTGAGATCTAGGTAGAACATCCACACATAAGTCCCGCAGCATCGCCCGTCATTCTCAGCCGCATTCCCAGAGCCGAACGCGAACAGGAGAAATTTAGCCCCAATTGTTAGCACAACAATAGACAGTATCATAAATTCGAAGCCGAAGAGAAGAAGAACAGAGGCGCCATTAGTCTTGAGCAGATTGAGAGTGATGAGGCTCACGAGCGCAACGTCCAGAGTTGCCAGGAGCACGAGCAGCAAACTCAGTCTGATTTGTGTCCGCGTACTTGTAGCACGAGCTGACGAGGCGTCGACCCGCATTTGGGCAAGCCAGTGAAACATTTTGATGAATAACAAGACCGTGAAAAGGCCTACCATTCGGACGTTCAGCTCTTCCCGAAATGTGGTCAAGGCCAGGCAGGTCTCAGTCACAGCAATCTTGCCCTTTCGTTCAATATTTGTGACTTCCTGGGCACTCAGCTGGCCAAGGAATATTCGTTTGATGAGTTTGCCCACAGACAGGATAAGCATGAAGGCTACATTGCTAAGGACGACTACATTTATCTTGTTGTTCGTGAGATAGATTGCCGCAGGAAAAAACTGTTTCCGAGTATGAAAGGCATGCCAAACGGAGCCCACAGCTAGAGCCAGCGTGATTACTGAGTAGGTCAAGAACGAACCAATCTCACATTTCGCCATGACGACAGGTCCTCCACCACTCCTAGCCGCGTCCTAAAGCTGCGTATGCGATGGGACGGATGACAGCACAAGAAGCAGAGCAGAGGCATTGCTGAGATCAGCAGAGCAGCTGTGATGCTGTGCTGCTTGAGCTTGAGTTTGATGTGAGCTTGGCTGCTGACCAAAGCAATCCATGGAACTTGAACTTCGCTCAGATGATTATCGCTACTACCATGATGAAGACACCTTGAAATACCTCATAAATACGAAGAAGTTTCCCCCCATATATCATATATCAACTAACTGCTCTCGCCCACGAACAGGGTTAGCCAGATGTAGGGCGAGCGGTAGGGCGAGCGGTTGCTCGCAGGCGCACAATAAACATATTTGCAAGCTTTGTGGAGACAATGATTCCAAGCATCGTAGCACACACTGCCTACTCTGCAACGCTGCATGTACCACCAATAAACCGACGAAAAGTCTGCGAAGTTAATCATGAAGGGTAATTTTAAAAAACCAGGAACTAGAAATTTACTCGGGGGAGCCATATACTTCGCAACAAACGCAAAAGACACGAACCACAAAGCCAACCAAAAAGGCTTCATGATGAAGGCTCGCGTTTTTTTGGGAAACGTGAAAAAGGTTATACCTATGACGATACCGCAATGACAGGTGCAAAGCTCAGAAGCGAGGGGTATAATTCCATCGAGCATCATCCTGGTTGTGGAATTGTTTACGCTGTGTATATTTGGGGTCAAGCACAGTCAAATTTCTGTGTGTCCTGCATAGATTTGTAATATTTGTAACCACTTTCATAAGAGCCGGCCGGCATATATGCAGGGTACCAACCAGGCTCATAAATAAAAAATGGTTGTGCAAATCATATATATACCCACTATTATTTTCTGTATTTTGTTTAAAAATTGATGTGACTACATATAAGCAGACTGCTCTCATGCGTGCGTAAGGCATAAGTGCTGCATGGGTACGATGTAAGCTATGCACGTCGGTGCATGTCGTATGTGTGTCGTGCGTCGTGTGGTTAGTGTGTAGTCTGAACAAGCTAGAGCTACGTAGCAATGTATGCATGCGTACTGATAAATTTTCTGGGATCTAATAACAGCCCTTTAATTCGATATCCCAAGGAAGGACCAAGCCGTCATAAGCATCAAATCATCATGCAATTAATGACAATTAATCGTCATCTGAATCTAAAAAATCATCTAAATCGATATTTTCTCCGTTATCACCGCCGTCGTTATTCGTGCCATTTTCCCCCGATGCAGCGTCCATAATTGCTTTGTGGGCAGCAGATGTGCCTTGGAAAGAAGCTGTGGCGGTTTCCTCAGCATGAGAAGCTGCTTCTCCCTGGATGTGACTTGACAATGTTCGAGGAAAAAGTACACGCCAGATTGATCTCGTGCCACCTCCTGTATTTTTGGAGTCACAATTACTATTGACGTCTTCTTTGGACATCGCAGTCGCTGCATCATTAGACAGAGTATCACACCATGGAAGCTTAAGTGTCAAAGCAATACTATCTGTGGACAAAGTCTCATTTTCCTCCTGCCAATCTCGCATTTTTGACCGAAATGCGACCAAAATCTCCTTTTGAATTACCGACGGAATGTCATTCCTTAACTTGGCTAAGCACACTACCAATGAAAGCCCTTCATCCCGCAAAGACTCGAGAATACAAAAAAAATGTTTTTTGAGCTGATCTACGGCACTTTCCCATTTTTTAGCGGTAAGAAATGACTGCACAAACTCAATTGTAGCAAAACATTCATCAATAATTTCTCTATCAAAGGTAAATAGATCTTGTCCTGTGTTTGTGTCTGTGTTTGTGTTTGTGTCTGTGTGCGAATGCGTGTGCGTAGCAGTGGCTTGTGGATCTAACTGGTACTGGTTTCGTCTTCTCAGCAGCGTTTTCTCCATGAATAAACAGTCCCGCTTAATCGCACCTGCATACACCTGCCGTTTATTTTCGCTCAATTTTTTATTTTTGGAGGCAAAATGATAACAGTATGATACTAAGCATGTCCTGAGAATACGAGTTGCTAAAAGTTTCCCATCCGTATTTACATGTTCTAACAGATCGGAGAAATCTTGCATTGCAAGCTGAATCTCTTGAGTTATGCTACGAAGTGCTGTCAAATGTGGACTTAAAAAACTCGACGAATCTGATATTGTGTTTGTCTTTATGTTTGTGTTTGTAGTATCCTTGAACCACGAGCTCTTGAATAAAGATTCAAAGTCGTTTTTACAAACTGTTGCCATGAACCCAGCAATAGCATTAACTGATGCAAGCGAAGCTCTATGGAATCCTTTTCTTGCCACCTCCATAATAGAATCCAACTCGGACAGTAATAATGTGTGTATGTGTGTGTCATCTTTCATGTCTTTACGTCGTTGATTTGATACGGATCGGTCTTGTGCTCGTTCTTTCTCATCACCAAGAGCAAGAGCAAGAGCAAGAGCTTGTTCCACTCGGGATCGCATGGTAGTGTGCAAACGCGATGTTGATGACATGTATTCATTTGCACTATTAATCCATGCACAGACGTACTCTTCATTTTTCAAAGAATTGTTATAAAAAATCTCAAAGTCTCCTTCTTGACCAGGTTTAAACTCAATTGTGTCGAGATATCGCATTTGTACACGTTGATAGTATATTAAGGTTCCAGCATAAGTCTTAGCTACCTCCAGAATGGCTCTCGCATTCATATTTTCTTCTTTCACCTGATTCTGTAGCACAGTGTCCCAATGTTTGTGGATTATTCCAAATAAATCTAGCGGACCCCTCATTTTTGGCTTGCCTTTAATCATAACTGGCTCTTCAATTCTTTCTCTCTTCAGACAGTTATCGACAGGTTTTCGAAGATGGTCGTACGATTTTAGTTTGTAGATTTTAGCAAGGTTAAGTGTTTGTTGGCGTAAATTTCGAGGAACTTCATAATTAAATGCAGCCATGATTTTGTCAAATCTTTGTATCCAAGAAGACCATTTTAGCAGAGCAGATTGACTTAGATTTTCTGGTGCAGCCAGACGGTCATTAATATTAATAGTGAAGTATTTGGTATATCTAGACAAGTAAAACTGAGTAATACTATAACTTGGCGGGTATAGAGGCACCACGTTATCCACAACTAGCTTCAGATCTGATAAAAGTTCTTCTAAACGTTCGATAACTTGGTTTGTTGTCAGTTTTACCGGTGTTGGTATTAGTGTTGGCGTTAGTGCTGCTGCTGTGTCTTTCCTCGTGTCTTTCGTGTCGTTTTCAGCTCTATTTTCAGCTCTATTTTTTAGTTCTAATCTGATGTCGTCGTTATTGTTGTTGTTGAATCGGGAACTTGTGGCTTGTTGTTGGAATTTTTTGACTGAATTTCTTCTCATTGACGACGGAATTGGAGATCTAAATGTAGGAATACCTGCTGACTTTCCTCCTTGAGATTGTTTTTCATCTTTTGCTGTTCCTAAGTTTGAACATTCTTCTAGCAACACTTCTCGAAACGAGTTTATTATGGAAATATGAAGCTTTTCGATCGCTTTCTCTCGCATACTTTTTTTCCTTGGTGTATGTGGTACAACTCCAACTCTTGGACTACTCCACATGCACGAGCCTGAGCCTGAGCCTGAGCCTGAACCTGAACCTGAGGCTGCACCAATTTGAGGATAAATTGGAGAATCTAGTGGCGTTACAGCCCGACTCGAGTGAACAGTAGACGGAAGTTGCAAATTGAGCGACGAGTGACCAACTACCGAGTGAAAACTGTGATTAAATTTGATATTCATTATTGTTACATTACTCAACGGTTGTGTCACTTGGTTTAAAGGTTAAACTTTTTTTGCTGACAATAAAAAATGTTGGACCTATCTCCTAATTGAGGTCTGCTAACAAAGTTTACCGCATCAAACACCTTTACTTTCGAACGATCCTGTTAAACATGTAAGGACGCAAGTGCAAGTGTGCAACATTAATTGTGTGTGTTATTTTGTGAATAAAAGTAATTCGACATTCATTTTATGAATACAAATATATAAGTCAAGTCGTCACGTGATTGATTTTTTGAGGCATCTTGATGTTTTTGTTCTTTTAGATTATAGTGATACAAACAAACAGCACCAGCACCACCAGCACAAAGCACAGCACAGCACAGCATAGATTATACACACACCTCCATTTCTATGACCATAAGTGTTCTGATGAGTGTTGCTGGGTCATCCAAACAGAGAGCCAGCGTGTCTTCAATATTATCCAATACTGCTCTCTCAAGTCTCTCAGCTACTTGATTTATTTCTTCAAATTGTTCTTTCATATTCTGTTTGAACTCGACTGAGTTTTGATTTCCCTCCTTCCAAATCCTATTTCGGAGCAAAACGAGACTACGGAGATTCAGGTATGTATCTTTAATCCTTCTGTCAACACGGGGAATACGATTGCCCTCCATTTGGGACAGATTTTTTTTTATCACTCTCAATTTTTTCGGAACTGCTGACAATTGAGACAAAAGGTTGTCGACAGTTTTCATGTTGTGAGAAGAAATTTTTGTAAGCTTTATGAGTTGGTCGTTTTCAAACAGCAGTCTGCAGTTTTTAGCAGTGTGAACAATGCTCAAGAAGTCAGCATGCATTTCTTTGACCAGATCTACTGCCCATGGGATAGTGTTATATCGCGACATTAGATCGGACAGGTTTCTCTCATAAGTCGAGTAAAGCTGGGACCGAACTACTTTCGCTTGTTCTCTGAAGTCTGCAATATAGGTTGAGAGATTGTGCAGTTGTCCAGGGTATTTTAGTATTGGTTTGAGCTCCTGAATCACCCTATCTCGAGTGATATTGGAACCAACCGCGTCCATTTTTCTTACGTTTTTCTGTTTTGCCGAAAAAAACGTCAAATTGATTTTTGAGAATTAATCGGCAATCTGGGAGCTCCGATGAAGAACACGAGTCGAGTCCGAACACGAGTCGAGTCCTGGGTTGTCGAAGCCTCATTTCCTGCACGTTATGAGCCAGAATAAAGGATCAAAAGATCCCGAAGATTTTTTTGATCTCACTGGTGAGAGATTGGGCAAGGGGGCTTATGGTGTAGTGATAAAGGCACGGGATAAAAAAGACCAAAGCCTGGTTGCGATGAAGATAATGGATATTGAGAAAGACGACTATCAAGAGCTGCAGGAAGAATTGAAGATTTTAGCTGCCTGTGACAGCGACTATTTGACCAGGTATAAAGCTAGTTTTATTTTTGACAACCATTTTTGGATTGCGATGGAGTACTGTTCTGGTGGGAGCGTAATGGACCTAATGGAGGTTTGCCAGCTTACATTGACACATAGCGAGATTGCGATATGTGTAAGGGATTCCTTGAGAGGTTTGGAATATCTGCACAAAAACAAGATAATTCACCGCGATATCAAGGCGGCAAATCTTCTCCTTACTGAAAAAGGAGAATGCAAGCTTGCAGATTTTGGCGTTTCAAAACGACTTAACAATACATTGGCTAAAACACGTACGATGATTGGAACGCCCTACTGGATGGCCCCGGAAGTAGTCGATTCCAAAAAACGTACTCATTCAGGGTACAACTACACAGCCGACATTTGGTCTCTTGGTATCACTTCAATCGAGTGTGCTGAAGGGCGTCCTCCACTGGCGCATGTGTATCCTATGCGGGCAATTTTTCTCATACCCTCCAAACCCGCACCAACGCTGAAGGATCCAAAAATTTGGCCAGAAGAATTTGTTGATTTCTTGGCAAAATGTTTGGTTAAGGTAATCGCTGAATTCTATCATTGATCCTAAACCTTTGACTTTTGCACTTATCCTCACCCTCCCGCCCTCAAATTTAACATTTGACGCTACACCTAGGACTACAAAAAAAGACCCGATGCCAGTCAGATGTTGAAGCATCCATTTGTTGCTAAGGCTCCAGATAGAAAGATACTCGCTTCGCTGGTGAAGAAGTGCATGCCTGACATCCAACTTGTGAGGGAGTCACGAGCTGATAGCGATGGCGATGAAGATGAGGATGGAAGCAGTGATAGTTCAGGATCTTCTTCGTCTTCAAATAGCTCGCAGACTGAAACGAGAAGCAATTTCAATACTGTGCGGTCGACAGAAGTCAGCACACAAGAATTACGTGATAGCCAAATGGATTCTTCGATACAACAGATGCAGCAACAAGCAGAAGCGTTGCAGCTGACAACACCACCTGCTGGAAGTCTCGACGCACGCTCGATATAGGCCTGGGGCGTCTGTTGGCTGCAGCCCGACGCGGGTCTCATATCGCCCCTTTAGCCAGCTGGGCCGCTGGCGCGCCGTGTTGCTGCGCTCGCTATTAGGGCGCGAGGCGCAGCGCCTGCGCTGGCCTTCGCCGCTAACTGCTTAAATATAGGCGTAAAGCTCGCGTCTATGGCCGCTCGCGCAAAGACTAAACGCACTAAACGTAGCGCAGCAGCACCCGGGCGCTGTGCGCCGTGCAGGCGTAGAAACTCGCATGAGCTGGCCCTCACGCTATATATATATATCAAATACGAAATGTAGTGAGCGTGCGCTGCGGCGTGGCCTGCTGCGCATGGCGGCGTAAATCACTGTGGGGCATATGTCTATTGCCGCTTGACCCCAGCTGCCCAGCATAGGCAGTATAGTAGGCGTTTTTTACCTTTCTGCGCGTCGTCAGTTGCTGCTCGTCGTTCGCTCTATTTCTTCACTGCTTTGTGACTCTACAATGGGAGCAAGCCCACTACCTGTATTAATTTCGGTTCTTTTTCTTTTGCTTTTGTTGAGCGAGAGGGATAATCCCGTCATCTGTAGTTCATTGCTATGACCACTGAAGTCCACCTTTTCATCCACCTCTGGATCCTCGTCCACGACCAAGTTAGATACAGATGGCATCTTAGATACAGATGACATTGTAGCGAGCATCAAATCTATCTCATTTCTTTTTGTAATGATAGATCCTAACCCACCTAAGTCTATTCTCGACATCCTATTATCGATTTCGATGTAAACAGCATCCTTGCTCAGTTCGTACGCACGTGCAGATTTTATAGTTGATAGCACTGCTGGAGCTTCGATTCGTTTTTCTTCACTTCCTGTCGACCCCGCCATCAACAACACTATGGTTTCACCTCGTATGGTGACAGATGCTGCCTCGGTTCCTTGTTTCAGCACCCCATGTTGACAAATACGAAGCGTCTGCCTCCTAGACTTTTTAAACACTTCAGGAAACATCACTGTAAATAGCTCTGCTGCAGCCGATCTCCAGAAGATATCAAAGACCTCAGGAATCTGCGTCATTTGGTTGATAAGTTTTTTGTCCAGTTGGAGCAAAAGTAGAGGATCTGATTTACTAACAGCTTTGTCGGTAAATTTGTGGTTCGTGAGCCCGCACCACACACCGTAAAAATCCCCAATACCAAGGGTGCTTCGAGTTTCCCCTGAAGCTTTTGCATGTACTTTCACCATTCCTTGCATTATATAATACACTTTAGCCCCGCTGGTATTCTCTCCAACAACATGCCCATTTTCCACAGGCACTCTCTTTGAGTTAAGTATTCGCCGTTTTAGGTCGAGTGTAAGGTTTTGCCAACAGGGCATCTGGGAAACCACATCTTTGGAACTGAGTCGAACTTGAGTATCAATTTCGTTATGCTCAATGTAGTACATTTTTTTTCGGACTGCATATAGCATTTTTTTCTTTTCTGACTCCGTGATGATGCCCTCAACTCGCAATTTTTCGACCGAACGTCGTTCAAAATGTAGTAATTTTCTGATTGCGGCAGTAGTCTGCATTGCGTTATAAAGCAGCGGAAAATCGCTTTCGACTTGATGCAACTTTGCTCTTGCTAGTGCCTTTTTACGCACAACATCTTCATGAATTTTCTCATAAACTTTATGCCTGACGAGTCCTTTGAAGAGGGTCTCAACTTCATGAATTACATGAAGGGCATCAACGAACGCTTGGGCTAACTCCAGGGCCAATTGATATTCTCTGGACAGCATCTTATTGGCTAACCATGGCCAGAAATTGGCTAGAAAGGTGTACCCACAAGGGAGATGAAAGTACGATTCAACTGTATCCCAGAGTACATCAAGGTCCTCAGCATCGAGAGCGCTTTCTGCTGCCTCATCTAGAATTGATATGGCCTGGATAGGGTATCAAACAAAATTTAGCGACTCCCAAAACACCACTATGTCAACATATAATGAGTTATTTAGATACTTAATTGAACGCGTACCTGTCGGGAAAGCTCCCCATCTTCAAAAGACTCGAAAAAGTTTGCTGACATCGCAGTTAAGAATCGAGCAACAATTTCTTGCCGTAATTCTTCTTCTGATACTTTCGCTGTCTTTAGCTCTGTCTTTTCTTCAGTTGGTCCCGTTGATGATGATAACGTGGTAATTGCTGCCATCGATCTACGTTTGCCCACAATATGCGTGTGCTCCTCAGACATCTCGAAAGTGAGGTCTGATACATAATTCAGAACTAGATCACGGGCTTTGTGTTCATATTTCGGGAGGTATTTCTTAACCAACCCCCAGTCAGCCAGCTTGTACGTCTTTTGCTTGGATAGCTGAATGGCCCTTTTATCAGACTTGTCCTTGATTTTTTCGATTGCGTTTCGGAAAGCTCGTAGGGTTGGAGCTTTTGGATTGCTAAGACCAACCCATTTCAGAACTAAACCAGTCGTAGAACCGTTGACAACCAACGTTAAAAATACAATTCCTGAGACATGAAAAAGAATTTTATCCGAAACTTCATCTGGTATATCCTTTTCAAGGTCTGCCATAAGCGCAAGCGCCAGTCCGACAGCTCCACGTAGGCCTCCATAGCACACAACAGCTCCTTGTTGCCAGTTAAAACCATAACCAAGTCTGCTCATGGGATATATAAGACACCCGATAGATATTCCGCGGATGAAATGGATCAAGATGTAGAGAAGTAACAGATAACCGAAATCTTTTCCTCCAATGTCAGATTGCCTGGAACTGCTCATCACTCTTTGGGCGACTACAATTCCTGATATAAGAAATATGAGGGTATTTGCCATGAATCCGATCATCTCCCAGAAATGATGAACGACTTCTTCTGCTTGTACGCTTATGTAGAACTTAAACTTGCTAATGACCAAGCCGAGCCCGACCACGGCTAGAACTCCAGACACATGTATACCAGCATACGAGCTTTCGGCAAGCCAGAAACACAAGTAAGCTGCCGCGAACGTGATGGATGTCTCAACAGCTGGGTTGTTGTAGACAACAGAGATCCACGAGATCGCCGGGAGAGCCAGAGCTACTCCAAATAGAAAGCCACCAAGTGCTAATTGAAAAATACTGATGACAATTTGGCCTGCTGTAAGCTCTTTGCCGGAGAGAAAATCTTTCCAGATGAGAAACAGAACATACGCAGTTCCGTCGTTAAATAGCGATTCCCCTTCGATGAGTGTAGCGAGTCGTTTTGACGCACCGAGTTCGCGGAGCAATGCCACAACAGCCACAGGATCTGTAGCAGAAAGAATAGAACCAAATAACATGCTAGCGTACCAGTCCCACTTGTACGTGAAGGTATATTTCGCAACTACTGCTGTTAAACACATTGATATGAGAACGCCGGGGCCTGCCAAAAGCATTGCCTGTCCAATCTCTCGACGCACGATGTGGTACGACGTCGAAAACGCCGACTCAAATATCAGGGCTGGAAGGAATATTGTTAATAATAAGTGTGGGTCGATGTTCGCATACATGTTCATTGATTTGGCGAACCAGTCATTCCTGTCTTGACTCAGATCGGTCGCTCCAAGTGCCATTCCCATCAGCAGCATTAGGACGGTGTACGGGACAGGGAGCTTCAGATAGTAACACAGTGTATTGAGAAAGCATCCCGCTATCAAAGAAAACGCCAAGAAAAACACCACCAGGCTTGCGCTCTCATCGTGACTGCCGTGGTCGTCATGGGCGTCTGTTGAGTTTGAACTACTTGTTGCGAGCAATCTTGGACCAAATTCATTTTCAGATGCAACACCGGTGATACATATGGTTGCTAGCATAATTAACCAAATCAGGTTCCGCACATGCAAACATAACATCGTAGGATATGCGCACGAACGAGTTTGTGAAGGAGGCCCCGACACTAACAACGAACAACTCTTCTTCCTTTTTTTGTTCTGTGGACTGACGGCTGGACTCATCCTCAGGACCAGCAGCAGCAGCAGAGCAGAAACAGACAGCAGATTTGGAGTTAATCCTGGAAATCTGTGGGGAAATCATTGAAATCCCGCGAAAATCTTGGGCAAACTGCTCTCTTCCCCTCCATCCGCCATCACTTTTTTTGCTGAATGGTCGTGGGGTCCAATAAGGTCGGCTAAAATAAGGAAGAGGCATGGCAAACGCACAAATCGATGAGTAAGTTCCTCGTACAAGGCTACCTTCACATATTCATATATAGTAATTTGGTGTGATTGCTATAATTGTCTAGGCTTCTGAAGCAGTACTTTCAGCTGTACTCAGAATCGACTGCTCACTTGGAGCAAGCCGGCATGCAGATACGCAAGGTAATGCAAACACACATCGCTAGTCAACCCGCATCCACAACTGACTCTAGCGTCTGATAGGGACACACGAAATTTACTATTGCTCGGAAACACGATCCTACGATGGCTTTAGGGACAGGGAGTTACGGCGGGCGTTTCATGAGACCGCTAATCACAATCGACGATAACGGGTATTTGCACTCAATCCCTAACCTAAAAACCTTATGCTTTATCTTAACGGTTAAAACGTATGATATTCAACATATGTTTGCAGATCAATCGTAACACGAAAACCAGGGAGCCGTGCATCTACTTTAAGTAAGGGTCGACAAGGCGAAGAGCCGACCCCCAAATCTAGCACAGATGCAATGGCTAAGCTGCGAAGACGGGCGTTACAAAAGGCAGCCGAGCGTGACCCAGAATACAAAAAACTTTTTCTTGCTGAAAAGGAGAAAGAGAAGAATAGATTAGAAAAAGACTTAAAAAAGGGATTATCATCATCAAGCGAGGAAAAGGACGCTGGAGAAAGAGAGTCAAAAGTGAGCTAGAAACAAAAGCCGTTATGTCATCGTCATCAGCGAGACCTACCTCTACCTGATTTTATGATTATGCTCATATGCTGTGCTTTTCTCCTCAAATTTTCTGGTTATCTTTTCGACACGCACAACGCACAGCAGCACATATGTACGTCCAATAATTAGCTCACTTGGTTTGATTTTTTTTTTGTTAGTTACTCGTACTCGAGGACACGGTGCTATGGTTTGGCTGCCTGATTCCACCCCAAGTAAGAGAAGCAAAAACACTCTTCACATCAGGTTACCCCATTTTTTTTTCGTTGCTGTTTTCCATTATGGTGTCAATTGTAAGCAGTTTGCTACTGTTGTTCTCCCGCGCTGTCTCTTGCTTCATATTTTGTTTTGTTTTGGTTTTGTTAGTTTAAAAATTTATTCATGCACTTATTGTAGGCTTAGAAAAATTGAATCGAGCAGCTGGAATTCGTCGTAAGATGCGGAAACTCGAGAATAGAATCGTTGCAATGAAGAAAAAAAAGTTTCTGGTGCTTCAGGAGGATTGCAGCAACCAGTAGTCACAGCAGCTGAAACTAATAATATAGTCATAGCTGAAACTAAAAGCAGCGATGACCCTGTAGTTAATGTGACTGTTTCATGAATCGACATAACTATTAAGCCGCTTGCTTTCTTTCGTCGGTGACTTAATTATTTACACATCGAGCTTCTTCTGCGCGGCCGCACTACGGCCTAGCAGGCCTACGGTCGATGGGTCTGCGGGCTAGGGCTGCGGCCTGCTGCCTGGCGCACACTACACTTGCCTGTGCGCAAGCCTTACGCAACGCCACTGGCCATACTATTATCCCATGCGCTAGCGTACGTATAGCGTGGCCCGTCGCCACCAGCACACACGCCGCGCGCACACGTACACGTATGCGTATACGCACACGTACGGGTAGCATGTATGACATCACGACGGTTGTTTTCAATGATTATATTCACTTTGAAAAAGTTGCATCTTTGGCTTTTCTATACTGAATAATGTCGTCTATTGTGATCATTTTCAAACCAAATTTTTGACTGAATTTCAGCAAATCTGGAGTTCTTGCCATGGAACCATCAATGTTTGTAATTTCACTTAAAACGCCAATTGGTGACAAACCAGCCAAACGCGCCAAATCGCAAGACGTTTCTGTGTGACCTGGACGAACTAACACCCCACCTTTTTTAGCCCGCAACGGGAAGATGTGTCCGGGCCGGTTAAAGTCGTTTGGTTTACTTTTTGGATCGGCAAGAGCTCGAATTGTCTTGCATCGATCGCCAGCAGATATTCCTGTAGTGGTACCTTTATTGAAATCCACCGATACGGTAAAAGCTGTGGTATGTGCATCCGTGTTCTTGGCTACCATTTGGGGTAATTCAAGCCGATCGCATACATCTGAGCCCATTCCAACACATATGATCCCGCTTGTGTAATTTACCATGAATGCCATTGATTCACTTGTCACCTTTTCAGCAGCGATGATAAGATCGCCCTCATTTTCACGGCTTTCCGCATCTTGTACAATGACGAACTTTCCACGTTTAATATCCTCAAGTGCCGCCTCGACCTTTTCAATTGGGTCGGTCTTTTTCGCCTTCTCCACCTTTTCTACATATTTTTTCTCCTCATGTGCACATGCCGAATCTAATATGGCAGAGACAAGGTTGTTCACATCTGACGATACGTTCTTTGCGGCGTTTTTCAGGAGACGTGAGATGCTTGAGCTGAGAAGCAAGGACGCTGCGTTCCGACTCCCTGACTAAAAAAGCAGAACAAGTGAGCGAGCTATTGGGACATGCGGTGTATTCATCATGCTTTCGTACAGATAATGCAGCTCGTAGAGCGTCAAGCCGGATCTTTTCCATCGACAGGTCGTGCTTCTCAAGACTTTTGATATCGTCTCGGGCTGCAATTATCACAAGATGAAGTAAGATGAATATAAGAGACCAACCCAAACTAAGGAGACCAAACGGCTTTGACTACAAAAAACTTGAAGCTCGGTGCTCAGTTACCTGCTGCATCCAGCACGCTCAGTCTTTTACCGTCGCTCATCGGAAGAGGTGCACTCGCGTAGGTGGTACGTGGCAAGTCTCAGGGCAAGCAGCAAATATGAACAGAACAGCAGAGAGCTAGAGCTGAGAAGCGCTACTCACCAACCAAAATCCGGAAATCCAGCTCTAAACCACAGCAGAAAATCAAGAAACGTGAAGATGTTCTTCGATCGCCATATCGCCCCGCCCCCTTCCCACGTTTAAGGGTCCAAAGTCCCTATAAACAGTTATGAATTTGACTGTCATCTTAAACTGACAGAACCAAGGCTATACCGTTTTTTCCAAATGAAGTCTTTGTCTATCCAACAATTGTAAATATATAGCCATGCAAATCTGTGAGGCAATTCGAAAACAATATCAGGCTGTGTTATGTCCAGGAGATGCATCATGCATCATTAAACACCAGGCAAACCAGTTATATTTTCTTTGTTTGAAAGGTTTTGTTTGTACAGATCGTATTTTTATATATGCTACGCAAGTTCGAGGCGCTTGCATGCGGGCTCGACCAGCCACCTCATGCAGGCGCCAGTCACAGCGCCACAATATCACACGCACGCTCGCACGCTCGTGGGCTGGCCAACGGCCGTATAGTGCAAGCGGCATGTGGTTGGCAGTGCATGTGGCACACCGCACGTACTATGGCCAACGCGGATAGCCGTAGCTATATTTAGCGCATGATGTGCGCACACGGACCGCTGCATGCACTCGCGTGCTGTGCGCTTAGTATATCGTATATATCGTTCGCTAAATTCGCAGCCTATCGCTAGGGCTTCGCTTCGATGGTGTTTTATTGACATTGGTTATTTTTTTTAGTTTTACTTGAGACTGAAAACAATTTATCTCAGTTGTTGTCTCAGAGTCAGAGTTTGATGAGACTGATGATTTTATTGAACAAATCACACAACCTGCACCCTTGACATGTATGTCGAAATGTCTGTCGCATACCCTTTTTTCGTTGTGGCGGGCTTTTTTACTCTTTTTTATTCTTGACTGAGCACTACAAGTGATATGAGACAACTCTGCTCGCCACAGCTTTTCCTTGACAGAGTTTTCTTCTTGCACTTCTGAGCAGACGTACATATTCTTTGATTGCCATCCTCCCAAATTTAATTTAACATTGGTGATATCCATTCCGATAATATCCGGCAGGCAAACCAACTGTTTCAGAACACTCACTTTCTCTCTTTGGTCGCGTATTCTATGTTCGTGAGGGAAAAGCAGAGCCATTTCTGCAATTTTATTAGAGTACAGAAAAGCGTCCAAAAGAAGTTCATCGGCTCCATGTGGTACTTTTCCGATGCATTGGACAACACGTTCAACCATACGTAAAAAATCACCTGGGCAGGATGCTAGCACCGTACGGCATTCACCCGCCATCCAAACACACAGCCCACCATCAGTATGACAATGCTGGGCTTGTTTGCTCCAAGAAGTATTGCTGTTATGAACCGGTACCGGTACCGGTAAGGGTATCTTATTAACACATGTAGGTTCATCAGATTCCCAATAGGTCAATCCAACCTCTTTCCTAGCAATGGCTAGTTTGTGCACAATTTTATAAATTTCGCTAAGCATTGTTCTAACCTCATCGTGCACGTCAACTACAACTACAGTCTCAGTACCTGTGTGTTCCCACAATGCACTAAATCGCATTGCACATAAAACCCACTGCGAACCAATTTTTTTTCCAAGTGAATACCGTCGAAACTGAATGTCTCCTTTTGCTGCCTTTGCGAGAAGCTGCAAGTCTTTTTCATCCATTTTTTCATTGATGTGCACTAAATAGCGGGAAGTTTTCAGTTCTAATTTTGTTTTGTGAATGAAATCAATCGTAGAGTCTCGATAGAACAAATAAGTTTCGTGGGACGAAGACCTGAATAACGCAAATGAGAACAATATTGGCTTCTCGATCAAAGTCCCAGAAAAGGGTTCCAAATTTTCAACCCGGTCCCCAACACCAGCACTAGCTCTAGCACTTTCAAGAGACATTGCTGAAGCTTCCACTAAACTTTCCAATTCCTTGCCCGTAAAATACTCTTTTACGCCATTATCATACTCAACGAGGAAAAAAACTCTCTTATTTTTTTTATAGTTTTTTGCATGGTTTGAACCTGACCCATCAGCATCGTCACGCAAACCAAAAGCCACCACTACCCCACCAAAAGTCCCAAATCCAGGATATACTCTTTTTAGGCGTGAGCCCAGTAGCTTGCTAGCTCGCTGTACAGGGGCGAAGCCTTTAAATTCCGAATACAGTTTACTCTCTTCGACTTCTTTAATGGGCATCCATGCTCTCCAATGGCAAGGAGGTGTCAAATTCTCCCAGCCGCATGCATCATTGACTCTGTATCCTTTTCTTTTCATCAATTTCTTGTTTGATATCTGGATTTGGATCTCAAGTGAATTGTTACGAATCATCCACTGTCCCAAAACTGCAAGTATATTCTGCCTTTGCTTCGTATGGGGAGGAGTCGGCTCGTTTCCCACGTTGTCTGAACTGACGCTGCGTAGTGGAGTTCCAATTTCTTGAGTCATTCCAGTTGTTGCCGGGATCGGGCGCCCTGAAACCACGATATTCTTCGACTCGTTAACATGTGTTGCTTTTGAAACTTTTTTTGGTGGATTGTCTCTTTTGGTATTAGATTGTCTGACAGCAGCTCGCTTCAAGTTACGAGAGCATGCTAAGACGACAGCTCGCTCCAAGTTACCGGAATATGCTAAGAGTTCAAAAACATGTAAGCCAGGAACATCACGAGAGAAAAAGACCAAAAAATTAATACCTGCAAGCATCTTCTGCACATGCGCCTGATCGAATCCCATGTCAATGAGAATTGAAACATCGTGGTTTTGCTGATATCGGCATCTTCGCATGCCTACGCGGTCTTCGTCCCACCCGATGCACAGCAGCTTATACCAGACTAATCTCAAGCCAAGATCCAGCAGCTTCAGCTTCAGCTTGAGTTTGTCGCGGGAGCTATACAGCATAGTATTGATGCTGGTCATTTTTGGCGGGCGCGGGGGGCGGAGGGACCGAGGGACCAATTAGGAAAGGCAAAGAAGGGACATCCAAGCTCCTCCCATTCGAGAACTGCTTGGCCTCCGCGGCTAGGTGATGCCGAAAATAACAATGAGGAACGATTCCGTTTTTGCTGACAACAAGAAATAATATACTATGCTATGTAGGCTCAGGTGAAATGCCTCTTGGTTCAGATCTGACCACATTCGATGTGCTGCATGGACCGGACCTTTCCGAGGAAGAGGACGAGGAATTCAACCCGGAAGATTTTGATGACGAACTCGAAATCCCATCTCTTGACGATTATAACGAGGACATCATTTCTCTGCGAACGCGTACGAAGAAACCCATGACGGAGATATCGATGGATCAGCTTCTTCAGGACAATCCACTCGCGGTAAGTATTGAACGTCTTGTTGCTGCCTTCCATAATTAATATACTCTCCAACAATATCTTTTAGAATCTCCCAGCTGATGAACTGCGGCAAATTTTGGGAAGAGACATAAGGTACAGTTTCGAAAATAATCTTGTTGGTCAACAAACCCTCTCACAGTTGGTGTTTTTAAGCCCAAGGAAGGACAACAACGATCAAGACGATTACAGAAAATTTCTAATGGATGGAGAGTTTCCAGATTTACTGGATGATGTGGACGATGACGAAGAATATGTTGACGAGGTAGTTTTTTTTTCTAAGACAAATTCACAGCCGGAGAAAAGCATTTACTGGCTGTTTTTCGTTTTAGGTGGACGAGGGAACTGATGTCGAGGAGTACCGACCAGGGCGAGTGTCAAAAAGTGAACTTCGTCATATAAGAAAA
>JACKZZ010010106.1_pt1 | contig 20951 bp, 11 predicted proteins | sample 8027871 | NCBI WGS metagenome assembly JACKZZ01 (sample SAMN15724774, study PRJNA655200) | protist metagenome | isolation source: fluorescence activated cell sorting (FACS) single amplified genomes of... | place: USA: West Boothbay Harbor, Gulf of Maine | collected 2000-07-19
ATATTGAAGATATATGTATAACGAGTGGCCTGGAAGCTAATCTTATGTTTAATGGTATGAATCAAAAACAAGCATACCAAGATTATGCATGTTATCGATCATCATGGGAGAATTATGTACCTATCATGACATTATTTTTTGTATTTCAATTAGCGTACCCTATGATCCTTGGAGAATTTCAACATCCACCGGAAAGAAACGATCCACATGCTTGGTTTGCAAGTTTTAATAAAGTAAATGATGATGAAGATAATGCATTTGATTATACAGTAGCATGGAAAAAAGTACGATCTATGTGGTACAACACTCAATTACAGTTATTTTCTACATTCATATTAATTTTATTTTGTGGATTGTCAATGCAGGCATATCTCGATATGGCTAAGGAGTTTGAAAATGTCAATACAGCTATTGGGGGTAATTTAGAAACATTTCCATTTGGTAAATTCTTTGCTAAAGATAGTACAACATCATATTGTACAAGTATTACATTTGAATATACATCATGGCCGTTGTATGTCGTAACTATGGTATTGGGCTGCGTTGCATTGGTCTTGGAATTATCCCTATTATTTCATTTGTATTTAAAATCATATAATGGTGGTATATTTGCTGGATGTTTTGCTGGTGTATCATGGACTGAACGTGGTGAAAGGAATGTTTAAATATGTTATAATAAAGCATTACCTATCGATACCGACGTCAAGATACGAATGTATGTGAAACTACGTTTGATTTGAAATGGGAGATGGGATCATAAATTTGTATATATATATTGAAAGACAAAAACTCATATTCATTATAGTTCTCTCTTCATAAATACTTCTTTATAAAACAGTATCTGAAACCAAAACACGATTACAATAATACTATTAGTATTCATGTTTCGCTAGTTTCTGGCTGGTTTCTGTAGTGCCATTTTTAGTACTGGATCACACACTTCCGGAACCCATGGAGCATCAGGAACTTGTTGAAGCCATAGTAAAATATCTATAAATTTCTTCCTTGCCGCAAGAATGCATACATTCTCATCCCATGGACATGGAGGATCCTGAGAACGCACCCATTTGAGTATATGTAAATGACCGTGCAAAGAAGCGAATTTACATACCTTTTCATCCCATGGACATGGTGGATCTTGAGAACGTACCCATTGCAATACTTCTAGTTGACCATATTGAGCGGCATCATAGCACACACCTTCACACCATGGCAGTTTCGGATTATTTTCTTCTCTAGCCCATTTTATTATATCTAAATATCCAGATTTTGCAGATACCATCATTGCTTTGACATGAAATGGAGCTGGGGGATTTTGATCCAAAAGCCACTTAAGTACGGGTAAACGACCCATAGATGCCGCTTGTGTACATATATAAGGGTGCCATTCTTCAAGAAAATTATGACTATGAAGCCATCTTAAAGTCTTGAGATGACCACCTTTGGCAGCTTCGCATTGGATGTGTTGATCCCAAGGACATGGTGGTACTAGCGATAGTGCCCACTTTAATCCTGATAAACGGGAATCTGTAGCACTATACTCAGCTACCCGTGTATCCCATGGACAAGGAGGTGACTGCGCACGAAGCCATTTCAGTATTCCAATATGACCCTCTTTAGCTGCAGCTGCACAGACATCTTCATTCCAAGGTGCTTTATTTTTCTGATCACGAATCCATCTAAGTATATCTAAACGATTTTGACTGGCAACTTCTATACAAACATCCTCATTCCACTTACACGGTGGGTTCAAAGACCTTGCCCACTTGATGATCTTGAAATGACCACCACGAGCTGCAACTGTCAATAGCTTTGTATCTTTTGGAATACGAATATTTTCACTTATTAACCAATTTATGACTGTTAAATGACCACCTTCAGCTGCATGCACGTACATATCTTCAGCCCACCACTCTCGATACGATGATGTTTGTAACTTTATCCACTTCAGCATATCTAATTTTCCAGTTAATGCAGCATGTATACATGTCGTTTTATCCCAAGGACAAACTGGAATTTGACCACGAATCCATTTAAGCATAGTCATAGTACCACTTACTTCCTGTGCTGCTGCAGAGCAGGATGTTTCATCCCAAGGACATGGTGGATCTTGAGAACGCAACCATTTCATTATATCCATACGATTCATAAAAGCAGCATTGGCACATACCTCTTCATCCCAAGGTGCTGGAGGGTTCTGAGCACGGGCCCATTTGAGTACTTCAAAGTGACCTTCTTGAGCAGCAACTTGACATACATCTACCTTCCATGGACATGGAGGATTCTGAGCACGGGCCCATTTTAGAATATGTAAATGACCTTCTTGAGCTGCTGCCCCACATACATTTGCATTCCATGGACATGGAGGTTTTTGTGCACGAAGCCATCTAAGTACATCTAGATTACCTTGTAAAGCAGCCTTTAAACATGTCTTCTCGTGCCATGGATAGGGCGTACTTTGCGAGCGTGCCCATTGTAGTATATGTAAATGTCCACTATAAGCAGCTGCTCTACAAACGCTAAACTGTGAATTTGTCCGTCCTCGTCTAGAATGAAGCCATTTTAAAATACTCAAATGACCTCCAAATGAAGCAGATTCACATGATCTTTCATCTAATGGTATATTTAATTCGTAATGTGCCCATTGGAATAATTGTAGGGTTGTCATATAATTCATACGTTGGTAAATTTCTATAGGTATAAGTTTCGTTTTATCTTCTCTTTTCTGCATATATTCTAAATATGACACAGATCTTTTTCTTTTTCGGGAAAATTCATGAACATAAAACCATGTATTTACCCTCTTCAAAGGTGCATAGTCTCGTTCAACAAAACTAAGTATATTTCTATCATTCTCCCGTAAGGTCATGACAACATGCATAAATGATACACTGTTATCATGATTCCTTTGTGCTACATGAGTATATGCAGATTCATGCAACATTTGATTTTCTCGCCTATATATAAGTGTGTTTCGAGCCTTGATCTTTGCTTGTTCAACCTCGAGAGCACCATCCGATGATTTTTCTTCGACAAGTATCTGCACACCTTGACATATATGGGGTTTTACTTGATTAATAGCATTTAATAGTGAATTACGTGATGAAAAATCAATAAATGCGAAACCTGTGGAACCTACTATGCGGCAACTCGATATACTACCAAATTTATAAAATGCTTGCCTCAAATGCTTTTCATTGATCTTATGCGTTAGCTCTTTTACGAACATGGTGTTGGAAGGGTTATCTATTGATTCCTGTTCTTGTGCATCGACCAAAGGGACTTTGGGGTCATCAGTATCTTGCTTAGGTGTTGTACTATATTTTTTATCATTTTTACTAGGAAGACGCTCGGAAACATGTACTGTTATACCGCTACATATATGTGGCTCCTCTGAGTTCAATGCTCTCACAAGTGAATCACGTGTGGAAAATTCCATAAATGCAAAACAATGGTTGTATTTCGGACTATTTTTAACTGTACATCCTGTAATAGTTCCAAATTTACCGAATAATTCTATTAATGAATGAGCATTTATATTTGGTGTAATATCACTTATGTACATAGAGTTATGAATATTAGCTGATTGTATTTCATCAAGCACAGGTGTTTCATGATCATCCAGTCTTTCGCCGACCACGGGGACATTCTCTTCATTTTGGTTCTCTTCTGTTATTTTGATTTCTATCTTTTGACTAACAGAAGCATCAACGTTTTCATTATCGACAATGTCAACACGAACACGTGTACGAAAATTTTCCTCCACTTCATCACCAGTACCAGTTTTTTCTAGGGAAGAAGAAAACCACCCACTTTGCAGTTGGTTAATATCCTTTTCATTTCCATCACAATCATCTACTTTATCATCCACATAATTGATACTTTCAACAACAGATGTCTTGTCATCAATCACACTCCCTTCCTCCTTAGGAGCGATTTGCAACGCACCAGTATCATCCATAGCCCCAACACAACTACTCCAACAACACTTTTCAGTCCTTTTCTCCCAAAAGAAGGTCACACCATAGGATTAACGTGGTTTTCTAAACTATAAAACCACCGGTCGGGACTTACAAAAAAAATCCATTTTGGTTGCCGCATTGTTGTCCACGTGAAGTTTGGTGGATTGTGTTGAGTGAATTGGGTCTCTATAGTATAACATGTTATTTGATGATGCAGATATGCTGTCTGAAGCTCTCAATTATGGAGTATTTGATGCCAAGTTTCGTGATGAAAATGATCCAGTTGTAGAACGTTTGTATAATACATCACCACCATTACTTGAACAAGTGCCATCTTATGAAATGGACTCTGTCTTAGGTATTGAGTGTGACACTGTTGATGATCTCTTCATGGCTGCAAATAATGGAGGAAGATCTCGCGGAGTATCAGATGCACAGCGCTCTGATCGTTCAGGTGGCACTTCAGATAATGGTATTATAAATCAGCTCCAAGATAATAATAACTGCACATCTCTTAATAATGTCGAACCAAGCATGGGGAGTGATGAACCGAATAGAATATTGAAGTCGGGGGACACCTTCGACGCTGATCACGATGATAGTTTTAATAAAAATTTAACTGATTTAAATAATAGAACAATAGAAGTTATTAATATTGATAAGAAGCCTTCAATAGAGGCGAATGCATCCAGTACTAGCGACGACTCATCGAGCAAACAAAACACTGAGACAGAGGTGACTCATGATAAGAAAAATGAGACATTTTTAGAAAAAAACACCCAAGTCACTGTTACTTCAAGTAATTTAACATTATTAATGAATCAAAACAACAATAACCATGAATTAACAAATTCATTGAAATTACGTATATATTTACCAGATTGTACTCCTATGGATGTTAGTCTACCTGAAAGTATTACCTTTGGTAGTGCTGTTAAAAAGTTATTAGAAATACACCAAGAGAGACACATTATTCCTGCATTACATTATGATTATTTAGCGTATAAAAGGTATGCATTATGTATGCATGAAGGTGATGGTGAACCTGACTTAGATTTTATATTTGATAAAAAACGTAAAATTTTAGAATTTTATAATCCAAAGCGACCTCGAGTTAATGAGTACTGCCTGTGTGAAATCGTCAGCACGTCATCAGAAGGTCTGAGACCATCACTTGCTAGAACTGCAAGTTTACACGAAGAAGAATTATTAGCAGATATGGATGATAATTATGTCATGATTAAAATTCCTGGAGCAAATCCTGATGTAAAATGTTATGATATAACAAAAATAATAGCTAATAATAATAGTACCGGAATACCATTTACTGGGAATACTACTAATGCTGCTGCTATTGATACCATTACAAAAACAGAAGCTAATATGACATTTAAGCATTTATTACGTCTAATAGGTGCGGATTATAAGTTGAATTTATTTACAGAAGAGTACATATTTCATATATCAAATGAAGATGCAACAAAATTAAAATTAGGTAGTACAATAATACCTTCTGATAAAATTATTCAAAATATAGGTTGTAAATCATTTGAATTAAAAAAGAAAATATTTGAAGATGCAAATAAAAATCAAGGAACAAGACGTCAATTAATTAGACCATCAATGGCAAATTTTGGATCAAATAATCCTAATAGTACTAGTGATAAAAACGGTGGCGGTCAATCTAATAAAAGTACATCATCTCGTACTACGAATATGTACACTAAAGAGAGTGCATTTATGTATCAAGAATGGAATATAATTAAAAAGAATAATATAGGTAGACAACAAGAACGGATACTTGGCATAGATGGTACAAAAATATATAATTTTAAACGTGGTGAAACTCGTGGAAAAACTGACGTGCGTCATCCAGATCGGAATATATCGTCCGTCGTAAGTTTTGAATCATTAGCTAAAATTGATAATAAAACAGGTAGAAGATTACAATCATTATCTTTTCGTATTATATTTTCAGATACTAGTACAGATAATGATAATTCTGGTGGTACTTATGAAATTGAATACACATGCGAACAAGATTCTGATTTAAAAGAAATTTTAGCAAAATTAGAATTTTTAATAGAATTAGCAAGTAGTAGTAAACAGAGCAATAGGAATGCCATAGATGGGGGAATAGGAGAATCTTGGGCTATTGGTAAATCACAATACTAACTAGATGATGATGATGATTGGAAAATGAAGACCAAACATGGAAGTAAGGTAATTTTCTCGAAAAGAGCCTTCTTTCATTCTGCGGTTAGATAGTGATATAATGGATAAAGAAATTATGTATTTTGTAGAGTAAATTGTATCTAAATGTAGTCAACACCATTTCAAGATGTATTCAAGCTAGAATTCTTATCAAAGTATAATTATTTGCCTAAATTTACAACATTTTGTTCACGTGCTCTGTACACCTATTACAATCTTTCATATCAGATTTTCCACACTTTGCAAATGTTACCACATTCTCTCCTTATTCACTCACACTATCAATGGTCAGGGATGTATTTCAGCCACTGCAGCACGTCCAGATTACCATTCTTAGCTGCAAACCTGCATACATCCTCATCCCAATCACATGGTGGATCCTGAGCACGAGCCCATTTGAGCACATCCAGATGGCAAATCTCAGCTGCATAAGACTCAGGTGCATAAGAGCAAACACGCACATCCCAAGCACATGGTGGATCCTGAGCACGAGCCCACTGCAGCACATCCGAATGACCGTTACCAGCTGCAAACCTGCATACACTCGCATCCCAATCAAATTAGGATCCAGAGCACGAACTCCACTAATCATTCCTCTTAAGCGCTTTACTTTCACCGGGACAGTGATGTCTTGTATGCTGGAGGCACTGAAGGTGAAGAACCAAATAGAGCAACCATCTTTGCTTACCCTGGTCGCAGTAATAAAGAGAGAACGTTTCACGAACCAGATACCAAAATCACATTCTAAAAAGCAGGGGACCGACCGACCGGGACGTACCGTAGGACGGTACATACGGTCAGTCAGTCATCCGCGAACCCACTTTCCAAGAAAGCCCCAGAACCCCACTGTATCTTCCGACATTTATCTGCCTCCTTGAGAGTACTGGATTTAAGCAGGTTTTTGTTTTTGCAACATTATTCTGAACACAATTTACCTTAACTTTATTGCTATAAAAGAAGAGAAATGTCCGTGGAAAGTACAGCTAATCCAATGAACGACAAAGCCCCGCCTACAGCCCCGCCTACAATCCTGGCAATGACCGATTCTGGTAATCCTCATGCAAAAGAAAGTGGGAAAGACGTCCCTCCTGAGAATCAGGCAATTGCTTGGTGTAAACGATTCTATGGTGCGATGGATATTATCATCCTTGTTTCTAATACTGGTGCCACACTTGCCGATCAAGCAGCAGCTACAGGGCAATTTATTTTCAGCTCAGATGAAATTCCTGAAAAAAATACTGGTGAAGCTGCCATGGCTGTTTTTACATCTGAAACTGATTATAGTATGATCACTGTTACTTGTAATTCTGGTATTGAACATATAACAACACAGTGTGGCTACGAGAGCAATGGTACTTATATTGCTTTTCAATCTGTATGGAATCTGTTCCTCGTAGTTTTACTTTTGCTTAAGGTGTACAATTCTATGCCCTATTCAACAAATGACTTACGGTTTTACCTTTCCTACGATCGTTTTGCAACAACGAAAAAGAATAAATACGCTGTTTATGGTGCATACACACTTACGCTTGCAACTTTGATATCGCTAATATCTTTTCTTACCAAGGCTGAATTACCCGTTCAAGGTGCTTTTACTTTTGCTGTATTAAATTGCTATTTATTTTATCAGTCATTAGCAAGTCGTTGGCCTGCCTTTAATTCTGATTCTAATACAGAAAAGAAGGAACATAAGCTTACTGATATTTTTCCTGATCCTATTTGGATTAAAGCCTGTGAGCCTGGTCTTACCAATGGCTATGGTGCTATCGTGTCAGCTGAACAGCTTTATGACGACCTTAATGTTGCGTTGCAGAAGTCGGAGTACCAAAAGGATAATTCCTATTTAAAAGAGTATGGTGATCCAGAGCAGTTGCGCAAGGTTCTCGGCATCCTATACGAGCTGGAGGCAGAGGATGAAAAGAAACAAGAGGAAACCGATAAGAAAGCTCCAACAGCTCCATAAGCCGCCCAAGTATATTTTATGTGCTATTATCAAAGTAAGATATTGTGCATTTATCGCAAGTTTTATCACTACTTCCGATATGCCTTCGAATGGTTATAAAATGCAAATAAACCAAATAAACATAACGATTTTTTACGTGTTGTATAAGCAATTATTACTACATCCCCTTACAAATCTATAGCAATATATTAATATATTCGCACGAGCCCACTCCAGCACATCCAGATGGCCATTACCAACTACACGATAGCATTCACTCGCATCCCAAGCACTTGGTGGATCCTGAACACGAGCCCACTCAAGCACATTCAGATGGCCATTACCAACTTCAAACCTGCATACACTCGCATCCCAAGCACATTAGGATCCTGAACACGAGCCCACTCCAGCACACCCAGATGACCACTATTAGCGATCGGGCGGTTAACGAGTCTATTCGGCATTTCCAACCTATCCAAGGCCCACTGTAGAAGATTGACTGAGGTCACATAGGGAACCATCTTATGCGTTTGGCGGTTATCTTTATTATATCCACACTCCTTCCGTCTCTTCTTCACTTCGTGCCACCGCGCTGACTCTATGAGGCATCTTCTCGAACTCGTAGAACATCTTATTCACCCTCTTCGAAGGCTCGAAGCCTGGATCTGTGAACTCGTGAGTAGTGCGGTGCATATCATACGGAAGACTTTCAAACTTAGTATTATCTGACATATTTACTTGTTATAGAGGAGCAATATCAACTATACGACCTCTGAGACCTCCCCGAACTTCACCACTGTACCCGCCGGGCGAGATACGTACCACAGGAGGCTCACCAGTGCCACCACGCGTCCCAGAATAGTTGATTTGAAGTGATAGTATCTGGATAGAAGACATGCAATCATCATTTTTGCTGCGTGCCTTAGCGGTAGTTTTGGTCGTGGCTCTTGCGATTGCCGGTAAGACTGCAGAGATCGTATCTTGCCCTGGGTGACGTCTTAACAGGCTTCCCGAGGTTCGGAGGTTTATAAAAGACCCTGGCCACGCGGATGCTTACCCTGCTTTGAAGGTGACTTTCATATCTGGTAGGAATCCAGATTTGTTTATCAAAGACGAGAATGGTACAACCATGGAAACAATAGACCTTTCGAAGTACACAACATCAGAAATTCATCAATTACTTATCGATAAAGGTTTTGAAAGAAATTCTGTTGGTGCTAAAGATGCTAGCAGAGAGATGAGAGATATCATGAAGAAGGTCAAGATAAACGCAAACAGAAACGGGTAGATGAATAGACAAAGGAATATAAACAAATAATGTAGAAATTGTATGTTTAGTTACAGCCATATCACTATGAGAACAGACTCGGAATGACATAGCACCATCTTTATATTAACATCCTTACTTATTAGACAGTAAGTTATGAATTATTCTGATAGTGCTATTGAGAAGAAGCCAGTAGTAGAACCAAATATGGGACAGCACCTAGCTCTGCAATTGGTGCAGGCTGGTTGGTTCTATGTAACCAATGTAAATAAAAGAAACCAATATCAGAAGATGCGAGGAAATACGTGTGGTTGCACTATCTATCTACACCATTGTACTACTACTCTACAATATAATAATAACATAATCTTTTACAAGCAATAAGCATGCCAGTATGCAGCAGCCCAGTCATTATATCCACTTTACTATATTCTCTTTATTTTTAGGACTACGTGCTGCTGCTGTATTTCTATCATCAGATAAGACTGAACCATCATAACTCATATCATCACATGATATGACACTTATATCTTCAACTGAATTCGCATAAGCACCAAATATATCATCATCATATTCAAATGCGACAAATGTATCAGCTGTAAAATGTGGTTCTTTGTTCTTTTCATGATTATTTTTATCATTTTCTGCTGTTATAGTATTAGTAAAATCACCCTTTTCTCGAGATGCTTTATTCATTGCTTTCATAGAAGCTATTTTTCTTAATTCGGATTCAACCTGTTCAGCCGCACGTGCGGCCACAGTATCTTCATGTTCTGGTAAATTAATCCAATTAGCTGGTCTTACAATTAATTGATGATGATTTTGTGATGCTTCTGCCCATACTGTTCTTACTGTAGATTGAGGTCCGCTTACGTTTTCGCCATTGGTATCTAGTACAACAAAATTATCAATTAAATCAGTAGCCATTTCCAACTTACCTAATCCTGCAAGATATTCTTTAACTAATGGTGATATTAATACTTTACTATCAGGATATGTTGTATGATGTGTGACTTCTATTGTACCTAATACTTCACTTTCACGTCCATAACATACAGTTAAAATTAAATGACCTTGATTATCATTTTCTGCTCCATTATCCAAAAATTTCTTTTTTTCTCTTTTTTTTCTTTTTTTTTCTGCACCTAATGAAATGATCATACTACTAGTCATACTATTGCCTGCTATACTACCAGTTTCTGAGACATCATCAGGTTGTACACGTAACGGTGATTTATCAAGAACAGATGCACCTTTGCCACGTTGGGGACTTGTGAAGGGTGGGCGTACGCCGTCCTTACCAGTGAACTCTGTAAAATCATCATCATTATCATGTTTTTCTATATTTATTATATTTGTATCATTCATTTCAGTTACTAAACTACCAGGTTCTGTAGTAGATACTGACGGTGATTCTTGCAACTTTAATTTAGCTAATTCTTTTCCTTGACGTTGTAATTTATCATATTCTGCTATTTTTTTAGATTCTTCTAATTCACTTAAAATAACTAATGATTGTTTTGCAATACGCAGCTCATTCAAGCGTGTTTCACGCCATTTTTGTCCTCTTATTAATGATATACCAGCTGCGTCATTGTTAATTTTCATTGCTTTTATATTTTTTTTAATTCCACTACTAATATATAATCTTGGATTTAACCTTAAAACAGATGGCAGTGGGTTCATGTCCATCACAACGTCAACCATGTCGTTCTTAGATAATGCTTCAAATATACGTTCACCTATTCTTAAATCTAATTCACAATGTCTACAATCTAAACGCATTAATGTGGTATTTGTTTGTAAGCCGACAGCCAGCGCATTCCAGCACTCCCAAATCATAACATTTCCACTTAAATTTAAACTTTGTAAACCTTGATTTATTTCTAGTACTTCTCCTATTTTCACTGATAATCTATCACCAAACAAGTTATTACTTAAATCTAAATGCCTTAAACATACACATTTTTCAAGTGAATCACATAAAACTAACATTCCATTATCACTAATGAAATTTTGTGATAAATTTAAGTAAGCTAAGGACGTCATAATACTTAGTCTACTAGCCCATTGACATTCCTTTAAACCACAATATGATAAATTTAATGATTCTATAATCATATTATCACGTATTGCTTTGAATATGTATTCTGCACCTTGATCACCAATGTTATTATCATTCAACTGTATGTCACGTAAGTAAGTATGATTTGTCAATACACTTGCAAAACTTTCCATTGAATCCACTGACAAATTATTAGACGCTAAATTTAATATTTTTAATCTACTACTACTGCTCTTCAATGTATTTACAATATCAGGCATACAAGAATCTGTGCAATTATTCCCATTTAATATCAATTCTTCAACAAATACATTATTTTTTAAAGAAACGATTATTGTACGAATACCGTCGATTCCTAACCCACATTGCGTCACAACTAATCGCTTAATAGGACAATAACCAGATTTAACTGGATCTAATACAATTCTTATACTTGGTAGCATATTATCAACACAAAGATAAGAACAATCTAAATCAACTAAATAAGGAAATTTTCCTTTTCTCAGTACACCAGTATTTTCCCATATAACCGATGAAATCATAGCGGCTTCTGCATTGGTAAATTTTATACCATTTATTCGTAAGCCAGCAATTTTATCTTTATATAATGTTATATCTGCTAAGAATCTACTTAATCTATCTTGTGCTGTATGACATTCAACATCTTGCCCAAGATCACCGGCATCGACTACCCATAGTCGACTGCGATCAATTAAATTCATTTTTGTATTACGATTAGGTGAATTTGGGTTGCTATTATGGCAGGCAGCAGTTGTATTATTGGATATATCAGTGGTGTCCTGTCGTAGTATAGCGTCAGTCAGTGCGGCTGCCTCTTCGTCTGCACTATGCTTCTCGTTGGTTTGTTCGTCATCGTGCTCCTTCTTTGGCGATATACCATCTATTGTATTCTTTGTTGCTGGCTCTAATGCACCAGTTACACCTACAATCATTTCTAATGTACCCATCAATGTTTCATCAACACCAGCTTCTATGGCTGCCAAATTACTTTGTTGAAGAAGACTTGCATCTTGGCCTATATTCTTTTTCATCTTTTTAGTACCTGGATTTATAAATTTCATATTTTCAGCTTCATCAACAATTCTATTAATCTCAGCTAGTTTTGCAGGATCTATCTCAATTCGTGGTGAAACATTAACATTGCTACTGACATTTGCGGATACAGCAGCATCTACATCAACAGGAGTACCCTTTTTAATAGATTTCTTTCCAATATTTCCAGCATTCTCAGCCGAAGGTGAGTTTGTTGCTGAAGTTCGATTGGATTTAGGTGAGATAATTTGTCCTTCTTCAACACCACCAGCTGCATTTCGTGCTCCCTTCATTACAAATAGTCTTCAACGAGGTTAAATCTTATTATTATGACAATAAAACAACACAAACACTTACACTATATTTCCAACTAGTGATACTTGTGTCCTTTCAACGGACGAGAGTGACGAAGGTACACACATAAGACCTGTGAATCGTCCACAAAAAAACTTGTCGGGCTGACGACGTCATTAGAAGTTGGTTTTTTCAACATTATATTCATCCTCCTCATACTACTTAATACCCGAAGAGCTGTACTTGTGCAATATATAAGAATTCAATTCATTGTGTATTTCTGAGTATGAGTGGGGGGTTGTCATATGATGAAAAGCGTGCTAGGTTCTGCGATTGGCTTAAAGAGAATGGTGCTCGTTATCCCAAGATTCAATGGCCAAGTCTTGATACGGTAGGTGGTTGCCGTGGTGCCAAAGCAATTGAAACAATCAATACAGGTGAAGTTATGATGGAAATACCAATTAAATTAATGATGTCGCCAGTTCATGCATTTGCTGATCCTGTTGTTGGTACATGTTTAAAATCAAGTCAAGATCTTTTACGTGGTGATGTATTATTGACTGTATATATTATGTATGAAATATTAAAAGGAAGTGATTCCTTTTACGAGCCATTTATAGCCATATTACCGGAGCCTGGATCTATAGTGCAATGGACAGAAGAAGAGCTGAGAGCACTACAGGACGATAGCATAGCTTATAGAGCTCATAATAGAAGGAAAATGTTACGTACAACATACCAAAAAAGTATTGTTGCATTATGTGAAAGATTTCCTGATGTATTTAACGTTGAACAATATACACACGACTTGTTCTTATTTGCTTGGTTTTGCATACAAGCTCGGGCATTCGGCCGAAGACTACCATGGACAGCCTTAGTTCCCTTCGCTGATTGTTTAAATCATGCTAATGTTGCAACAAAATATGATTATAATATTGATAATAACGGTATTTTTCGTATGATGCCAACAGGTACTAATTCCTATCAACAAGGCAGTGAAGTCTTCAATTCGTATGGTCGTCGTCCAAATGATAATTTATTATTAGATTATGGTTTTTCATTATTAGATAATCAATGGGATGCATTAATATTACCATTAGCATTGCCATCACCAACAGAAATGAATCATGATATAGAACCATTTTCTGATGCATATTCTATTGCATTAACTGAATATAATTATGAAAAAAAAATACATAACCGTAAAAAACGTATGCTGTTTCACATGGGTTATCATATTCATAATAATTTTAATTTACAAAGGACAATATTTCCACTAGATGCATTATCATTTTGTAGATTAACTGTTATGAATGAACAAGAACTTATCAAAGGTATGTGCTCAGATTTACTCATTTATTGGATACTTCGTTACATATATATATTTTATGACCCAACCCTTGCTTTGTATTTCGTTTGTGTGTTATGCAAACGTGTATGTAATGGAATGAGTAGTAGTAGCAATTCATTCAATTCAATTTCACTAAATGATGTTAATTACCATACTGGAATGCTGGGCTTAATTACCCCGGGTTTACGTGTCGGTTTCTCTATGACGAGGCATTTGCCTGATAGTATTTTGATTGAATGAATGACTACAATAACTACATTTATGATATATTGTCATAAGTGATTGCATATATATATTAATATAGTTATATCTACTGCAATTCTATAATGTTTTTATATATATACAGAGGCAAACTCGGTATATTATATGCAATTATCAAACATCTAACCCACTTCTTCTCATGTGATGTGACCACGCAAAATGATATTAACTTTTGTACTCTTTACCCTCATACGAAACATCTTCTCTCATGTATGACTATTGCATGACAGCGGAAAAAGCGTTCGAAGATATGACAAATTTGTATGATTATGATAATCAAAGTGGAACTGCTGCTAGTGGTGATGCTGGGAGCACACCACCAAATCGTATTAATAATGGTACTATCTTCAATTTACGTGTACAATCAGTGTTGCTAGAATTACGTGCAATTAAAATATTAAAGCAATCGATTATGTATGCTCAGAGTATGTGGCCGACTACAATTGATGATGATACTACGGAACTACAAAAATTACAAGATGAAGAAAATAATGCATACATAAAAGCAGCAGCTACCGTTACATCGAAAAAAGTCGTTGAAACGGGTGATACTGACGGAGAGAAGTGGAAAATGATCAGTGCTATAACATATAGGTTGACAAGAAAACATATTGCAGAAGCTGTACTTGAAAAAGTTGAAGTCGTTGAAGCCTATCTAAGAGCATTAGTTGCTATGGATAAGATTAAATCTGTTACAGCGAGTGTTACAGCAACATTAACAACAAATAGTATATTTACTCATGATTCTAATAATGATATATCTGAAATTCCTTCAATACCTACGGTTACACGAAATGATAATCAATTGTCTCCATCTCGTGCGTTGTTGTTAGATATGCAAAAAATAGATATATATTATGGAGGAAGTAATCAAGCACCTTCTGCAGAATCACCTTATGTTAGTACAGGTTCAAATACGTCATTTCGAAGAAATGTAGCTGCAGCATCATCAAATAGTCATCAAAGTCCCAGTGAAATCAAATTACGATCCTATTTACAATCTATTACAAATGAAGGATTGTGTATGTAACACTTTATGTTGTTGAGTGATAAAAAGCATTGTTGTGAGTGTCGTGAGCTTTTGTATTGATTAATGTAAAAGAATTTATTTTTATTCAGCTTTTTTTTATCATTATATCTCCAAAAAAAATAATTTTTAGGTACCCGTGGGTACGTACGTGTGTGTCAAACATCTTGGGGGTAACTCTTCTAGACCAGTGAGGGATACAAAGAAGACTCAAAACGTCAGATCAAGTACTTGATTTGCAGTTGATATATAGTCAGCTAATCTGAGCAGAATATAGATACAAAGAGGAGGTAAAGTGAAGACTTCGATTATTTCCCTCGCTATTGATTCAGACCATGAACTACGAGCTCGTACTCGATCCTGCTATCAGGAATTGGGTTGTATTGCCCATGATTATATTGATGACTTTGGTAGGTATAGGTAGACAATATGCACAACAATTAATGCAACCAGCACCTAAGATTGGTGAAAAGGAATTCGGTGAAATTCGATACAAACAAACATGTGGTGCTTCTGAACGTTTACGTATAATGGGAAATTTAATTAATCGCCGTGCATTTAATTTAAGGAAAACATATTTTGTTAATAAAAAACCAAAATCAAAAACAACAGGTGAAGGAAAAGAAGGTGAAGATGCTGCTGTCATAGAAGCAGAGTTAAAGGATTGGATTCCAGGTTTATTACAAGAAAAAGTACCTGGTGCTTCTAATCCTATGATGAATGGGGACCCATCTGCTATGGTTGGTATGCTTAAAAATAATGCAGTATTTATGGTGCCTAATTTTGCCATGATGTCCTTCGTTAATTATTTTTTTCAAGGTTTTGTATGTTTAAAAATACCATTTTCATTACCTAGTAACCATTTTAAAAGTATGTTACAACGTGGTGTTGATATTACTACATTAGATGTATCATACGTATCAAGTTTAAGTTGGTATATTATGTTAACATTTGGTTTAAGTGGAGTGTATAGACTGATACTAGATGAGGGTATGGAAATCGACGAAGGAAAAATGATGCAAATGCAAATGCAAATGGGTGCAGGTGGTGGTGGTATGAGTTCCTTTGATGCATCAAATGCATATAAACAAGCAAGACAGGGTTTAAGTATCAGTAAGAATATGTATTTAGACTTATGTGAAAGTGCTGAGAAACGGTTGTTAAAGGGCAGGTATCCCGTCGATGGTACTAGTGATGATACCGTTGACTTGAGTAAGTTTGATTAAGTTAAGAGATAAGAATAGGTTAGTTATATCAGAAAGATGCAACAAACTTTTGCTGATGTCTCATAGTTGAAGATGCAGTAGCATATGATAGAAGGATATGTAAATAGTGTTGATTTTGGACACGTCAGTCAGTTATTCAGTACTCTCACAATTCACATATTCTCTTGTATACTCAATGCACTGTAGTATTCATTCCTTTCTTATTCTTATTCTTAGACTTTGTTACTGCACTGTGTTGTACGTCAGTACTCACCATCTATCGTCTACTATGGTATTGGCATGGTTATCTGGCTTACTCCTCTCTTCCATTGGATGCTTAGTTGGTGTCATATTCAACTCTATACGCTATTATCGGATGATGAAGTAGATTGACGACATTCTTCTTGAGATATAGCACCAAGTGTACTATCTACTTCATGTGATACTGTGTTTGACGTTGCAACTATATTTATTTTTGAAGGAAGAAGATGAGCTCTAATCTCAGCTTCTAATGTCAAAGGATTTGCTTTTTGGTCTTTATATAATTGAACAAAATCTAATATAGATGATACAATTTTAAAACAGTATGTATTATTCATATCATTATCTTTTTTATAGCCTATACCTTTGCTGGTGCTGTGCTCATCATTCTCGTACGACAATTTATGATACCCGCAAATCTTGTCTTCTTCTGTGTAAACTATAGATTCTCCAGCAAATGACAATACAGTACCAGCTAAAGATATGGGATATGATTCACCAAGACCATAAATATATACACCAATATAACCAGGGACATTTACATGCTCGCCAATTTCAAAATAAAATCGATATTCTTTAGCTCCTGGTACCAATAAAGTGGTTTTAGGTGAAATCACTCTTGTTTCAGTTTCGACAATAGACACTGCTAATGGCAATGGTAAGCATGGAGTGCTCCATTCATCTACCAATAGCAAACGAGACTTTATTGGATCAAAATTTGGAGCCCATATAATTTTTCTTGATAGGTTCAAACTACTCATATCATCAAATCCAAGTCTATTCAATCTAAAAATAAGTCTCTTTGCTAGATTTTTAATAGCTGAAAAGCCTGCTACCTCATTTTTCAATTCTAGAAAGTCTTTTCTAACATAAGCAAAATCATCTATAATCTTTTCTGATTGTATTTCTTTTATTCTTGCTTGTTTACAGTACTCATGTTGTTGCGCTTCGCGGACATCAGATGCTTTAAAAAAAGAATCAATTTTGGATAAAGTCACGTCAAAACTTGTTGAAATGTGGCTCTTAAGTGATGCGAATTTTTGCTGCATTTTGAAAACTTCCTGAGATAAATGATCAATTGTTTTGATAATGTACTCTTTGATTTGTTTCTGAGATGATCCTAGTCTAATAGTCTCTGTTGTTATTCTCCCAAAATTTTCAATGTTATGAGTAGTTGCCTTATTGTGTTGTTTAACAATCTTTTTCAATGTGTTATTGATATTGATAAGGTCATCCCCTAAAGATTCTTCACTTGTACGAAGTTCTTTGGTTAACTTTTCGACGTCGTCTATGCGATGTTTCATTTCAGCACGGAGCTCTTCATACTTCAGCTGTAGCTCAAGATGTTCATCAGCCATTCTAGTAACTAACTCACGATTATGTAATACATCATGGCGTAGTACTTCCATCTCATCTTTCAGCAACTTTTCGATACTAATTCCAGTCATGGAAGAGCCTCTTGAATACATCCTATCAATATTTTCCATAAGTCCAGTATAAGGATCAGCATCAATATCATCGTGGTCTGTCATAATCATCAAAATAAGATGGATAGAGTGTTTGTAAGGACTATAAAGAGCTTCAAAGTTCAGGCAGCTAGAAAATTTCAAGGGCTGCCGGGTCCAAGTGCCACTTAAAATGTTCATCCACAAAAGAGAGACATACAATCTTATGAGCACATAAGTATTGATTATCAATACTGAATAAGTGCTTTTTGAAACACAGTATGAGCTCTCAGTCATGGCATAACACGGAGGTAGGTAAAGGATACCAAGCCAAAGGTGTCGTGCGACAAGGTGGTCCTAAACTAGAGTACATGGAGATTATAGACATGAGGGGTCCTATTGCATCGACAGATGCTTTGCATAGTACACATGCACCGTCAGTGAAGCGTCAGTCCAGGGAAGATGATGGTCATGATGAGGACAGTGAGGATGATCGACACAAGAGGAAGAAGCTCAAAAAGGAGAGCAAAAAGGCGAATAAGAAAGAAAGTAAGAAAGCTAGGAAATCAGAAAAGAAAGCTGCAAAAAAGGAGAAGAAACAAAACAAACGAAAAGCTCAAGAGGACAAGAAAAATCAGCACCATAGTAGCAGTGAAAGTGATTACAGTGATTCAGAACGCAGCAACAGTGGCAGTAGTAGTAGCATTGATGACAATAGTGATGTAATTGAATTCAGTCCATTACTTCAATTTCTTGCTACTCGTATTAGTAATACAACAAGAGAGTTCACCGTGCGAAATGGCTATGCTTAACATACCGCAGATGTTTGTCGTGTAGGTGCATCGATGTAAAACACCACAAAAATGATGAGTGATATTATCATGTTATTTTTATATATGTGTATTGTATTGTAGTGTAGGGAATAGGAACTGTCAAATTGCATTCAAATCTTTGTCTTATACAAAATTACAATACAACAATCCCCAGCAGGTAGCTCCAGAGTCAATATCAATAAAAAAACAGATCATTATAAACCACGACGCTTACGTTTACGTCTGTAGACTATCTTATTCTCTTCAACACTACTAGGAGTAGTTTCACCATTAGAATCAATTAGATGCGTAGAATCTTGTAGGACTGGTATTGGATCATCAGGTAGTTCTTGTACTACAGTACGCTCATTTTCTAACCCCATAGCTTTCATTTGTTCAAGTTCGTCACTACTAGGTTTATCAAGTCTGATCATCATATCCTTTTTACCTATACCATGTTCACCAGGATAGTCATTCACTTGTTTTAAGACATTCCAACCTCTATTTGATGAGTGCCTGGAGCTGTCGTCAGTAACCATTAGTATTGGAGCATTTGGCGGATCATTAACATGCAATTCTCGTACACCTTGTTCTGACATAGTATATTTAACACCCTTTTCAAATCCATTCATAGCTAAACGCTGCTGAGGCGTACCACCATCTATTTGTTGATTTATTTGATTTGATGTTGAAAATAATTTATTACATGAACCCTTTATACATAAATTGTGCGATGCATTTTTGATATTACGATTTCCTTTATTACTTTGCTGCGCATCAATTTGAGCTAAAATTTCTGCAATAGCAGCAGTTTCGTCATCAATATCTTGTGAGTCGTTACTTATAGATGTACTACTGATATCACCTCTACTACGTAATGTTGTTAATAATACATTTCGAACATGATAATACAGTGATTCAGCACGTTTTCTTATTAGATCAATATTAGAACTACCACTACCTTCTGTACCAAGTTCAGCTATACTAGGCATACCATCTAAGTCATTTTTATCATTAAATTCTATAATAACACTAGTTATGGTCCGTGACCTCTCAAAATAAGCTAATGTATCTGTTAATAAATTGATATCATCTAAGGTGTCCTTACTCTCTTTATCCTTAATTTCTTGATTATATAAATCAAAAGTACATTGCCCTAATGTAACTAAAGCTTCTGCTAATAATACTTGACCATCAATTACATCTTTTCTTGTTGCTATTCGTATGCCGTCATAGCCCTCAAGTGTTTTATCTAATAACATCACACTTTCTTCTAAATCTTTTGCACCAGCAGCATAATAACCTGTCATGCATTCTAATGTACCTAGTGCAGATAACACATCCGTTGCTTCTTTATATGGGTCTGCCATAACGTAGTCACTGCCATAATAGTTAAATGTAGCCATATGCCGCCAATGTCTCATAGCAACGTCCAGTGCATCAATTCCTAAATATATCATATTTTTATTTGTTTGATTTTTACTTATTAAATCATTCGTATAACTACTTGCTAATAATTGTTTTTGTTTGAATCGATAATATAGTATTTTACTATAAATTTTATTTTCTAATGTAGATCTTTCTTTGTTTTTTGTTTTTTGGCTGCCATTTTGATTGATAGATAATAATTCCATTGCATTTAATATATTTTCACCAACATCTTCAAGTACATAACGCATTTCACTATATGTTTGTATGGTATCTTGTGCTTCTAATGCAATTACGAGTTCAAATGCTCGGGATGTAGTCTCTTTTAATGCTTCAAGAGCAAGTTTTCGAATTGATGGTAAAA
>JACKZZ010008175.1_pt1 | contig 20945 bp, 15 predicted proteins | sample 8027871 | NCBI WGS metagenome assembly JACKZZ01 (sample SAMN15724774, study PRJNA655200) | protist metagenome | isolation source: fluorescence activated cell sorting (FACS) single amplified genomes of... | place: USA: West Boothbay Harbor, Gulf of Maine | collected 2000-07-19
ATAAGCAAGGGGAGTTCGCTATGAGTGTAAAAAGAATTATATTATCTTTATGTTTAACATCCGCAACCGCATATGCCAATCAAGAGCTAATAAAAGAATTTGATACATCAAGAAACATTGCACAAACATTAAACAATCCAGCAGCATCAGCATCACAAATAGAATCATTTGATCAAGACAGCAACAATCAAAAAGATGCCCCTACCCCCCATGCAACTAATAAAACTAAAAATCCTGCTAAATATATAACCAAAAAAATAGATAAAAACACACAAGGTCTAAAAGAAAAAACAAGCTCAACTCCACATGCACCTCCTGCTAAACAAAACATACATAATGCAACTAACCAGCACCCAACAACCAAACCCGTCCCAAAACCACAAACTATAACACCAACTGTAGTACAAGCTACTCCTCATGCTACAATACCTAATTTCAGCACAGAATATCCAGCACACATGCCACTAGCACCTGCACAAGTACCTCAAAATATCAGAACAACTGCAGAAGGTTTACTAGGTAACAATATTGCGTGGATACAAAACCAATGCCAGTACAACGCAAAAATTAAAGGTGGATATAAAAATCAATCAAATTCAATAACGTTAAGTCTGACAAAATCAGACCCGCATTATCAAAATATTATTACACTTGGTATGGAATCATCATCAGCAAATGGAAGTTCAGGCGGCGATACTTTTGTAAAAATCAGCGCTGAAAAACTTAAACAATTAGCACAAGGAATCTCATCCCCAACAGCACAGGGTGACTTTAAAAAACTCTTTTCAGATTCCTCAAACAACACACAATTTCCTCCCTCAAATAACTTCAGCTCTATACCAGAACCTAAAAAGGTAGAAACATCAGAGGTGCCACAAAATGTTAGGTCTGTTGGAGAAGAACTTCTAGGAGAAAATATAATATGGGGGCAAAATAACTGTCAGTATATAGCAAAGATAGAAGGTACAAATGGAGATCACACCAACACTATAAAGGTACCATTATATCCTGACAACCCTGTTTATCAAGGATTCTTAGTAAGTGTTATAACGACACAAGGAAACAATAGCAATGAATCCGAAAATGAAAATTATACAAGCAAAGCAAAACTAAAAAGCTTAGCTCAAGGAATTTCATCACCACAAACACAAGCTGAACTTATAAAACTGTCTAAAACAAAAACGACACTCTAGTCTTAATAACAATGCATATTGTAATAATTCGTAACAATATGTTATTTGATCTCTAGAAAAACTTTGGCTATAATTAAATAGTAGAATATTTTATCAGAAACAAAGTCGTGCAACAAAAAACTATCAAACATACTATTAGCTGCTTCGGAATTGGCGTTCATTCAGGCAAACCAACTTCGATATCATTATATCCTGCTCCACAAAATGCAGGTGTTATTTTTATACGCACAGATATAAAAAACAGAAATAATAAAGTTTGCGCAAAATATGACAATGTTTCTAAAACAACATTAGGCACTACTATACAAAATAAAGACGGAATAGAAGTAGCAACAATCGAACACCTAATGGCAGCATTATGGGGCTGCAATATTGACAATGTGATTATTGAACTTGATGGCCCAGAAATCCCTATAATGGATGGAAGCTCAGAGCCATTTATTTTCATGATAGAATGCGCAGGAACAAAAAGCCAAGATGCCCCTAGAAAATATTTAAGAATACTAAAAGAAGTGCATGTAGAAGATAATAGCTCATATGCAACAATCTCACCTTCCGATCACTTTTCTGTAGATATGGAAATCAAATTTGATAACAAAACAATAGCATCACAGAAATATGAATTCTCTGAAGAGAAAAAATCTTTTAAACATAACATTGCTAGAGCGAGAACCTTTGGCTTCGAACATGAGGGCGCCCTCTTAAAAAAAATGGGCTTGGCAAAAGGTGCTTCTCTTGAAAATGCAATTGTCTTGCGCGGAGAAGAAATTTTAAACGACAATGGATTAAGGTACAAAGACGAGTTCGTAAGACATAAACTTCTCGACCTCATAGGTGACGTTTACCTGGCTGGATCCCCGTTAAAAGGCCATATCAAAACCTTTAAACCAGGCCACACAATCAACAACAAGCTATTGCATTCAATCCTTGCGGATAAATCCGCTTGGGAAATATCTTGCAACTAATCCATAATAAAGTTTACTTCTATCACAAGTAAGCCGCTTTAGTTCCTCCATTAAAATATCACTGTTGCTTCAATAACTCATCAAATCAAAAACATAAGAAAAAGACTCTTTTTAACTCTTTCTTAACCATTGCGAATGTACCATTGCAGGTAATATTTTTATTTATACGGAAAAAAACATGAACAAATTAAACCTTCTTTCATTCGCTTCTATTTTAAGTATACAAACACCTGTTATCAATCAAGCATATGCTCAAGGTACCCAACAAGAAGATATAGATCAAGAAGAAGAAGAAGAAGAAGAAGAAGTTCAGGCAGAATTATCTGCTAATGATTTTCAAAATATGAATGAAGCTGATTTTGATTCAATTGATGACGGAATCAAAAGACATATTCATAGAAAATTATCAGAACTAGGCAATGGGTACCAGGTTGCTTTTTTAAAAATGATCATCATGTCGTTGCATCGATTTTTAAGCCAAAAGAAATTCACGCGGACACAAGAAAAACAAACATTACTGTTGATGCCAGTGGAGTAGGCAATCACGAAGTATCATTCTTTTATAAAAATGGCACCACTAAAGATGGAGTTACCAAAATTGACAACAAAGATAGCTCAACAAAAACAAAAACCCGTAATTATAGTAAATTGCTTAGTATCCTTGGTAAGGATAAGAAAAAACATATCGGTAAGCAACAACTCGGAAATCATTTAGACGCTAACGCTGCTCAGAGAAGAGAAATAGAGGCACAGGAAACAGCTGAAGGGCTAAAGCAAAGAGAAGAGCGTATAGCTGAACTTAAAAAAGAACAAGATGAAAAAAGAGATGCAATAAAAGAGCAGCGCGAAAAAAGAAACATTGAAAGAGAAGAAGCTAAAACTGTAGCACAGTGGAAAAAAGATCAAGAAGAATCTGGTAGAGAATGGCAACAAAGAAAAGAAAAAGAAGCTGATAGAAAAGCTACTGCTGATAAATTAGCTGAAAAACAAACAGAAGTAAATCGCACAAGTGAGAACGCAAAACAAAAAGTGCTAGAAGCTGAAAATAAACTAAAAATGGCGCTAGCAGATGGCTTCAGAACCCCAGATCAAAGTGGCCAAACCCAAACAGTCAAAGATGCTAAACAAACACTAAAAGATGCAAAAAGGGCATTAAGTACAGAAAACGCAGAAAGAACTAGGATCGGGTTACCATCATTAGATGTGGAAACCACACCTGTATCTAAACTCGAACAGCAAAGTTACAAAACATTGCAGACTCTAATGCAAAAGTTATGGGTCTTTTGGCAGAAATACATCAAGCAAACTCAGAGCTCGAAAAAACATACGTAGACAGCAAAGGTAAAATAATTCGAAATCCAGATCAAAAAAAATATCGCACACAACTAGATGCGGCTGAAGCAAAACTAAAACAAGAATATAAAAATAGAAAAGAAAAACTTAGTATTACAGAAAGCACTGCATTACCAGAAAGGCTTGGGAAACAGGCGTTAAGAGATCAAAATAAAAAAACCGCAATAAGACGTAGCAGTGAACAAGCCCTAAAGAGGTTAGGAAACTTACAAAAACAGTTACTTTGGGAAGAGCAAAGTACTATGATGTCTGATAAATGGATACAAGAGCGCGATGGCCCAATTGGTGATAAACAATACGCTTTCCAAGAAACGAAGGAGAAAATCACAAGTGCTAAGAAAACACTAGAGAAAGCAAACGAAGAAAGAAAAAAGCTTGGAATGCAACCACTCCCAGTGCCTCAGTATCAATCTGACCCAAGTCTTGCACAGATAGATAGCCAAACAGAACGCGATTTTGAGAGGAGTACCAAACTACTAGATGCACAGAAAAAACTTCAAGCATTTCATGAAGCGGCTCAAAAGCTAAGAGACAGCAAGGCAGAATCACCTTTTGCTAGTCATGAGGCAGAAAACAACGATCTTGAAAAAGCTCGAAAAGAATTTGACAGTGCTAATGCAAAATATCAAAAATCAGGTGGAACTGAAACACTACAAATGCCTACAGTTGCCTTATCACCTAATGCCTTACAAGCGAATCAATTACTACAAGCAACCGAACAAGATCGTCTAGATGATCTTGAAAATAAATTGTCAGAAGCAAAAAAGAGATTGCAAAGACAAAAAGATAACCCTCCAGCAGACAATCGCATCTTTACTATTGACGCCATCCAAGATCATCCGAAAGTCGCAGCTGAGAAAGCAATAAACGATGATATTAATAAACTACAAAGAGATATTGATAGCACGAAACAGAAGCTCGAAACAATTGTTAGTGCAACTGTAGCTCCACAACAACAGGCAGCGACAGCAGCTGGAGGAACAGCACCAACAACTACACCAAGTGGCGCAACTGCAACTCCACAACAACAGGCACAACCTGATAATGCTGGCACAGGTTTTACTGCATGGATAGGCAATGCACTCTCTAATGCAACAAACTGGTGGCATGGCACTCAAACTTCTCAAAATGTATCTAGCACCACAGCAGGTTCTTCAAGCACAACCAGTGGAGGGCACACATCTCAACCTGCCAAAACTAAAGTTAATCCTCCGAAAGCTTCGGGATTTTTAGATAAATGGTTTGATAGCAAGCCCAAAAGCAGAAGTGAAAAGACAAAGCTCAGCCAGGAAAAAAGCGTACATAAGCAACAGCAAAAAAAGAGAGTTACTGCTTCTACAACGCACAAAAAAGATAATATTACTAAAGAATGGGATGATACAATGGAAAAAGACAAAGAAAAAATGTCAGCTATTATAAGCGATGCAAACTCTGCTTTATCTAAATAATGCTATAAATTAATAAAAGAGAAGTAACATGATAAAAACAAAAAACATATTATTAACCACATCTTTGATAGCAATATTCGTGGGTAGCTCTGCATTTGCTGGTGAGAAAACGCATTTTTATCGCGACCCAGTTGCACAAGATAAACATTTGCGTTTAAAAACTGCTATTGATCGTCACGACAAAGAAAAAACCTCTCTATTATCTTCAAAAAAACATAAGGCAACTAAGGTTAGAAAACATAGTAGTATAAATTTAGTTCTCAAAAGAATTAATATTGTTGGCAATAAATCAATTAATTTTACTGAACTGCAAAGCACTATAAAGCCATATATGAATAGAAACCTAAATAGCCAATCCGTAAACATTACTGAAGCTATTGAACAGCATTATAAAGATGCTGGGTACTTATTGCCAATGGCTTCTATAGAAAGCCATAATAGTGCAAGTGGTGCTATAACTGTCAGAGTTACTGAAGGAAAAATTCAAGAAGTAATGATTGAAACAGACAAAGAAGATACATCAATCAAAAACAATCCTTTGTTAAAAAAATACGTAGATTCAATTGTGAATATGTCTCCTGCAAAAACAAAGGAAATACAAAAATATATCTTATTAATTGAAAAAATCCCAGGATATCAAGTTGAATACCAACTACAACCTATAAATACACATGGCAACAATCTAGCCGATTTACTTATTGCAGTCAAAAAAACAAGAGGTAGCTTAAATCTTGATGCTACAAACCATGGTAATAGAGATCTCGGAAGATATCAATTCTCTGGTTTTACAAAATTAAATAATCCATTTGGGTTCAATGAGTCAGTAATCTTAAGTGCAGGAACATCTAACCATACAGATTCTTTAAAATTAGCTAGCTTGGGCTATCTAAAACGCCTTAATGCTTACGGAACATCTCTGAGTTTCTTAGGGTCATGGTTAAATGACAACGCATTTAAACACAGCAAGACAAACAAAGGCTCTGCTGATGACAATAAAAGCTTAACATTCCGAGGTACTTTATCTCAATATTTAGCATTAAATAATCAAAATAGCTTTAAACTTGAAGCTGGTGCCGAATATCGTGATGTCGAAAATAATATCATAGGACAAAAATCCATTGAATATGATTATACAATGGCCTTTATAAAAGGTAAAATTAAGCATGTTGACTTTTTAAATGCTAAAAACTGGTTTATTCCTTCTTACAATACAACAGTTAATAAAGCAAAAATTAAGGCATATGAAACAGGTGTATATCAATTTGATAGAAACTTCAGCTTTATAAATATTGATTGGTTCAGGGATCAGCCTTTATTTAAAACAAATTTCTCGATATACACTCAAGTAATGTATCATTATACAGGTGACAAACTTCCTACTGAGCACCAATTCTTTATCGGGAGTAACTCTGTAGGCAGAGGTTACAAAAGTGGCTTAGTCAATGCAAATAAAGGCTCTGCTGCTGACCTAGAGTTGCGCTACACTAAAGAAATAAATAATAAAGTAATAGAAGTCCTGCAGCCTTATGTTTTCGGTGACGTGGCACATTTTAGTGCAAATACCGCTATTACAAATAATGAAACCACTACAAGTACGTTTAATAAGAAAACATTATATTCTGCAGGTGGTGGTGTGAGAATCTTCTTAACACACGGATTCAATGGTGAAATAGAAGCAGGCATACCTCTAGATAAGAAAATAAAAATCAATAATGTCGAAACAAGAAATAAAAACAAATATAGTTTCTTATTAAGCAAATCTTTTAAATGGTAGATATAAAGGTGATCTCATACAGATATGTAAGAGATCGCCTCTCCTTTCATAAGAATAAATTCTTTCTTCTCCTCACACAAACTTTAAATAGAACACATAGCCTCTAGAACAGAGCTCTACATCACAACAATAATAGTAAATATTTAGAATAAAAAAGGCCTTGTAAGTGAGGGGTGTACTTACAAGGCCCGGCTAGAAATGACAAGTCATCTCTAAAACTTAACTGTACTATATATTAACAAATCTTTTCTGTCAACTACTTTTCTTTATTTATTTTAAGTATTTGCGGAATTAATTAATTAACCTTAATAAGTGGTGTTTTTTCAAGGATTTATACACTGGCATTTATACAACTCTCTATATTTTAAAAAACATTTGAACTTATTGTCTATCCTAGAATATAATGCTCTAAAAGTAAAAAAAGTGTGAAAAACATGAATTTTTTAGAAACCATCAATAAAACTGCTAAAACATTTGTAAAATCATTTAAACAATCATGGATAATTATTCTAGGTGCCGCAACAATAAACTTTTTTTATCAATTTTTGATCTCTGTAATTGTCACAGATACCGCAAAGGCACACATAGCCCTATTAATATATAACATTATTGCATATCCTATAATTATTCTTTTTATGATGCATGCAGTAAAAGAGCACCTCACTCATAAAAATATATTAGAAAATATAAAGAGCCTCTTTAAAGAAAGTCAAAGATGCTATAGCAGAATTTTGATGTACTGCATCATTCTTACGGCAATAAAAATGTTTGTGGGCTATGGCTCAAGCTTTTTGCTCATGCTTATTATTGTTATAAAACTACCTTTTATTGAAGCAGGCATTTTCTTTAACAACCTATCACTATGGCAAAGCACTAAAGCTTCTTTTGAACAAACACAAGATAATACACTAAAAGCAACACTACTCTTTGCTGCTATAATATTATTTTTGTATCTAGCACTAATCAAAGCCTCATACGTACTTGCCCCCCTATCATTAACATATAAAAGTGTAGGATTTTTTTTCGGACTCTTGATGGCTAACTTTGAAATGCTAGGAAAATTAGTTATTGTATCTCTATTTCTCAGTATGCCAAAACATACTGCTGATAATATTAAATCTGTAGCCTAGCACATGCTAAAAAGCACCTAATTACAAATTTAACGTATACTTAACAAGTTGTTGAATATATAATATATAGATACTACGAACAAAAAATATAATATGAAAAATAAACCTATTGTTATAGTTATAGGAAATGAAAAAGGTGGCTCAGGTAAAACAACCACTTCTATGCATCTCATTACTTCACTGATATATCTAGATTTTAAGGTGGCCAGTATAGACCTAGACATCCGACAAAGATCCCTTTCAACATATATTGAAAATAGAATAAAGTCTCAAAAGCAACAAGGAATCAATGTGCCAATACCATCACATTTCACAATTGATAACCCAAGCAATCTTACATTAAACGAAATCAATAATAACCTACAACAACAATTTCTGAACATCCTAAATAAAACTTCAGACTATGACTTTATAATTATTGATAGCCCTGGCCATAATCACTATCTGTCTCTGCTTGCACACTCATTTGCAGATATAGTCATCACTCCATTTAATGATAGCTTTATTGACTTAGATGTTATCGCACATGTAGATAATAAAAATCATGAGGTAATTAGCCCAGGAATATATAGCCAAATGGTTTGGGAACAAAAAATTAACAGAGCAAAACGAGATCGTGGCACTATAGACTGGATTCTTATGCGCAATCGCATATCATCACTACACTCCAGAAATAAAAGCAATATCTCTTCTGTATTAGAAGGACTGTCAAAAAGGCTAGGCTGTAGAATAGCACCAGGATTTGGCGATAGAGTAATCTTTAAAGAACTATTCTTAAATGGATTAACAATATTTGATCTAAAAAATCAAAAAGTTAAAATTCCTATGACATTATCACATGTTGCAGCAAGACAAGAACTCCTAAATCTACTCTCAGTTTTAGAAATAGAGAAAGTCAACCAAGCAATCGAAAATACTGTATTATAATTTTAGAGCCTCTTACTTTTTTGATACCGGCATTTTTTGCGGATTAAAACTAACACCAGAATTATTTATAAAGTCCACTGCAGATCTGTTAAATCTACCCTTATCCACAGTGTTCAAATATGATATAGGTGCATTATCTATAACCATATAAAATGGTTGAGATATTAGTTTACTTCTTTCATTTCCAATAATCTCAAACTCCCAAGATGATTTGCCAGGAACAAGTAGCTATTTTAAGCTTCTAACATTCCATAAAGCAGCCTATGAAAAATTGCTATATTGTGCATGAGAATCTCTACTTCTCATAATAATATCTTTTCTATTATTTAAGTAATTCCTATGTTTCTCAAATCCAATATCAAAAATATAGTGACCCTTCCATAACTCAATATATGCTGCACGATTTGTCTCAAGCAGACTAAACATATCCTGTATTTTTGCTGAATGAATTGGAGCATCAATAATATAATCTTCTCATAATATTAAAACATATTTTGTACAAACCTCAATCAAAGCTGCTATTACATTATCAGACCAACCAATATCACTGCCCAAAACTACTATACTCTTAGGCTTAAGACTTTTTATTTTCATTCTCCTTATACAAACATCAGAAATATTGTTTTTCAAATGACTTATAATAAAAAAGTGATATAATCTTAAAAAAACTTAATAATGAAGAGTTGTGCTATGACAAATACACGTAGTAAAAACACAGAAAAAGAGGCGTTGCTATTCCATAAAAAAGCACCCGCAGGGAAAGTAGCTTTACATGCAACAAAACCTCTTCTAACACAACAAGATTTGTCATTAGCATATTCACCAGGCGTAGCATATCCATGTCTTGAAATACAAAAAAATCCAGAAACATCATATGACTACACAGCCAGAGGAAATTTCGTAGCCGTAATTTCTAACGGTACTGCCGTACTAGGCCTTGGTAACCTGGGAGCATTAGCATCAAAACCTGTGATGGAAGGAAAGGCTGTGTTATTTAAACGCTTTGCAGATATTGATGCAGTAGATATAGAAGTAGACACAGAAGACCCTGAAGAGTTTATAAATTGTGTAAAACTCCTTGGATCAAGCTGGGGCGGCATAAATCTAGAAGATATTAGAGCGCCGGACTGCTTTATTATAGAAGAAAAACTTAAAAAAATCATGGACATCCCAGTGTTCCATGATGACCAACACGGTACAGCAATAATTACGCTAGCTGGCATTATAAATGCATTACACCTTACAAAAAGAACAATGCAAAATATAAGAATAGTAGCCACTGGTGCTGGTGCTGCATCTATAGCATGTATCGAATTACTTAAAAAGATGGGAGTGCCTCATAACAATGTAATTCTTACAGATTCCAAAGGTGTTATATATAAAGGAAGAAAAGAAGGTATGAACCCATGGAAAGAAAAACATGCCATAGACACAGAAAAGCGCACTTTAGCAGAAGCAATGAAAGATGCAGATGTTGTTATAGGGCTTTCAGTCAAAGGTTTGATTAAGCCAGAAATGGTAAAATCTATGAATAAAGACCCTATAATTTTTGCACTAGCAAACCCACATCCAGAAATCACTCCCGAAGAAGTACAAAAAGTAAGACAAGACGCAATCATTGCAACTGGACGTTCTGACTACCCAAATCAAGTAAATAATGTCATGGGATTCCCTTACATATTTAGAGGAGCATTAGACGTTAGAGCTAAACATATTAATGATGAAATGAAAATCGCAGCTGCAAAAAGCATTGCAGAATTAGCAAGAAAACCTGTGCCAGAAGAAGTATCTCTTGCATATGCTGGAAGAAAGTTAGTATTTGGCAAAGAATATATTATACCAGTGCCTTTCGACTCTAGACTCATGCACACAGTACCTTTGGCAGTGGCACAATCCGCTATCGAAACAAAAGTAGCACGCACCAAAATAAAAAATTTTGAACAATATAAACAGAGCCTCATCGCACGACTAAACCCTTCTGCAAATCTACTACAGCTAATATTTGAAAAAATTGCAAGAAAACCAAAGAGAATTATATTTGCTGATGGAGAAGAAATTGCAGTAATGAAAGCCGCAATCAATATAGTACAGGGAGGCTTCGGCAAACCTATCCTGGTAGGACGCACAGAAAAAATTCTTGAAGTTGCAGAAGAATATCAAATCACCGAGCAAATCAAAGGTATTGAAATCGCAAACGCAAAAGTTTCAACACATGTAGAGAAATACATAAAATATCTGTATCAAGAAAATCAAAGAAAAGGCATGATACATAGAGACTGTGTACGCCTTGTGAAAAATGACCGCAACATATTTTCAGCATGCATGCTGCAATGTGGTGATGGAGATGCCCTAGTTGCTGGCCAAACTAGAAATTATCGCTCTACATTAAAAGATATTTTTAAAGTAATAAAAGGCAAAACAAATATAGATGTATTTGGCTTATCAATATTAATAACTCCTGAAACAACATTATTTATCGCAGACTCTTCTGTAAATATTGAGCCATCTGCAGAACAATTTGTAAATATCGCTATCTCAAGTGCGCAGAAAGCTAGAGCTCTTGGTCAAACACCAAGAGTAGCCTTCTTATCATTCACAAACTTTAACACCACAAAAACCAACAAAAGAATTGAGGCTATGCAAAAAGCAATATCAATGCTTAATGAGAGAGAAGACATAGATTTTGAATATGAAGGAGAAATGACTACAGATATAGCACTGGACCCTGATTGTAAAAAGCTATATCCTTTCAGCAAGTTATCTGGACCAGCAAATATATTAATTATGCCATCTTTAGATGCATCACATATATCTTCAAAACTTCTTGAGAAAATCGGAAAAAACACATTGATAGGACCGATTACTCAAGGATTCAAGAAACCTGTACAAATAGTTCATCTGGATGCCACTGTAGAAGAATTAACTAATATGGCCGCATTTGCTTTATCAGCAGTAAAATAATACCAGCCAAAAAGCAACAAACCTAGGTTAATTGTTTGTTAACTAAAGGCATATAAAATTAATACCTGATTGTAATTCAATTATCAGGTTAACCATGGCAAAGAAACATATACGCATTCTATCAATCAACGGTGGTGGTATTAGAGGTTATATACCCGCATTAATTCTAGATCAGATTTCTAAAAAATCAGGAAAAAATGTCACTGACCTTTTTGATATAGCAATCGGTAATTCCGCTGGAGGAATGTTATCTGCAATATATGCCACACCTCGAGATCTTTCAAACCCACTTTTAGGCCCTAAATATAATACCACAGAGATTTTAGACTTAATGGCAGAAGCACGTGCTATAAACTTCCCACAAGATCAAATTCGAAACCAACTAGCACAGGCTAAATATCCCAGAGATGGCATAGATAGCTTTTTAGCAAAAGAAATGACTATTAATGGCACAGCAGTTTTACTAAAAGACACACTAATTCCAGTAACAGTTGTAGCTCTAAACGAACAAAACAACAAACCTATGCTATGGAGCTCATGCAGTAAACAACTATCTGAATACGCACTAGCAGATGCCGTAGGTGCAACCACTGCTGCACCGACATACTTTCCACCAAAAGAAATTAAGGTTAAACAAAATATATCTACAAATGATTGCTCTAAATACGGAATGGTTACTTATACAGATGGATGTTATTATAGGCTAATAGATGGTGGATTGTTTGCAAATAGCCCTGCAACACTTTCTGTACAAATATTACGTGACAAAATATTAAATAAAACAACATTAGAGTGCAACCACCAACATAATGTTTTTCAAAACACAACACTTCCATGGCATGATTTTGATTTAAAGTCATATTTTGGCAATAGATCCGTTGAAACAACATCATTGTCACTTAACGATGAAACTACAGTTACAATAGTAGAGCTTGGAACAGGCAAATTCGATACAGATCACCAATCCCCTGATTTATCTAAAGTAAACAATTATCTTTATACTACAATGATTCTAAGCTATCTTACTTCTTTTGGCTTAATTATCACCTCTGCTGCACTATCAATACAAGTATGTTGCTCTAAAGATAATAATATAAACAAAGGCTTTAACGTAGCAGGTGCGTTCGCAACTGGCCTAGGTGCTGGAATTTTACTCATAGCAGGTATTGCATCTACAATAACATATCATATAATTAATGCAGATGGTGGCATAGTAGGACAAATAAAGAAAGATATAATTGGTGACATGCTAGAATCACAACAAAATGTTGACTCTATAACATCTCAAAATATTTTCGGAGCTATATCAGTCAACCCTAAATTTGAGGGTGAAGAAATCCCGCTAGATAGTATTACACAAAAAAGTGAAGATAAAATGGTGAGTGTCACTGCAGAGTTCTTATATAACAATACAGACGCTATATCAGCATTAGTAGAATGTCTAAACAATGATGAAGTACGCACAGAATCATGCGAACAAGCAGCTCTAGCATTTCACCAAGATTTTGACTCAGACTTAAATGGAGAAATTCTTCAAATAGAAGACTAAGTAGCATAAGATACTTATAAAAAAGAGCTATAAAGCTTTTATTAGAAACTTGATACAAGCTTCTGGAGTATAAATATTATCATTTTTTTAATACTTTTATCCTATGCTATGTAATATAACAATTAAAAAACAGCATCGCAGTGGGTAAAAGAGCTTTAGTAATTTTTGCAATAATGCTTTCTTTTATAGGACAAGGATCAATCACAATACTTGTGCCCGCACTACCAGAAATAGCCTCAACAATGCATGTGAGCAACCCTAAGGCAGTACAATTAGTGAGTACATACTTGCTTGGCATTGCAATCACATCTTTATTTATAGGAACTTTGTCAGATAGATTCGGACGAAAAAAAATAATTGTTATAGGAGCACTCTTATATATAATCAGCGCTACGCTACCTCTATTTGCCGATACTCTATCTGAGTTTGCATATCTACAATTCTTTCAAGCCTTAGGAGGTGGCGCACTATTAATCATGAGCCATACTATTGCTGTTGACTCATTTCAAGGCAAAGAAAGGGAAAAAGCATTAGCTATTATTTATCCGATGATATCTATTAGCCCGCCAGTAGCAATTTTTATTGGAGGCGCAATTAACCACATATGGCAATGGAAATCCATCTATATATTTTCTTCTTTATATACTTTAATAATTTTATTGGTAGGGATATTCTTATTTAAAGACTCACTCAAACAAACAAAACAAAAACCTATTAACACTAAACAATTATTAAAAAACTATATCCACATATCAACACACCGCGTATTCATATTATACACCGCTCTAAACTGCCTTGCAGCAGCTATGATCTATAGTTTTTTTGTAGATACACCATTCATACTACGCAACTTAGGCATGTCATCTATAGAAACAGGTTATATGATAGCTATAACAGGTCTAGGAATCATGGTTGGAAATACATCTTGCCATAAACTATTAAATACAGTATCCCCTAAATTACTCATTGTAATTGCATTGATTGTTATGTTATTAGGCTCAATCTTACAATGCTATACTACATATGACGGTACGAATGGTCCAATGGAAGTAATCATCCCATTCACTATAATGTCTGCAGGGATTGGATTAATGCTTCCAATTTTAGTAGCACAGGTTTCACACGCATTTGAAGAAGTAGAGGGTGCAGCACTAGGACTTTATAATTTCTTTAGAGCTGTAACATGCGCTGCTACAACTAGATATGTAGGTGAATTTACTTCACAAGACCCCAATAAAATGACAATTTACATTATGGTATTTGTCATTTTATCAATCATTGTATTTACAACCATTTGCTTTACTAACAAACATAAAAAAACTACCTCCTAGAAGACTCTCTTGAACTACATGACTTTGATTGCACCCCCCCTAGCAAAACAGGCTTTAAATCTATATCACCACTATTGTCCTTTGCCATCATTTCTGCTAATGTCACTCCACCTATATCGCGCCTACAACCCAAATGTCGATTAACTAGCTTATGCCTACTAACATTAGCTTGTACCTTGGGAGGTCTAATTAAACATTGCACCTCAAACTGCTCTTGTCCAGATACAAAACCACTTAATGCTTTACGATCCAAATCTATTCTCATCCCATTTAGAGTAGAAGGAATCATTATAACAGGACATGAGACACTATTATCATATTTCCTTTGTAGCTCTGATAACTTTCCTCCGCCAAGATGCGTTGTAGCATTAGGAGTACCTAGCAAAGAATGATTGGATTTTCCAGGTTGAGAATTTTCCACACCTATCATTAAAGACCCTGGATAATGCTCCGATGGGGGCCTGTAATGAAGGTACATATGCCCATGTTCTCCGTCTGGCTTTCTAACCTCTTTTCCACGACTATCCATTCCTAACTTATCAACTCCAAAAGCAAAATTTATGCCAAAATGGTGCGTCCTGTCTAATGTCTTCCCAAAGCCTGATATAGTATCTATAGTACCATCTACAACCCCCTTCTCTTCAATAAAACAATAATCTTGTGAATCTGTTTCTAAACGGGTTGAATGCGAACTAACTGTACGACCAAATAATGCATTACTTTCTCCAGGCTTACATTCCGTAAATTTCTTATCTTTATCCCCATGAATTAGCCAATTCATGAACTCGTGTGATGTACCATCTGGGCCTGTTGGAGGTATCTGCACTAAAACACGAGAACCATGTGCTAAATACGAACATACTGGCATATGGTTATCACTAGCACTTATCACACTACTACCATCACTCACACTCAAACCACCCCTATCAATTACAGTAAGCGTACGTTTAAACAATGCGATTGCATGCTTTTCTTCTAAAGATGTATTTACCTTCTCTTCTCTTAAAATCATCTGAGCTGTTTGTAATGTATCGTTTGCCAATTCCTCTTCAAATGTCTCTAGCTTTTTATCTTTAGCCATAGAAGTCTCCACATAGTATTGATACGTTATACACAATAATAACACCATTGTATTAATGGCTCGTTAACTTTAGTGATAAAATAAAAATGCATTCTATATAAAAAATGCCTATTATTAACCTTGCTATTTGCTACTTTTGTATTAAAAACAAGAAAAACACTTTTCATATAACAACAACTACCACAAACAAAAATGCTTATAAGCGAGATCTTACATTTTTCATGTTCATTTTTTAGAAATTATGAGTTTATCTCATTCAAACCAGAAAGCAAATTTACAATAATTACTGGTAATAATGGCATAGGAAAAACCAACATTCTAGAAGCACTATCTTTGTTCTGCCCAGGACGTGGGCTTCGCCATAAAAAACTCGAAGAAATGCTAAATATCAATAACACCCCTATCAAGCCATGGAAAATCTCAGGTACTACATTTGGTTTAGATGGGGAATCAAATATATCAAGTCAATACTCACCACACACACAAACAAAAAAGAGAAGTATTACAATTAATGATATAGAAATTAAAAAACAGCAAGCACTCTCAAACTCTTGTAATATTAGCTGGGTCATTCCACAAATGGATGGAGTGTTCATCCAAGGCTCCTCAAGCAGAAGAAAATTATTAGACAAAATAGCGAGCAGTTTTAACCCCACCCACACCGATACAATCAATAAATATGAATATTTTATACGAGAAAGACTTTCTATACTAAAACAACAAAAAGCCGATGAAGACTGGTTATCAGTCATAGAAAAGAAAATAGCAGAACTAGCCGTAATTATTGCAGCAACACGGGTAGAAACCTGCGCTACTCTACAAAACATATTAGACAAAATAGACTATAATTTACCAAAAATTAGACTATTTATGGATGGGGACTTAGAAAAAAAAACCTTTTCTACTCCATCATTGCAATTAGAGCAAGACTTTTGTAATATATTAAAAAACGGTAGAGAATTTGACTCATTGTCAAAGCGAACTAACATAGGCACGCATAGATCTGACCTTTTAGTATTTAACTTATCTAAAAATGTTAGCGCTGACATGTGTTCTACAGGCGAGCAAAAACTTTTACTTCTTGCAATCTTTTTAGCAGAAGTGCTAGCTTTTATTGACGTAAAGGGTATTATACCTATATTATTACTTGATGACATCATGTCATATTTAGATAAGGAAAGACGCTACATGCTATATGAAATAATAAGAGACATTGGTGCACAAGTATGGATGACTGGTACCGATGAAGAGCATTTTAGCTTCATAAAGGCTGGACAAACAGTCAAGATAGAAAATAATAAACTAATTATATAAAAATTAATATACACGAGGAGCTATGACTGAACACTATGGTGCAGAATCAATTAAGGTTCTTAAGGGGTTAGAAGCAGTACGAAAAAGACCAGGTATGTATATTGGAGATACAGATGATGGCTCTGGCTTACACCATATGGTATATGAAGTCATGGATAACTCTATTGATGAATCCTTAGCAGGACATTGTAATGAAATTACTGTCATCCTTAAACCAGACGGTTCAGTTTTCGTTGAAGATAATGGTCGCGGTATCCCTGTTGACATGCACGTAGAAGAAAACAAATCAGCTGCAGAAGTCATTATGACACAACTACATGCAGGGGGTAAATTTGATCAAAACTCATACAAAGTTTCTGGTGGGCTTCATGGAGTTGGTGTATCTGTTGTAAACGCCTTATCTAAATGGCTTAAGCTTACCATCTTTAGAGAAGGCAAAGAGCACTTTATGGAATTTAGAAATGGCGATCCTGTAGAGCCCTTAAAAGTTGTGGGTGACAGCAAAATAACAGGCACAAGGGTAGAATTCCTTCCGTCTACAAATACTTTTAGCTTTGTGGAGTTTAGTTTCTCGACACTTGAACATCGTCTTAGAGAGATGGCATTCCTAAACCCTGCAATTACTATTATATTAGAAGACCATAGACCAGAAGCAAAACTAAAGAAAGAATTCCATTATTCAGGAGGAATTACAGAGTTTGTAAAATATGTTGATAGAACAAAAAATGCTAAACATTCAACAATAGAAATATGTGGAAACCAAAACGGAATGACAGCTGATGTGTCTCTACAGTGGAATGACAGCTATCATGAAAACATTATGTGCTTTACAAATAATATCCGACAACGTGATGGTGGAACTCACCTATCTGGTTTTAAGTCTGCTCTAACCAGGTCTATTAATAAATATATTGACTTACAAGGAAGCAAAAAAAAGAAAGCATCCTTCACAGGGGAAGATACCAGAGAAGGTCTAACTTGCATTATCTCAGTTAAAGTACCAGATCCAAAATTCTCCTCACAAACCAAAGATAAGTTAGTAAGCTCGGAAGTCAGAACTGTAATGGATAGCATTACATCTGAGAAACTAGACCAATGGTTTGAAGAAAACCCAGCTGAAGCTAAGCTTATCATAGAAAAAATAATGGAAGCTGCCCATGCACGTGAAGCAGCTAGAAAAGCACGCGAACTTACAAGGCGTAAAGGCGCACTAGAAATTTCAAACCTACCTGGTAAACTTGCTGACTGCCAAGAAAGAGACCCTGCAAAATCAGAAGTGTTCATTGTTGAGGGAGACAGTGCGGGAGGCTCTGCAAAACAAGGGCGTAGTCGCCACTTTCAAGCAATATTACCAATTCGAGGTAAAATACTTAATGTTGAAAGAGCTCGCTTTGATAAAATACTAAGTTCAGAACAAATCGGGACATTAATCACTGCTTTTGGTACGGGCATTGGCGAAGATTTTAATATTGAAAAAATACGCTACCACAAAATCGTTATTATGGCTGATGCTGATATCGATGGAGCACATATTAGAACATTATTACTTACATTTTTCTACAGACATATGAGGCAAGTAATAGAAAAAGGGTATTTATATATTGCACAACCACCGCTATATAAAATTAAAAGAGGAAGCAAAGAAGCTTACGTTAAAGATGATAACGCTTTAGACAACTTCCTATTTACAAAACTAGTCGAAGAGGTAAAAGTAACGTTACATGATAATACAAACTTTATGAGCAAAGAATTAGAAACCCTTCTAAACATAGTATTCTCATATAATAAATGCTTAGCCTCCCTATCGCGCAAAACAAAAATACCCAATTTCATATTAGATGCCTGCTGCCTAAACCTTATCTTTACAGAAGAAGTTTTCCATAACAAAGATAGACTCTTAAAAGCACTAGACAACGTAGCTGAACATCTAAACGAGTACGAAGAAGATAACTTTAATACCAAGTGGGGACATAAATACATCGAAGAGGGAAAAATTGCAATTACAAAAACTGTAAGAGGAATAGAAGAAGAGTATATTCTTGATGCGCTAGTTCTTAACTATAATGAAATTAAAACACTAGATAAAACATCTATAGAGCTCAAGCCACTACTTGTTAAGCCTGGTACATTGTATGACCACAAGAAAGAACAAGAAATTGCCAGATTCTTTACACCATTATCACTTTATGACGCCTTGCTAAACTTTGCCAAAAAAGGTATGACTATACAGCGCTTCAAGGGCCTTGGTGAAATGAATGCTGATCAGTTATGGGATACTACTCTAGACCCTACAAAAAGAACGTTGCTACAAGTAACCCTAGAAGAACTTGACGAAACAGAAGAAGTATTCTCTACCTTAATGGGTAACGTAGTAGAGCCTAGAAAAGAGTTCATTAGAGCAAACGCTGACAATGCACGAATTGATACATAGTGTTTTACTTGCAAAAACAGTAAATCCATGTGGCTTTTTATACATATCAACAACAAAATACTACATTTAGTATAAAAAACACATGGTTTTTACTACTTTTAGTTACAGCTATATCTAAATCTCCACTACACTCAAAGATATACACTTCTATAAAAGCAGGGGTATGCTACACAAAGGGGTATTATTTTTATTATTGGGCTGTATTGCTATCTTCGCTAGCGATGCAATTGCTGGTGCCTATTACGAAGATTCATACCAAGAATACAGACCAAGACGTTCATATAGAAAATCTTATTCCCCACAACCAAGACACTCTAATTATTCTCGTTATTCCCGCCAAGGGTATTCCCCTAACAAAACTTATAAAAAAAGAAGAGCAAGGCAATATCGCCCACTCAGCTCTTATAAAACAAACTTCCTTCCAGAGAGAATGTATATCGGTACATCTCTAGGTCACACAATACCTCTAGGCTTTGAATCTAGCGATAGATCTCTAAACAACTCACCAGGTGGAGTAGTTTATGGACTTCTTGCCGGTGTAGATATCTATGATTGGTTACGAGCAGGCATAGATATAACCCACCTGCGCAAACATAGAGTAAAAGGGAATAACTCCTCAATAGAAGCCGAAGTACAATCAACCTCAATTATGCTTAATAAATACTACACACTACCACACTATATTATAAAACCATATGTATTAATGGGGCTCGGAATATCATGGAACGCCATATCTAATTATCGAGCAACTGGGTTAGATCAAGTTTACCCCAACGACACCAAGGCATCTTTTGCTTATCAAACTGGGGCCGGCCTATCATTTCCTTACAAAAATTTTGTACTGGACGGAGAAGCTAAATACGTTAACAAAGGAAAGGCTCAAACAAAAGCTAATGCATACGATGAGCAACATATATCAGTTCTACTTAAAGATTTTACATTCTCTATTTCCCTAAGATATTACTTCAATGATTCAAAACCATGAACAATAAATTATATATTGAACTCAGCATCAAAAAACATATCCCATATGGCGCTAAAAGCATCCCATTGCTACAAAAGTTAGCACAAATTGATGAAAACGACCTAACATCACTTGTTGCTTTTATGGGAGCAGCGAACACACTAGCAACATCTGGAATATTTAAACAATCTGATGAATTTGCAGCACAGGGAATAACCAGTCCAACTGTGCTAGCAGCCTTTACTCCACTTGCACAAAGCGCTACTGGAGCATTCACCCAAGCAGGAGATGGCCTAGAGTCTATAGGCTCTGTTGTCAAAGTAAAATCGGGAACTGGAGTCACCGTTGATGCAAACGGGATCTCTATTGCAAACCCAGTTGGAGATTTAAACACCATATCAATTACAAACCCCACTTCCGTTGTCAGCATTCTAGGCCCCTCTACCACCCTCCAAACAACATCTCAAACCATCATTAGTGCACTCAACGAAATCAATGCAGGGCTAAGTAGTCATTCACACCCA
>JACKZZ010007746.1_pt1 | contig 20914 bp, 15 predicted proteins | sample 8027871 | NCBI WGS metagenome assembly JACKZZ01 (sample SAMN15724774, study PRJNA655200) | protist metagenome | isolation source: fluorescence activated cell sorting (FACS) single amplified genomes of... | place: USA: West Boothbay Harbor, Gulf of Maine | collected 2000-07-19
TTATAATAATATATTATTATTATAATAATAATAGTCTAATAATAGTGTATGTAGTTTGTTTTTTTTATTTTAATTTGTGTTGTTGTTGTGGTAATAATAAATAATAATAATAAATAATAATAATAATAAATAATAAAATAATAAATAATGAGAAGATTTAGTAAAAGTATGTTTATTATGTATGTATATGGTCTATTTATTATAATTGCACAATTTAAAATTGATTATCTTTTAAAAAATTTACTCTAAAAAAATGGCTAAATGTGCCTACTAGCTAAATGAAAAAGCCCATTATTTCATAAACAAAAATTTAACCCTAATATAACACTACTACTACGATATAGTAACAAGAGACACTACTACCACGGTGGTATTATGCAACTATATATAATATATTTAACATTTATATTTATATACTAGACTAATATTATATTATATTATTATACATTTTACGTTTTACATACGCAAAGAACAAAACATAGCAACACCTCCATTTACCCATTCCTCCGAATCAGCAAAATTAACCTGGGCATTTGTTTCAGAAACTAATGATTTACGGAATATCGTTTTTTTATCGCTTGGTAGCTCAATCCACATCACAAAGTTAGTCGAATGCCCGGTTGTGGACAATTGGCCACGTCTGGTTAATACTTTGTATACTGGACAATGGTACACATTGCTCATGGTAAATTTCCGATTTTGAATAGGATCTAAATGAATAATTGGCATTGCGGAATATAACTCCTTTGGAATAGGATTATCCAAAACATGGGTTTCATTATTCCATCTAGCAGCTTCTAAAAACAAACCATACATATAGCACCCATCTATCGGTTTTTCTGTTACGTCACTTGCATCTACTTTGAAGTCATCTTTGACTACAAAATCAAATGATATCGTATCAATGGGCCATTGCATTTTTCGAGCATAATTTTGTTTTGTACCAGTAACAAATGCCTGTGGAAAGAAAAATCCAGATATCCAAAATGCTTTTGGGGTACCTTCTTCCGTCCATGTTTGCAAAAAGGATAGCCGCTGCATTAAGTCATCTGTCCAAGCTTTAAGTGGTTTTAAAGATATGTAACCATTGCTTTCCCATATTTCTGGCACTTTATTGTTGTACAAACTGTTTACTAAGCTTTCTAACTCACCGGACATCAGAACGAATCCTTGTAATGCTCTTTGGGCTTGCTTCAACGTTTCTTTCATTACGCGCAAAAGCTTGTTGAAACGTTTAACCTCTTGAGTCAAAACTGTATTCATACTTTCATTATAATCTACAGGAAATGCCATTTCAACCGCTTCTTCATCATATAAAAGTGGTAGACGTTTTTCAATATCCTTTGCAGTCTCAAGCATTTGATCTTCTGTGGATGACCCTGAACCGGACGCGCCCCCAGTGGCTTGCAAGGAAAGTAAAACGTCAAAAGTTGCATATGTTTCATTTTGCGCACAAGTAATATTTGCATTTTCATGCATACCAAAGGCTTCTGGAGATGGATTTATTGGCAAAGATGCAATGTACTCATTGTAACTGTCATAAGGTGCGTCGGGGTCATATTCAAATGATTTATACAAACCACTTGCACTGAAGCTATAATTACCATCCATAACTTCTTTTCGATAAAATTTTTTCATGATTACCTCAATTGTTCGCATGTCTTTGTCATCAGTTACACGGCCACCATAATTTATAGCTTCTGTTAGCATATTTAACACACCATATGGAACTTCATCATACTTATCTAAATCTCAAATAATGGTAAATCAATCGACAAAAATTTTGGTAAATTAACGTCTTGTAATGCTCGCAACAATAATTGCAATTCATTAGCTTCTGGTTCCTTTGCTTTTAAATTACCCGCAGCCACAATAACTGTTTTAACAGCTCTCATGCCATAATCATAGTGGTACTGAGAACTTAATTGTTCACTACACAGTCTAAACGTTGCAACCATTTTAGCCCCACATTCTTTTGCGAGCTCAAAACCATAAGATGAATGAGTTTTGTGCTTTACAGTTTAATACTACCCAGTGAAATGCATCAAATACAATCTTGGAATAACTGTAATCAAGGCATGCTATGCTATTCAATACTATATATATAATTTATTCATCCTCTGCTCGCAGGTCGTTACTTGAATTACTAACGGTGTGATGGGGGATCTCTCGCTCGTCGTTACTACCGCCACATCGGTTAGCTCAGCTCAGCTCCTTCGTTAATTGCATGATAATTACATATTATATAACATAGTATAATTGTAGTATATGCCTTTCAGCAGGTAAATAGAAATAAAACTGAGGCACATCTGATAATGTATACTTGTTACAGCACAAAATGGTAGGAGTTGGGGGACCTACTTTTGGCGTAGCGTCGATTACGACTTTGCCGCGCCGGTAATTAACCTTAAAGTTGGATGTAATCAATTTATTTATTAAATACGTTACCTTCTGATTTAACAGTAATAATTATTAGTATGTATAATATCAATCAAATAATTATTATAGCTCATATATCAGTTCAATAATAATATATTTTATACGTATAAAAAGAACACATGAGTGCCTGCGTGAATCAAACTGCTAGAGGATGCAGATGCTGTAAAGAAGCATGACAGGTTGGGACATTTAAATATTACAATACCTTTTCGCTTGTCATCATTTACAAAGAAGACATTCGGTTTGTGTGTATACGTATATCGTAATACAATAATTATATATATATATTTGTAAACAAGATGTCGACACCATTTATAACTGAGATCAATATTGATGAAGTAAAATCATCAACACCTATACCATCTGCACAACAATTGCAAGGATTAAGTAATACGAAACGGCAAAAGCGCTCGTTAGCCTCGGCCAAAAAAAAAACAAAAAAGAAAAATTACCTGCTATCAAAAGATTTAGCACCTGAAATTGAAGATCAATTTATCTTTAAAAGGGATAAAACAACACCGTTACCAAATGGATTGGTCGCCAGTAAATTACTTGCTGATGCACAAATTAATTTTGAAACAGCTGGAACGAGAAAAAAAGATTTTGACGATGCAGATGAGCTACTAAAACATACATGGCGCGTATGCTTCATCGAGTCAAAACATACAGAAAACATGATGAAAGATCTGTATTGGTGGATATTTAACAAATTGAATCGTGCATCAAAAAAACAGAAACATTTACCAATTGATAATGAACATGATCGTGGCAATAACAATAGCAACGGTTTGCATAGAAAAATTGATATAAATGATTTTTATAAACCGAGAAAAGGCAATAAACCAGAAAGTACAAGTATGAGAGCTAGAAAACAGAAAGCACAAAAAGAGGAAAAAAGAAACCGCTCCAGTTTTGTAAACCACCGTGAAATACTAGAAACAAAAAGGGATGAATTATTTAATGACACTGCGGACGATGCAGAGATGGAAGAAAAGCGAAGAAAGGAATTAGAAATTTTACGTTTAAAAAATGAAAAAGAAAGGAGGAAGAAGGACTTAGAAATGGATATTTATATGATGGACAGAATTGCCGAAAACTATGTATCATTGTTTCAAAAAATTAATTCGGATGTACAGTCACTAGTTGAAAACGACGACCCATTAGATGACATGGATGATGGCTTGTTTCCTGAGGACATGTCTATATTTAAAATGGAAATGCGACAATTAGATGTTAGAGCACGTGTGGCTTGTGACCAGTTATTAGGGGCAATTCCAGACGCTATGGCTCAAGCCTTATATGACGCCTTTTGCAAATCCTCGAAAAAAGTAGTCGATCGATTTACAACGGAAAATTTAAAGAAAACGTTGTATGATGTATGCTCCGTCTTAATTTCCGGCATGCGGCCTACAGTAGCACATGTTAAACATTGGATGAATGAGCAAGATAGGCAAAAAGCACGGACAAGTGCACTCAGTGGTTCCCAGTTAATCGGGGACAGCTCAACATTAGGTGTGTCTAAACGAAGTAGAAGCAGATTTAGTTCTAGAAATTCAACAAAGCGAGGAAGTAATCGCAAGAAAAAAACGCGAAATGCCTCCACAAGCAACAACCCAGCTTCGAGCTTTGGAAATATATTTCGCAAAAATGCGGAACGCGAATCAATGCCTTTAAACAGTACACGGCAAACAACACGGTGCCGATTACAGTTAGGAAATAGCCGTTTAATACATGCTTACTTAAAAAAACACGAAGCATCAATTTCTGCACAACCGTTGCAATTAAAGATGACAATGACAACTCATCAAGATAGGATTGAATTAACCAAAACAATACCAGGCGATGGTTATAATTTGGAAGAAGGTATTGGCGACAACGGTGATGTAACGGACGAGCATGAAGAAATGTTAGAATGGGCAACAGGACAATCATTACGTTCACGAATGGCAAGAAAAGATGAATGGGAAATGCATAAAGAACAAAAGCCTAAAACTGTTCGTAGTGCAGTATACGAATTTAAAAAACGCCAAGAGGAAATCAAGAAAAAACATGCTGATTCGCAAGAACAATATAAAAGGGAGGTACGAAAAAGTAAACAAGATTTGGATCAAGCATTTTTACAATTGTCCATAGAACAAGGTCAAGTCACAGTTGGTGATGTGAATGAATGGGCAAATCAATTTACTGATAGACGTTTGACAAGTTGATATGCGTAATAATCTAATTGTAATACTTGTGAAAATACTAAGTAATAATGAAATAAATATGTAATCTCAACTCTACTAGTATTATTGTTGTAGATAATAATTATAATAAACCTTATAATTTCTTCTTGATATTTACTTAGTTTTGCCACCGTAGTTCTTGGCCACTCCTCCCTCACACCACACACCTTAAAACTACATCATCACCAACAATAATTTATTAAATTGAATACTAATACTGGATTAGTATATAGCAGTAGGTAGTAACTATATATTATATAATAATCAATAATAATAGCATAATAATAAATAATATATAATATGTAATAATAATAATAATAGGACAGAAGGAGGGGAGGACAAACGAATAATTGGCTGTTCTGGTGTGTTGTCTCCTTGATTGGACGTGGAAACATATATAGTAACCAATCGATATATATAAATATACAGAACCGGAGAGATTTATCTTCACATTTTCAACATGGGGATGATTACAAGCACCATGCAGTCGGCGTTTAGCGAATTTTTCCGCATTTTTGGATTTATGTGCACGTCAGAGTTTGTAACTATGGCAACACCGGTAATGTTTGTGGTTGTAATTCTTTGGCGAATTTTTGGTCCAGAAGACCAAGCGTTGTCGTTTGGTCAACGTCAAGTCGCAGAGATGGATCGAATGGATTTAGTGGATGAAACTACGTACGGCGGAGGGCGTGGATTCCCATCAAATCAAAGCACTCGTGGAACAGGTGCAGGTACAACAGGAGGTTATAGAGAGAGAAGCAAGGATAAAGATATCTAAAGACACATGTCCCGTTATCAGTAATATATCAGAAGCTTTGTAAGTATCTAAATTAATACACTGATATACACGAATCTAGAAACACAAACACATTCATACCTTTATCCGATTGGATCATTTATTGATTCTAATTGCTCTATGGAAAGATATTATTTATAGTATCACTTTTTGTACCATTGAGTCCAGACAGGTCGGTATATTGAATAATTTTATTTATTTGATAATATAACGTATAATCAATGTTTTATTGGTTGTTATAATATTAGATTTAAATGAATTTGCACGGTCCTTAAGAACACCTTTGTTTCAGTCAAAGTTGCTTTGTGTCATAATTGTGCGACATTATATGTATATATGCACCAATACTTACATACATATCAATATATATACATATCAATATATACAGTTCATGTAACTAACATATTTAGTATCATCATAAAGTGTAATCGAAATTGTCTACAAAAGAAAGTAATGGTAACATATGTGAAAATACAAAAAAAGTTATTTGATATATATATATATATATGTATACAAGAAAAACATAGTCGATAAAATAAACACTGCGACAAACATTGTAAATTAAAGCAGTTTTGGTAGAAAAATAAAATAAAAAATGATATACTATAAAAGAGATTGGAGAGATGCAATCACGGCTGTTAGACAGTTTAATACTTACAGCAGGTGTAATTACATATATCATATATATTATGATATGATACGGTAATGTAATGTATCCATACATCATACAAAATAATGTGAGTGTCTGTGACTGATAACTTAAGACTCATGAAAATGTCTTATCAAAAAATGTATGTACCTACGTCATATATGAATTATATTGATACGCGTAAAAAAATTAAATTCTCCTCTTTTAAAATTATATTTTATATATAAAAATCAAAATGCATTTTTATCTTTGACTTCTTTTGTAGAGAGTGTTTCTATGACATAACTTTAATAAAAAAATTCACTCTCACACATATATTATATATATATATTTACAGGGTATAAAATTTTTATTAGATTATTGAGTAAGTGCATAATATATATATATATTTAAAGCTTTATTATTAAATAAAATAATACGAGTAATAATAATTATATTTTTTTTAATAATAATATTTTTATTATTGTAAGCTAAGATCATATTTTTGTTTTTTTAATTTTTTTTAAATATCTCCGTAACATTTTTGTATTTTATGAAGATGCTGTAAGTGGCAATGTGTTATATGTTCAATACAACACAAGCACAAGTATTTTTTTGTCCTAAAATTGAAGTTTTCTCGCACTTAAAATATTAGTAAAAAATGATATTTTTACAAATTTGTGGGTATTTATTTCAATCCGAAATTTCTTGAGACTAAATTACTGAACTTTCTTCGTTTCCTTTCTTGTTCCTTTCCTTATAAACGAATTAACACGCACAACCATCGTCGCCACTACTTTTTGATGGACTTTTTAATTTGATAGTACCAGCATTATCACCAAAGACTTCACCCATATCTACACCATCATTGTTGGATGCGGATTGTTTAATTGCTGCTTTAGCAATTTTTTGAAAAGCTTGTGATACGTTTGTGGAAGTTTTTGCACTAGTTTCAAAGAAACAGCAGTTATGGATTTCTTTGCAAAATGCATCTGCTTGTTTTTTATTTACTCGACGTTCTTGTTCTTTGTCACATTTGTTACCAAGGACCATAAATGGGAAGTTCACAGGATCATTTGGTGCAGCTTGAATTAAAAATTCATCTTTCCATGGTTTAAGTCCTGTGAAAGTTTTAGAGTCTGTAATGTCATAAACAAGTACACACGCGTCTGCGCCACGGTAAAAAGCCATACCAAGACTTTGAAAGCGCTCTTGTCCTGCAGTATCCCAAATTTGCATGGTTACCAACTTGTCGTCAATCATAACTTCTTTCGTTAAGAAATCAGCGCCAATAGTAGCCTTATATTGGTTACTAAACTTTTTATTAACAAATTGTTGCATTAAAGAAGTTTTACCTGTACCACTGTCTCCAACAATAATAATTTTTAATAAACATTTTTTACGATGTGCCATGTTGTTGTAATAATAATAATGAAATGATTATAATATAAACGGGTATAAATATACTTGTTCTGTATTTGTATAAATGTACTTTTATCTTTTGTATTGTTGTATATGTATGAGTGTATATACTTGTGTAAGCTGACCAATGTCACTGCCTCGACTTCAGTCACGCAGTGGAGTGGAAACGGGATGAGCATTTAGTTCTGCATACAATGAAGAATGTATTTGTTTAGTTTGTTCCATAGTTGGTAATGATACTACATACTGCACCACAATTGGAGCAATACAACACTATACAGTATTGGTAGTATAAATCTATGTCATGATATTGCATTATTGCTATTATAAATATTAACTACAAAATTACATATTATAATAATAATTATAATAATAATTATAATATGGTAAAGTTGTCACTCTCTCTTTGCTCCTTCGGCTTGTTGGGTTCTTGGACTCTTCGTTGGTACTGCATGCAGGTTGTACGGTTGTACTCCCGCTATATAGTGATGATAGGGTCGATGGAAAGGTCCTCTTGATATTAGTGGTGGGAGTTGGAGGCTGAAGTAGTGAATTGTACGTAGCGGTAATCAATTGGGCCATAGTACGTAGTGGTAGGTTCAAATGGGGGGAGAGTCAATTGTAAACAGTCTTACGGACAGTGAATGGATATCATTAGTGAACGAGGCGAAGTAATAGTACTACAGTATTATCATTGTATTGAAGAATATACAATGATATGTAATGCTAAATAATTTTCGAGTTTTGGTTTAGACCAGCCCAGCAAGGAATTGAAAAAAAAAGAGCTTATACTACTGTGTTTGTATTACATGCATAGCCTATATAAAAGGACAGAGCATAACCAGGTGTGCAGGTTAAGGTGCAGGTTGAATTTCAAATTAACTAAGGTTCACATTTATATTACGAACTGACCTGCTTTAATAATAATTATTTTTTTATCGCACTGGGCGATTGACATGATAGTAAATTATTATTAATTTTCTTTCTTATTTGATGGCACTGCCGGCCCAATAAATTTCTTACTTTCATTCTGCTTCTTCTTCTTCTTGTCATCATTATCATCATCAAATGCTGACGTTACAAAATATATACTGCCAAATACACCAAACATGTTCAATACAATGCAAAGTTCGAGGCCACTTCTAACGCTACTTATAAATAAACTTAACAAACCTAAAAATGATGAACCTAAATATATTAATGGTAAGTTCAATTGACGACCAGAAAAAAAACGGACATATCCAAAATATGAATATTTCTTTGGCCATTCAACAAACTCCATCATTACCATACCAAATGAGAAACTTAATGCAAATATACATATATAGCGAAATCTACCGAAAAAGTATAACAATATGTATAGATGTTGTTCCACTTTCTCTGGATCACGCTTATATATGGTATTTAATGCAAACTGCTCAGTTAATGCTGCACCCAGACCACAAAAACTCAAGTACAGCGTCGATTTAAATCCCATCAGCCCCCAAAATGGCCACTTCCCCAATTTTCGATGGTCTAAAACCATTTTGAGAACCATTGTTTGACAGGCTGTAAATATATGGAAGCATATATGATACAACGCTGACATGTAAAATGAACCTAGCAGCCTTTCGCGCACCTTACTATCAGTAGGACCAAGGATTATGTTAATTTCCTTGTAATCACCAATCACACTCAACCAATGTACTGCACTAAAGAAAAAGTATTTTGACGTAGCGTTATATGGTGCTGTATAATATCCTAAGTCATACAATACGTACGCAAGTGCTAAAGTAAAAACGCCAAAGATACACATAGCCGTAACCATTTTGGTTTGTAAATTTTGTAACCTTTTCTTCCCCATGACGTATTATATAACAGCTAACATATGTATACCTTTACCTGTAATTACGAATAAAAAAGCAAGCCAATTCAATGGGTTTCTCTTGATTTAAATGCGCATACCCTACACTTCAATCACAAGACAATATAATGCTGCCATGTAACGTCGAGCATTTCCGTTAATAATAATAATACTAATACTACTACATTATAATAATAATAAATTAAAAAATAATACAAGTAAAAATAATATTATATTTTTAAATTTCAATAATAATAATAATAAATAATCTTAAATCATCATCAATAAAAAAAAAATAAATATAATAATAATATATATATTAATAATAATTTAATAATAATAAATAATTTTAATAATAATACGCTTATAAATAAAAAATATATAAAAAATAGTAGTCTACTAAGTCTGCAAGTCGTCTACCACTTTAACTTGTGGTTTAGCACTTAGCACTTAGCACAATAATATTTTTTTAATATCAATAATATAACACAAATAATGCAATACTCAAATTGAACAAATTCATTTATTACTGAATTTACTATAGCTTAGCTGCTATAATTTTATAATTTGAAATAATAATAATATATTATTACAGTATTATTTTATTATTATTTTATTATTATTTTTATTATATTATTATTATTTATTATTAGAATAATTAATAAAGAGAAGAAAAGTATACATAATAATAATGAAAGAAAGATAATAATATTATAATATAATAATAATAATAATAATACAATATAATAATATTAATATTATTATTAGCCTGGCGGATAATAGTACTATTATTATACACTATAATACTATATTATTTTTATATTATTATATTATTATTATACTACAGGTATTATTATTTTTTAATAATAATAAATAATAATAATAATAATAATAAGGCGGATCATGATGGAAAATTGAAATTACATTTACAACAAGAAACGAGGAGAATACTTCCCGTGTCCTATTAATCAGGGAAACATCATGCACACACACACACACACACACAGTATACGTATCGATTCACTTTGTGTACAGTATATGCCGAACTTTTATTATCAAGTAATATTGCTATCATGAAAAGCGTTAATCATCGCGGCGGCAACGACAGCAAATTGAAAATATTTGTATTATTCTTATTAGTAATACAAAATTGTGCTTTAATCTTAACAATGAAATATTCTGTTAGTAATACACCACCTGGTTCAAAAAATATTTACCAGTAGTTGCAATCACGTTAAACGAGATTTTAAAGTTTCTCGCATCTTTGATTGTAGTGATATTCCAAGGCGATCTTAGCGATACTATTAAATATTCGTTTTGTGATTCGAAAGACTATGTTTTGACTTGTTTACCAGCTGTTTTATATTTTATACAAAATAATTTATTATATTTTGCTGTGAGTCGTTTAGATACAGCAGTTTTTCAGGTAACCTACCAATTGAAAATATTAACGACGGCAATCTTTTCTATATTTTTGCTGAAACGATCTTTAAATAAGAAGCAATGGCTTGCTTTGTTTGTTTTAATACCAGGGGTTGCACTTGTACAGTTAAGTGCACAACATGACAACAGTGTATCTTCCTCGCTAGGTAATCATGCTTTGGACAATGCAAGTAATAAAATTAACCTTCTGAGGCATTTCAATGGACTGTTTGCAGTAATAGCAGCATGTATTACATCAGGATTTGCTGGTGTCTATTTTGAAAAAGTTTTGAAAGGTAAGGGGGGTAGCATGTGGTCACGAAATTTACAACTAAGCTCAGCAAGTGTTATAATTGGTATCGTCAGTATTTTTACATCACATTATCAAGAAGTATCAACACATGGTGCATTTATAGGTTTTGGTGTATCAACATGGATAACTATAATGTTACAAGCTTTAGGAGGTTTAGTAGTTGCAGCCGTCGTAAAATATGCTGATAATATTGTTAAAGCATTTGCAACATCGGTTTCAATTTTACTATCAAGCGTACTATCGTTTTTCTTATTTGATTGGCACCCAACTGTACAATGGATTCTAGGTGCCATTTTAGTTTTTTGTGCTGTTTATATGTATGGAACAGCTAATACTAGTGCTAAAATTGTTTCTAAAATAGAAAAAAATCATAATGTCTTAAAGAGTGAAGGAAAAAATACTAGTCAGCATGTGTAGAATGGAAATCAACCGTATATGTATGCCTAGTCTGGTGTGCAGATTTATACTACTTTAGAGCATAATAAAGATATCATAACACTTTAAAGGTATATTCATATTTTACACCCCAAAGGTAACTTAGTGAATTCACCGTAGATGTGGATCTAGTCAAAGAAACTTTATATTACATCCGTGATAAATATATTTTTAACAGTGTATATGAATATTAATCACATATATATGTATATATATATATATCTTTTTAATGAATTAATGAGTACAAAGTACATATGGAACCTGTGTACGAAAGAGTGTACCCTTACATTTTTTACAATTTGCTACTTGTATCATTTTTCGCTTCGTGAATATGTACCATTAAATATCCATCTTTAATGGCTTTAGCATTTTTATTTGTCAGCACATTGAAATGAATTGTTACAGTATTCATTTCACTGTTATATATTTCAGAAACAATTTCAAGTACAACACGTATGGGAACAAAACCTAATATTACGGGAGCACCGAATGTGGCTCCTATGTGCTTTAATTTTATATTTATTTCATCTAAATTTTTATTTTTATACTTCAATTTTTTCTTAATAGCAGTGTCTTTCAATGTATATGAAATATATGCAAAAACAAAACTTAATAAACACATACCATTCAAGTTGCGACCATCTAAACCACCCCTTAGTGCAAAATCTAAACTAGTGTGTGTATTTATATCGGATGACGGTGCTTTAACATTTCTTGGATCACGTATACAGCCATCAAACAAATGCGCTTGTGTAGCTGGTATATGAATGTCGTAATAATTTGATTCTAAAAGAAAGGAAAATGCAGCTACTCCATGTTGTTTATGTTGCAAATTATTGTTATTAGGTTTTGGTCTTAATGGCGGTTGTTCTATGTAAATTTGTTTTGAATATATAGCGTTTAAACCTAAAACAATCCCACCCCACCAACTTTTATTAATCAAATAACCATTTTGATTTCTTGTTGTATTTGAAGTCAAAAAGTGACCGCCACTTTTTCGATTTCCAATCCCCACCAAGTGTACCTTTGTACTTAAAGTATCACCCGACAAACCAGTATCATAAAAAACTGCATCATACGTGTAATGGACAAACGGGTGTTGAATAACTTCGACCTTAGTGACGCCAGATGCGTACAAAGCAGCCCATGCCCCTATAACTTCTTGAACAGATGCAACAAATAGCGGATGCAACGGTGGTTTACCAATTGTATTGTCAAAATATTTTTTCTCCATTGGCAAATAAGATGGTACTGAACCAGCAACATAGTTCATACTCCACGTTAGTATTGCATTCGTTATCAACGGGGACTGCTTTGGCTCAACACCAACTAAACTAACATCTAATGGCATTGTTGAAAAAAAAAATATTGTAATAAATTGTGCTCCCCTCTATTCGCTTGATTGGCTGAGCAACTGTTCGTCGTAACTTTTGAAAGACGACAGAAGAAGTTGTTGTTATATTATTATTATTGAATTTGGGCACTTGGCCTAAAAAAAAAAAAAAAAAATATTATTATATAATAGTGCTATATACCGTATTATATTATTATTATAAGCCAAATTAATAAATAATAATAAATATACGCACATCATAGCATACCGGTACGTAGTAATAATAATACCAGGTATTATTATAAATAAAATATATTTTTTAATTATTATTTATTATTATATTTTTTATTATACTACTACTATACTATATTATTATTGAAATTTATTTATTGGTTTATTTTTTATTTATTATTATTATTATTTATACTGTGGTAGTAGTAGTAGTTGTTGTTCTACATTATTATAGTATTAATATTAGTCATTACGTAGTCTATACACATACATCCCTATTTTACTACTAAGTTTTTTTTATTATAGAGCTGTATGGTGGTTTTGCCTAAAACTTCAATTTTTGCATTTTTTTTCTAGCTGCACATACACAGATTTTGTATGAGTGGTGTTGATAACTTTGCAAACATTTGCAGATCACTTCCTGCAGTGGTAAAATTAGTTTTTCTCCATGGGGTTGATGTACATACTTCATTTTTTGCTCTTTCAGGATCTGATGCAATAGCTTTAAATGTTGATTCTCCCAAATTTTGCTTTAGATTACAATCACATGCTAGGATGCACATAAATCCGCTTGTTAATGAAATTTGTTGAGGCTGATACGCAGGATCGAAAAGACCATTCCACGCACTATCGTCTTCTGTAGCACAGATAGCTCGCTGCCAATTATTCATAGACTGTGCCATAACCATTAACTCATACGGCCCCTTTGAGCAGCTGTATTCTTCTTGTTTATTCTTTCTGATGCCATAAATCTTTGCTTTAGTAATTGAACTTTGATTGCATATTTTTGGTAATACTTCGTGCGCAGTTAAAACAAGATGTGACGGGTGCGAACTATCCGGTAAATTTTTGATTGCATTGATTACGCTTACCACCGCATCTCGATTATGCCAGAAAGTATACCCATCTTGCTCCATAAATAAACGGCAGGTACCATCTGCTATCATGGCTTGGTTCACAATGTCGTTCACAGTTCCAGGAACACCGTTGTCCTTAAAGTGTTGCAACCTTTCAAATATTTCTGCATCCGTAAAAGAAGTAGAAGTAACCACACTCAGACTCATGACCACATAAAAACCTAAAATTGGTATTAAAAGCTTCATTCTGGTAAGTATATTATTTTTATTAGAGTAACTTCAATCAATGACTCGTAAGTTTATGCCTGCACAATAGAAAGTGCCCATGTCATGACATCACCGCTACCACCACAGTTGTTCGATTAGAGTAATTAATAGTATAGTAGTTGTGGTGTGGGAGAACAACTTGGTAAATAATAAATTATTAATAAATAATAATAATTTAATAATAATAAGTGCATAATACGTAAATAATAATAAAAAAAAAAATAATAAATAATAAAAAAAAAATAAATATAATATAAGAAGATGATGATAGAAATAGCAGCTTAAGCTCAGCAGAGAATAATAGTATTACTGATGTGGTGGATAACACGTCATCATCGAAGACTCAAGAGTTTGGCGCTGACTTCTATACTGTATTCCAGTATTCTGTATTCCCGTATACGTAGTTTTGACCCTTTTCCACAATACCTTAATTAATAGTATGACCAATTCTATATATTTTATAAATATTATTATAAACAACAAAAGTGCAAAATCTTATTACGAAAGTGATCTACTGTAAAAAAGTAGTGTACAAACAAAAAAGTAATACCAATAATTGGTATATAATAATAATATATTTTTTAAATAGTTACAAATCTACGTTAACATTTTCTTTGCCTTTTTTTGATTCCACCCGAAGAATCTCTTTATTATTAGAAGTGTGCTGACGGAGCAACGCTTCATATATAGTGCTATCAAAAACATGCTCCTCCATTGGCGAACCGCGAACTGTTGATATGATCGATGAAAGTATATAACTACTGTGACCATTGTTTTTCTCAGTTGCATATGATGATTTTTTATACCGTGATAATAATTCGTTAAAAAACATTTTATACTTTGGATTTGTGATTTTTTTATTTAATGAGTTACTTAAAAAGCTCCATGATAAATTTAATTTTTTAGTGATGTTGTACTTATTCAACTTGGCTTCTAGCGTGTAAAAAGATGATGCTAGAACAGTTGGATCGACGATATCTTTTGTTGAACTTCCTTTTTTATTTCCCAATTTAGCATAGCTGTCAATGTCGTAATTTTCTAAATCTAAAAAATACTTCTGCAATAGATTGAACCATTTTGACAATATTTTTTTACCTAATTTATATCTTTTTTTATGCTTTAAACATTGTTCTACACCGTCGATTGCTAACGTCAAATCATACGGTCTTTCCTTTAAAATTTGAAATGGAAATTTTTTCCTTTTCTTTTTGGGATTCATTTTGCGCTGGAATCCCCATAGCATCCATAATGCAATTGGATCTTCTGGCCTTTTTTTCAAGATGTGTTCGTACGTTTTCAGAGCAACAGTTTCATCAATGGGATACTGCCCACCAAACGCAATTGCCTCGCCATGGTTGTATGTAGCATGAGCAAAAAGTTGAGGCAAATACATGACGTCTCCTGATCTCTGCTGACAATATATCGGCTTCCTAAATGCTCCTGGACTATTGTAATTGTTATCATCAACGGAAAGTTTTTTCCAATTGGAAGTTAATAAATTTACACTATTATGGACTTCGCGAGGTATTTTACCGGGCGGGTAAATGTACCAAGATTTAACTCCAAAAAGTAATGCCAACCAAGTATCACCATGAAAATGATAATCAATTCCACCGCCGTTACCCCCCAATGATAACAATTCATAACTAGAATGGTCTCCGAAAAACCTAAAAAATTCGTGGCCATTTTTATCGGTTGGCGTCGGAATATCTTTTTTGAATTTGTTAAATAATTTCATTTTATTTTTATTATTAAAATATTCGCCTTTCATGCCATCGAAAAAATCAAAAACAAATTCTCGAAGTGGTACGTTTTGTTGTATACTATTTGCAGATTTGTTTAAGTATTGCTTCAAACTTAAATATGTGTGTGATTCTCCTTGTGAAAACGGTAAATTACTCCTGGAATCAGCCTTTACTTTTAGCTTCCCATACCGCTTGTAAAATTCTGATCGATGCCAATGATGGCTTTTAATTGCAGGGTACGATTTCATTACATTTTTTATTAAACATGGCTGTTGTATCATAAAACATTGATCCATTACATCTTGGAATGTATGTACATTTGCGTTTAATCGTGGAAATGGACATATTTGTTTCGATGTTTTCCCTTTGTATTCATTTGAAACGATTACATTCCACCCACCATCTTTTTCAATGTATTTCTGAGCATCTAAATTCGGTACCACAAACTCCACTAAAAGTGACAACAATAATTTTAGCAATATATTTACACGAAATACAGGCATATTGAAAAATAGATTCTGAATAGAGAAATGTATCATGTGGCATTGTCTATGGTGCTGCTGTACGTGAATACATGTGCTCGTTCTGCATAAATTTTACAGTATATATATACAGTATATATTATTATATAATAATATAATAATAATATTTATATATTACCCTGCATAGTTTTTTTTTTTTTATATAATTATAATAAAATAATAATAATAATAACGTAATAATAATAATAAATTCATCATGAAAATTATAAAAAATAAATAAGCTTTTTTTATTTTTTGAATATTGTAACACTACTATTCACTATTGGAAATATATAGCTCATTGATACTTTTGCCGACATTATTATAATAACATTATTATAAGTATAAGGATATATCTACTATATATTAATATATATATATCATTATATATCATTATATTTGTTATATATATATTTTCTACTGTATATTTTTAGTGAGACAATATTAGAATATATGTATGTATATTGACACATTGATACGCACAACTGTAGACGGAAAAATAAAAAAAAACGAAGGAAGAATTAACTTTTGCCATATGTTATGTCGACAGTGTCTATGTATACACATATGTAAATCATGACTTTTGTGTACATAATATTAATTCTATGCATTACGATATATGGGTGTTGCATTATGTCGTCATCCGCAACAACGGCTTTCAATCAAAATATGTTTCAATCCCGTTTTCAAATAGACAACTCACTTACATTTAATATAACACATGATGTATTATTAAACGAAACATTATATTTTGATGACAATAAAGTTAATAGCACTATTAAATTTATTGGGTCTCCAACCGTTTCTAAAAATAAATCATATATAGAAATATCTAATGGTAATGTGATGGAGTTAAGAACAGTACTTGTTTACAAACAGGACATTCAAATTGATAATATACATTTTTCACATTCACGGGTAATTGGAGCGATATTGAACATCCAAGGCAAGATTTCTTTTCACAATTGTAAATTTACAGAGCATATGCATGTACCTGGAAGCGGGGTATATAATTTTGGTGGTATAATAATATTGAATCAAGTTTATACTGAATTCCATCAAACTATTAGTGGTTGTTGCGTATATCGTCCTTACGACCCTTCGACATCATCGTATACGGATTATATGTGGAGAGACAAAATTTATACTATTGGATCTAGAGGGCGGTTAGAAGTTACCGATGAGGAGTTGTTTAAAATTTTAACAAGCAAAAATCCGAGTTTTAAAGCAGACAATGTTGAATATACAAATTTAAGAGTGCACACGTGATTTTAAAATTAAAAAAATTGTGCGTTTTGTAGAATTCAAAATAAGTTGTTGGTTTTAGATACAAATTTTAAATAATAAACGTCTCTAATAAATGTGTTTAAATGTGTTAAACGTCTCTAATATACCCCAGCATTTCAACCACCATTGCTAACTAATGCCACACTGAATAGTCAGATGAATGTAGACAGCACTGCAACCCCAATGAAATCGAACAAACGAAGAAGAAACAAACCCCATAATCAGACCCGTGAAAAATCACTGCAAAACCCAAGACTCAAAATTTTAGACATATTTTGTCTTCCGATGAGTCACCTTCATACGAATATTAACTCACTTTAAATATAGTACAGGGGGGTATAAAATTTTATTTCAATTAATGTTGAGTAAGAACATATAATATATATTATACGACTTTGAGAGAGAAAGTGTGATGGAAGGAACGAGAGAATGAATATCACTTTTATATATATATATATATTATTTACAGGGAGTAAAATTTTATTAAATAAATGAGTAAGACTTAATTATATATTCTACGAGTTACGAGTATATTATTATTAATCACAGGGTATAATTTTTTTTTAAATTAATGACCAAGAAAATAATATATATTGGTTCTCACAATTTTCGACCTATTACTACAACCCAATTATGGTGAAAGCAAATAATTTTGTTGCCTTCGTCATCGATGTCATAAAAGAGACCCATTCCCGTGAGAGGGGTCTTTGTGTCTAGTTCCTTGTGTACAATTTCTCGAATAACAGCTTTATTTTCAGGAGGAGTGTTTGTAGAGTCCATCCACCCCTCCAACGTCAGGGAGTTTTGGAGAACTGATCTTGGTATCCTGCCGTGCTCATTGATACACACGCCTTTCTCCAGACATTCTGGTATTACTTCAACATTATTGTATCCTACAAGGAGATCTTCAATTTCTCGAACTGTCAAAGCTCGTGCATGGGACGGATCACGGAGTCTTTCTATCTTGTTTTGCATTCTGGCAAGAACAGGGTCTTCAGGAGCAGTTAAATCAACCAAGGCGACGTGCCCATATTTTTTACAGACTCGGATCATTTCGCCAACCTGCTTCTCTGGCTCAGGAAAGTGATGAATCGCAAGCCGACAAACAACTAAATCAAATGAATCGTCTGGAAATGGAAGGTCTGCCGCATCTCCAACAAAAAACTCAATGTTGTCGTGCCCCTCAGATTTCGCCTTTTTTTTTCCTTCCTCCAACATTTCTAATGTGATGTCGATTGCAGAGACGGATGAGCACAGAGGTGCAAGCGTCCTTGCACAAATGGCGGTACCAGCGGCAACATCTAAGGTAATAGCACCCTTTTTAAGACACGGTGAAATAATATTTTCTATCCATTCCATAATATTTTTAGAGCTGGACTTGTACCTAGCAGACCAATTGTTCTCAAAATTTGGTGCCTGCTTTCTGAATTCATCTTTGATACCCCCAAGGTTTGATGTCCCCAAGCACCGCACTTTCCCCAACGTTCGAGCTACAGACAAAATCGTAGGGTTACCTAAAAACATTCCTTCCCTCCGTTCTTGACTTTGTATCTGCCATGTAAGTTTCAATTGAAAATACTTCTTCCTAAAACTTGATATCCACCTTTTTTTTGACCCATCCATGGAATGTTGTTCTTCAAGTTTGATATAATTATAATAAATATTATTAAGGAGGAGTACGGAGTTGTGAGCCTTCATTTCGGATTATTTTCTTTCAAATCCTAGCTACGATTTACCATTTTTTCGTCCATATTTGTACTACTTTTTATTATTATTTATTATGGACGAATATATTATTATTGAAATTATTATGTTTACACTTTCGATATTTATTATTTATTAAATTATTATTTATAACTATTCATTATTAATAATTAATTATGATTTATTATTTTATTAAATACTCGACGAAGAAATGACAGCGTCATTGGTGTCCTCAGGTGACAGCAAGACAGCTGTAAATTCAAACACATTAGAGTGACCAATGAGCAGTTTTTATATCATGATGATTGCTACATATAATAAAGCATCAACACCAAGAGCAGCGGAACGCCGCCATTACCGTCCTAGCAAGCATAAAAGTCTTGAGTCAACATCGGATAACGCACAATGAAAGACACAGCAAAAACAAAAAATACTGCTAAAATGACTAAATCGCCAACCAAAAAATCAATATCTAAAAATTAATATTTTTGAACGCCGTTTCTTGTATTTGCATCCTATTATGTACATGCGTGGGGTAACATTGCGATTTTTTGCATTTTTTTACAAATTTTAAAGTTATAGACCGAAAAACTGAAATTTTTTGCTTTAGTTGGAATGATCTTCAAGATGTTGTTGTCGTAGTGGAGTGTGAGTGTGTGTATGCGAAAAAAAAAAAATGTCACCCCACGGCCTGTAATATAATATAAGTTCCCAAAACTCCATTTTTGTCAATAATTAAATTAGCTACTATTTTTTTTGGTTGGGGAAAAAGTTCTACAGATTTTTTAAATATATCCCATTGTTATTAGTGCTATTAGGCTTACGAACCATTCAATACCTCAGATTATAACTGACAAGACCGTAATCCACCTTAATTAAGTTTAATATTTCTTATTTCTTCTCAGAAGGTTGAACAAAAAAAAGAATCTGTGAGATTGAAAATCTTATTATAAAATCTTTGTTAATATTTCAGTGACTTTTGAAGAAATTATTATCAATATTCATTCTTTAACCTCTAAGAAGGTAGCTGATTGAGGTTTCATACTGTCGCTTATTGATAAGTACTTGAATACTACAACCTCACCCAAATAACTATACAAAATCATCAACCATTTTTTAATATTTATAATAATATTTTTAATAATATTTTTTAATAATATTTTTAATTAATTTAAATATTATTAATTATTTTGCTTAATCGGCGTTAATGAAAACATTAATACTTTATTCTATCACGCTTGTTCAACGGAAAACAAGGTAATAATCAACAAAGTAAACAGATCAAGAACCTTCTCGCATAAATAAACAAAAAATATGAATAATAATTCTACGTCGAAAACACAGGAACTTGCTGGAGTTTCACCTGGGACTCGAGGGTTGACTAGGGATAATAATCGCAACTCATGGGCTCAACTACATGAACGGCGAAAAAGTATTCGACTATTG
>JACKZZ010021608.1_pt1 | contig 20908 bp, 11 predicted proteins | sample 8027871 | NCBI WGS metagenome assembly JACKZZ01 (sample SAMN15724774, study PRJNA655200) | protist metagenome | isolation source: fluorescence activated cell sorting (FACS) single amplified genomes of... | place: USA: West Boothbay Harbor, Gulf of Maine | collected 2000-07-19
TAAACTCGCGGTGTATTTATACAAAATATTTTTTGGAAAAAAGCGAAGAAAATGGCTTTTTTTTTTGTGAATAAAAACAATTGTATTCTTAAAGAAGGGTTTTTTTGGACAGGTTCTGTAAATGCTACAAGTGGTAGTTATAGTATATATGAATATTATGGTAATCGTTTTAATCCATATGAAGGTTGGAAATCATCTTCTGGTGACTCAGATGATACTGATAAAAATACAGATCCAACTTATGGTAGCCCCGCCCTGAATCCCTTCTAATTCCTGTGTTTTTGTCCACAGAAAAACCTTCTAATTCCTGTGTTTTTTTCCACAGCAAAACCTTTTTTTAAAGATATTCTTCAAAAATTATCAAATATTTTTCATTATTATGATATAGGTCACAATACACCAAACTCATTAGTACCACATATAGTATTAATAATTAAATTTATAATTAGATTTAAAATCAAACTTGCTTGTTCAAAAATTTAAAAAAATAAAAACCCTATTAGTATTTATTTAGCTTTGATTATTTTTCAAAAAAGTTTTTAATTTTTCCAAATAATATTAATTTGGTTTTAATTTTTTTCCAAATTTATCTACTAATAGGTTGATATAAATAGTGGTTACTATGTTGCATCAAGTTGGAGGTAGTTTTATTAAATCATTATTTTACAAATTTCTTCTTTAGAAATTTTTTCCCTTTAAAATTACCACGTTTTTTTCTGCAGCTTTTTTAAAATTTTTTAACTTTTTTATGTGATATATAGATTAGAGGATCAAGTCTTTCCATATCGTTGTTGGAATCCAGGCCTTCTGTATAATACAAATCGCAATTATTTTTTTTTAAATCGAAAAAAATTATATTTAAAACCCAGAAAAAATATTCGTGATTTTTTGAAAAAAAAGGGCTTTTTTATTTATAAAGATAAGCTAAAATAGGGGTGTTTTTTAACAGGTTGATTTTAAGAGGTAAATATAAGAAGGGTTTTTCAAAAAGGTTTAATTCCAGTAAAAATTCAACCATTTGCACAGACGGAGTTTGTGATGATTTAACATGTAAAATTTTGAAAAAAGCCCCAAAAAAATCAAACTTGAAAATAAGATTTATAAAGATTTAAAAGCGAACCTCTTTATTCAAAAAAAAAATACTTTACTCAAAAAAAAGTATATTTTTTTCTCAACAAAAAGGTTGCAAGAAAAGAACCTGTGGAAATCAAATAGAAGACCATCCGTGGGTATTTTTGGCAATCTAATAATTTTCAGAGGTGGTTCTCAAATTGATGATTTTTAGAAAAGATCTCTGAAGATGCGGTTTTTTATGGATAAAAACACAGGAATTAGAAGGGTTTCAGGGGCAGGGCTTAAAAAATCTAAGTCTTAGTCTGGCGGAAGTTGTTTAAGTATGGGAGGAAGCTTTTTTAGGATTTTTCGGAGATTCCCCAAAAATCTAAGTCTTAGTCTGTGTTGTTGTGTTTTTTTCTCGGTTTTTATTTCGCAGGCTTTTAGGCCACAAATTTTACAGTTTTAATTTTTTTCGATTTTTTCTTTTTTAATAATTGTCCAGGAAAATAAGAAAAAAACCACTATTTCGAAGCCTATTTATTTTTTTTAGAAGCCATTTTATTTTTAATAATTGTCCAGGAAAGCTCCTGAAAAGGGATTTTTTTGTGGATAAAAACACAGGAATCAATAGGGTTTCAGGGTGGGGCTTTATTTTTAGAAACTTGTAAATCAGATTTAATCTAGTTCATATAAGTTTAGTACGTGTAGGATCTAGTAAATTTACTCATTATATAAGTACCTATGAAACTAATAGGCCCATCATTTCTCAACATATATCTAGGCTTAAAAAAAAATCAGGATTTTGAAATTATCCCCTCCTTATCCTCTAAGACTAATAATTTTTTAAGAAACTAAAATGTTTAATGGTCTCATCATTTCAGGACACCAGTCGATATGAATGTATTCATACAAGCAGTTTCTTATATGAAAGACGTTGTATGTCTTCAGAATGGTATAATCATGATAAATCTTCGTTTAAAGATATCGTTAAACCTGGTCAGTCACCTCGAGACGTTTATGACACTCAAATACCACACCAAGCCGAAGTGCGAGGAAACTGTTCTATGCCTTTCTGGTAATAATATTTAATTATTTTTTTATGATTTAAAGATAAATTGAGAAAATTTACAAAATTTTTTTTTGCGTGATTCTTTTTTGAAGGAAAAAATTTAAATATGCTTAAAAAATTATTTTTTTCAATGTCAAACTAAAAAAATATGGCTTTAAAAAATATGGCTTTTGTTTTTTTTTATATAGCTGTTCTACATGTGCCGTTTCCGGAGGTAACGTTGGTGATCCACCTGGACTTCCATACGATGGAACCAATTGTATATTTTTGAAAAAAATATTTTCGCTATATTACCAATTGTATTGCGACATAAATTGATATTTTTGAAAATAGTAAAAAAATTTCAAGCCTTGCTCTGAAACCCACCTAAAAAAATATAGTGTTTTTATCCACAAAAAAAAGCCTCTATTTACAGAAGAGATTTTTTTCCAAAAGTTATCAAATTTTCCTACGAAAAGTGGAATTTTTTTTGGAAAAAAGCGAAATAACTGGCATAAATTATCTATAAAAATAAGGTAAATAAAGGACTTTTTAGAATTTAGATAGAGACAAATTTTTCCAAGAGAAAAATTTGATATTATTTTTGGAGAGAGAAGATCTCTAAAAAAAGATTTTTTTGTGGATAAAAACACCGAATTTAGAAGGGTTTCAGGGCTGGGCTTAAAAGGCTTTTTTAAAAAGGTGGTAATGATTTGTTGCGCGTTCGAGCTCCAGATTTACATTTGCATGGATGCTTAGGATATACATGTACAATTTTCCAAAAACGATGAATTTTTTTTCAAAAAGATATATCATTATTGTTTAATTATAATAGATGTGTCATAATTTAAAAGTGGTTTATTATAAAATTTTTTAATAAAAATTTGCTAATAAGCCCGTCCCTGAAACTCTCCTGATTTTCTCCACAAAAAACGGCATTTTCGGCATTTTCAGAGATCTTTTCTAAAATAATCTGAAAAAAGTGAAAAAAAAAAGGCCTTTTTTATTTACAAAATTCAAATAAAGGGATGTTTTTATGAAGAACAGACAATTGTCAATAGGATTTATTCAAAAAATAAATTTTCTAATTAAAATTGAAAGATCATGGGAAGCGCATTGGGAGCGCGTGGGGCGCATAGGGCCAGACATCCCAATTTTGTCATTACAGACATCTTCAAAATGCCGAATATTCGCTAAGCACCATTACATTCTCTCCAAAAATGGTCACAGCTTTGGGCGACCCAGCCCGGCTAAGCCCTTACAAAGCTAGTATAAGCGATATAGTACGAACTTTTCTTTTGATCTATTGCCCCTCCTATCGAGCTTTCTCTAGCCACGGCCAAACTTATTTTTTGGTGTGAGACCCAGAGCCCTGGACAAATTCGGACATAATGCAACAGTGTAATACGAAATAATACCAGGACGAATAAAAATCGAGGCGACGCGACGCGTCGTAGGTGCGAATTTTTCTCCTAAGAAACCTTCCAATTTCAAGATAAGGAAAACAACAAGAGCCGTTTTTCAAGAAGGGAACATTTTCCTTGAAGGGAAACCTTATTAAAGGAAATATACAAAATAGAATTCAAGTAAAAGACATTCCTCCAGTTTCAAGATAAGAAACTGCCCAGTGAGCAGGTAGGGATCACCACCCATTAACCACCCCACTATGAGGATCCTTCAATTTTATTACCGGCCTCAAACAAAGTTTGTTAATTGATAGAAGAAAAAATTGATAATTTTTGAAGAAGATCTCTGAAAATACCGTTTTTTATCGATAAAGACACAGGAATAAGAAGGGTTTCAGAGGCGGGACTTAAAATGATTTATTGATACGATATTAATTCTATAGGTGAAATCATTGAATGTTGTAAAAATAGACATTGTATGAATACCGGCCAATACGGAAATAATACTGAGTTACCACGTCTCTGGAATTCAAACGAAGTTATAGATGCTTCTACATCTGGAACAGGCAGACAAGAAATCTTATATTTCATCGGAACAGAAAATATTCCATTCTATACCATGAAAGTATTAAATATTTCTTGTTTTTACTAATAGATTCTAGTGACTAGTCCCGCCCCTGAATCCCTTCTGATTCCTGTGTTTTTATCCACAGCAAAACCTTTTTTTAGAGATCTTCTTCAAAAATTATCTTAAATTTTTCTTGTAAACGTATATAAATTTTCAGTGTTTTATTATATTTTTCTAATTAAATAATAAACTATAATAATAGATATTATACTATTAGTATATATGATTATTTAATATGAATAATATTAGACATATAATATATATTAAATTTATCAATGCAATATGTCTTTTAAATTTTATTAGTTCTGAAACCTTTGAAAATCAAATTTAAATTTGTTCAAAATGTCTCTATAAATTTTTTAAGTTCTGAATAATAATATCCAAATTGAAATATTTTTGTCTTTGAAAGATCAAGAAACACATTATCAACAGGCTTTTTCTGTAAATAAAAACTGTACTTTTTTTTTTTTTGTATTTTTAGGGGGGTTTTTTGAACAGGCTAAATTTACAAAAAAATTCAATATATAGGAATGTCACCCTTCGCAAATTCGAGTTGAAGATTTTTTGTATTTTTTTTTTTTTTGACTTAGAACTTCAATTTTTTCAAAAAAAATCGAATTTGTGTATAATATCTTAAAATCTCTAATAAGACTTATAATAAGTTCTCAAACTTATAAGTTATTTAAAGGAAACTTTGTAACAGTATTAAGGTTTTCTTAAAATAAAGAGGGGAAATTTTTTAAACAGGCATCCAAAACCATGTTCTAAAAATGATCCAAATTGTGCATCATGTTGTACTACTAGGTATCTTATAATATAATAAGCCCCACCCTGAAACCCTTCTGATTCCTGTGTTTTTATCCATAAAAAAGTCTTTTTTTAGATATCGTCTCTAAAAAATATCAAATTTTTCTAATAAATTAATATATTATCCTTTGAAAAAAATTATATAATTTTCTTTTTAAATACGTCAGCACTCTAAGTACAAACTTTAAAGGGTTGAAAATTTAAATTTCTAATAAATATATAATATAGGATGTTTATTAATAGTAATTATATGTATTACATAAAATAATTTTCAAAAATTTTTTTTCAAAAAAATTCTCAATTTTTTTTTAGAACTTGTAATAATACGGGTGATAATGGTACATCCTTAATGGTAGGCTACAATGATCGGCATATGGGTGATTTTAGTAGGGCTTTAAGTAGACCACCATGGACAGATGAAAAAGAAAGATTTTGTACTTTATAAAAAATTTTTAACTCTTGCCCCGAAACCCTTTGAAATACTGTTACAGTGTTTTTATCTACAAAAAAAGCCCTTCTCAGAGATTTTTTCCAAAAATTTTCACAAAAAAAAAATTTTTTGAAAATTATTCTAAGGTACTCAAGATAAGATAAAAATTTCAGACTACTATGCTCGAGATTGTAGTTTAAATGAAGAATGTGCATCGTGTTGTATTAGGCCCAAATTAAAAATGGCTCAAAGTTTTAATAAAGGGAAATTTTTCAGGAATAAAAATTTCAAATTTTTGAAAAAAAGCGAAAGAAAAGGTATTTTTCTTTCGAAAAATAGGGTAAATAAAGGGTTTTTTTTTTAAATACCTTACATTGTCATTTCATTTGTATTACTATATGATTTTGACCAAAATTTTTTCTGGATTAAAATTATCCTTAGGTGTTTTTCGTACCTGTAATAATACGGGTTTAAATGGAACTGCATATCAAGTCGGAGAATCGGCCCGTACCTTTTCAATAAACACTCTCTTTAAATTTAGCTAATTTTTGTATTAATAAAAATTTCATAATATTCTTTGTTTTTTTTAAAAAAAAAAAAAATTCCAAATTGTTTTTATTTCCAAAATATATTAAAGAAACAATCCAAGCTTTAAAAGATGGAAAAACAGGATTAGCAGTATCATATCACTGTCCTACTGTTGTCCATCATTTTACACAAGGACCATCTCATTATTTTACAGCAGGACCATGTTTTATGATATTACCATTCAATGTATCATAGTAAATCCCAAAATTTTAAAAAAACTCGAAGATAATCATTATATGAGTCTTTTAAAAAAGGAATTTACTTTTTAAAGAGAAATAGAAAAGGGAATTTTTAAAAAAGGATTTTTAAGGCTGTTCAAAAACAAACATCCTTATTTAGCATATTATTTTTGTAAAAGATAAAAAAGCTATTATTTTCATTTGTTTCCAAATAATATTAAAAGATTTTCGCGATTCTTTCAAAAAAAGCGAAGAGAATGGCTTTTTTATTAATACAAAAGAAGGGAAAAATTTGAGGGGATTTTTAAAAAGGATACTGTAACAAAAGATACTATTGAGGGGAATTGTGGTTTAGCCGGATGTTGTAATAAGCCCCCCCTGAAATTTACCCTTCTGAAAATTACTGTGTTTTTATCCACAAAAAAAAAAATCTTTTTTTAGATATCTTCAGATTCTATAAAAAATATCAAATTTTTTTAATAAATTATATTATAGGTAATGTCTCCACTTGTAAAAGATGGTTTGATCATGCAGAATTGAACTGTGTATCGCAGGATGTTTATAATTCAACAGCAGCTTTAGAGACAGGTGGTGAACATCATGATGGCACTAATCGAGGCGGTACATAAATTCAGGACTCCAAAAAAATTTTGCGATTTTTTGAAGAAAAATGGCTTATTTTGTATTAATAAAAACACTATATAACATTTAAAAGGGTTTTTTTTATATGAGAACAGGCTGTTGTCGAATGAGAGAATGTGGTGATACTCAAATTTCCTGTGGTGCAGGTATGCGCATAGATCAACGAGAGTGCGGTGATTTCTGCTCAGAAGGTATCCAAAAAATGGCGTCTTATCTAGAAGAAAAAACACAAAAAAATTATTTGTAAATTATTTGAAGAGAAAATTTATTATAGCTTTTTTATTTTATCTAAAAAAAATGAATAATATTAATAGAGGTGTTTTTTGACCTTTCTAATTTTATATTTTTAAACCTGAATTATAATAGATACTTGCTGTGTAACTTGTGCGAGATCATTGCAAACGGATGAAATAGTCGGAAGTTGGCGTATTGAAGATCATGTCTATGCATATCGTTGTTTTAGTCCCGATAAAACATACAATGTATATACTGTTCATAAAAATTCTCTTTCAAAGTTTCCTTAAAATTAAATTTTGAGAAAAACGATTTTTTTCGATTTTTCCAAAAAATTTTCTAATTTGTTTTTTAAATTTCAATTTATCATATTAGGTAACGTTCGGCCACAACAATACAATTTGTCATGAAGGTGTATGTGATGACAAACAATGTTGCGAACCAAGTCTAAAATCAAATTTGAAAATTTTCTTATTACTTTTTTCCATGAAGTACATTTTGCCTTCATTTTACTTAATAAAAATATAATATCAATTTTTATCTGTTCTAAAAAATTTTTGACAAAATAAATTCCAAAAATAAAAAAATTAGGAAAATGTGGTACTCATCATAGAGATTATCCTGATTTCGATAGTGATGAAGGTTGTTTACCAGATAGTGCTTTCTTAGAGGATAGATTATGTGCTTCCTCGGAATGGAGATCTCATCCGCAATCCTCATATCATGTTAGTTTTGACACAGAAGCATATTTTTATAGTATGCTTATCTTCCCGAATTATACTAATGCAACCGATGCTCGGGGCAATTGTTCAAATATATTTTGTTGTTCTAGTTGTCTAAGTTCTAGTCTTAACGGTACACCAGGAACAACTGTTACACCGGCTTTTGACCCAGAAGACTGTGGTTATGATAAGATCCGAGTCGGTTATGGGGATCTCGACGAGCGAGTATGTTCATCTGAAAGCGGACATTGTGAAGTCGATGAGGTAATAATATTTTTAAAAAAAATCTTCTAATTCATATTTTAAAATGAGTTTAAACATAAGTTATAAGTTGTAGGTATAGTAATTTTTCTTGGAAAAATTTTCCAATATTTTGAATTCTTTTTCTTCAAAAAATTGGAAGAAATCTCTGAGACGGTTCAAGGGCTATTCTTGTGGATAAAAACACCGTATTTAGAAGGGTTTCAAGGGCGAGACTATGAAAATTTTTTTAAATTATATCTAATACAGTGTTGTGACAGACGAACTTGTATGAATACTGGACCAGATGGAAACACTCTGACTTTACCTGATGGATGGATAGAAAATCGTACTGCTATTGGTCCTCCAGCGAAATTTACATTTTATGCCGGGACTCATTCACCTAATTTTACTAGTACAACATTCCGATTATGTAATTATTATTTATATGTTTTTGGAAAAATTTTATATCTCCTCCAATTGAATATTTTTCCTTAATAAAGGGCCCTTGAACTTCTAAATCTATTTTCCTTTAAAAATAAGGTTTAATAAATTTTCAATTTTTTCAAAAAAAAAATTTTCTTTTTCCACCGAAGGCCACATATCGAGAATTAGGGCAGCTGAGTTTCTAGAACCCAAATATTGCTCGCGCCGAGATAGTTGCTCCACGTGCTGTATTTCAAGAACCTGTAATAACACAGGTGAAAACGGTACTAATTTGCAAGTTGGTAAATTAGACAACTCAATTGGTGGTTTGAAACTAGTATCGACAGAGAAACGAGAAAAACAGGTGTCCTTCCAGTGTCCAACGGTTGTTGAACATCCTACTCAGGGTTTCTCTCATTACTTTACAGCCGGATTGTGTACAACCCATTTAAAAAGCTCTCTAATCGAGATGCAACAACCTGAAGATTCGATACAACCAGGAGTAGGATACCATCCTCTCACTGATAAACATCATCATATTGATAACATCCATGGGAACGAATGTGATGTATTAGGATGTTGTAATGTGACGACTTGCCAAAGATGGTTTGACCACCAAGAACTGAATTGTCCTCCTCACGAAGTAAAAATTTAAATTTTTTTGAAAATTTTTTTTTGAAAAAATTTTTTTTGAAAAAATCGAAAAAAATCACTTTTTTAAAGGACATTTAAAGGCAAATTTTAATAGACGGGTTTTTCAAAAAGGTGTTCAACGTGACGGCTGGACCCGAAACTGCAAAGTGTTGCCGTATGAGAATATGTGGCGATACGTATTTTAGGAAAAGGCTTTTTTATTTACAAAAATGAGCTAAAAAAGTTCTCAGTTTTAAATTTTTCGACTTTTTATAATCATTTTCAAAACAAAACTTCAATTTTAGAGAAATTGAATGTAGTCATGGGCAAAGAGTTGACTCCAGAGAATGTGGAACGGAATGTTCTCGGGAAACCTGCTGTGTAACGTGTGAACGTTCAGGTATAAAATTTTGGATAAATTTCATAATATTACGGGTCTGAAAAAATTTTTGAAATGTTTTAATAAATTCTTTGATATTATTAATTTATTAGTTTTATTTGACAAGGAAATTAATACAGTGTTATTTTTGTGATTTTCTATTAAGTAATTTTACAAATGATTTCCAACAAAAAAAAAAATTAGCCAATTGGACATTATTCTCATCCCCTATTCCTGGTGCTGGAAAGAATCCGAGAGCTAGTGACCCCGGATGGCAATATCATGAGGATAGTAGAACTAATATTTTAGTTTCTCCAGATTGGACTATTCATGCACATATATTACCATATAGATGTTTACGTCCAGATCGTATCTATAATTCCAGTCAAAATACCACAATCTGCGATTCAGGAACGTGTACAGATTCCCAATGTTGTGAACCTCGAATGTGTGGTAACCATCATCAAGATCATATTGGTTTCAATATCCAATTTGAAACATGTCAAAAGGGAAGTCTTTTCCTCCACTCTCGTCTTTGCGCTTCTGCGGAATGGCCAGAACATCCCGATTCATCTTTCGGTTATTTGGCAACCACTCAAGAAACTTTAGATTTTTATGGAGCCCTTTCAATCCATCGTGATTTAGAAACCGCATCAGAAGTTCGAGGAAATTGTTCAGCTATATTCTGCTGTTCTAATTGGTACCTAAATTTCAATGACAAAAAAAACACGTTTATTTATGTCATTTTTGTAATAATAAAAAAGCCATTTTTTTTTTTCAAATGAACAATGTACAAATAATTTTTTGCTTTTTTTTCAAAATAATTAAAAATTGTCAATACAGTCTTACTACTGACCTAAATGGAACACCATATGAACCCTTTCTAATCGAGCAATGTCCGTTGGAATATATTAGAGTTGCTGAGGGTGATTTGTCAACTCGTGTTTGTGGGGGAGAAGCGTGCCAAGGTATCAAAGGTTGATAGTTCTAAAAATTATTAAATGTTCATAGAAAGATTTTGAAAAGGGGCTTTTTTTTCTTGACATTTCATCAGAAATTTTTTTGGATAATTATATTTTCAGTATTAGAATGTTGTGATTATAGAACGTGTCTTAATACCGGTCCCGATGGTAATGCAACACTACTCCCATTAGGATGGCGATTTAATTCTACGTATTAAAAAATTGCAAATTGAAAAATTGTTGGTTAATAAAAAAAAGAATCTGTTTAATTTTTTTTTTCTTTAGATAAAATACTATTAAATGTTCTCGGCACTTAAAAAATCCTCAAAAAAAAATTATTAATAATAATAATATCTTCCAAAAAACACCAGCAATAATCCGAATACGAGTCATCTTCAAATCTATGACGAAGGTCATTATTATGCCGGTCGTGATAAAACTGATTTCAATCATACTTTCCGCCTTTGTGATCCAAATTTTATACGGGTTCCTGACTATCTTTTGGCTTTAAAATGTAGTTTAAAAGATGGTTGTAGTTCCTGTTGTATACCAAGATTATGTAATAATACAGGTCAAAATGGAGCTTATACTCAGATGGGAGAAGCTGATAATTCAATAGGTTTTACCTCTCCAATTTTATATACACAACCACCTGGAACAGATGAAATCCAACGAGAATGCCCACCAGATCACATACGTGTAGCTGATTATCTGCTACCAAGACCCTGCACACTCTTGAATATAGATACAGTACTCTGCTTCTGAAACCCTTCTAATGTTCCTGTGTTTTATCCATAGAAAAACCATTTTTTAGAGATTTTTTCTTCAAAAATTATCAAATTTTTCTCTTTTTAAAGGGTGAAGGTCCGGGTCGTGGGGCTGATCCGAATGGTTGCTGGGGATGTTGTACTCCTAGAACTTGTAATAATACAGGTCCAATAGGAAATTCCACAAGATGGGGAGAATCAAGAGGCTTACCTGTTGAGAAAGCAGCAGCACAAGTACCATTTCAATGTCCAACAGACGTAGAACATCCAACCCAAGGCTTTAGCCATCATTTTGACGCTGGCTTCTGTCTCACTACAGAAGGTCATACTTTAGTGTCAACCTATTATAGTCAACCACAAAACACAAGTATCTTTTGAAAATGAGCCCCACCCTGAAACCCTTCTGATTCCTGTGTTTTTATCCACAAAAAAATGGTTGTTGTCCTTTAAATTTTCCTTAAAAAGTAAAGTTGTTATTTTTTTGGCGGAAAATCTCTGAGAAGGGCTTTTTTTGTTGACGAAAACATAGGAATCAAAAGGGTTTCAGGGAGGGGCTGAAATTGTTTTTCTCAAATTAAGTACCTGAATTTGGTCTCCGATACTGTGACGTTGAGGGTTGTTGCAATCGAACAACATGTAAAAGATGGTTCGATCATCAGGAATTAAACTGTTTTTCACCTGATGTATATAATGAATCAGCCGCTGATTATTATGGTATTGAATAATTATTAAATATAATATTTTTTAGGTTGTCAAAAAATTTGAAAATTTAAGTTTTTTTTCGAAATATTTTTTCTCAAAATTTTATTAAGGTGGTTGTTGTCGAATTCGTTTATGTTCTGATGTTCCTGATATAACTTGTGGTGCCAATGGGGTAAAAGTTGACGAAAGAGAATGCGGTGATTTCTGTTCCCAAAAAACATGTTGTGTTACCTGTGCACGATCGTTGACTTATAATGATACAGTTGAATGGCTAAAGATTCCGACACAATGGGTTCAAAAATAAAGAAAAATCGAAAAATGAATCCTCACTCTGAAACCCTTCTCATTCCTGTGTTTTAACTTTTTTTATGCACAAAATTGAAAAAATTCCTTTTTATTATTAAAAGATCTTCTTCAAATTTTTCAAATATAACTAATAGGTTACCAGTGGTTTTGAACTAGGCCAGCAGGATTATCGACACCGATGTTGGGATCCTGCTACCATATTCAATGAATCCCAGGTCCATTCTATTTGCGAGCCAAATTTAAGAACAGGTGCTGCTTAAAAACACCCCAAAATTATTAAATTTAGTGTGTTTTTTCAAAAAAAAAAAGGCCATTTTTTTCGTTTTTTTTTTGAAAATTTACGATTTTTTTTTTTTTGGTAGGTCCTGCTGCACGTATTAAAACAGGTCGTTGTTCTGATTTCCAATGTTGTGAACCAAGAACATGTGAAAATCATGCAAGAGATCATTGGGAGTTATTTGAAGCATGGAAAAATCTTAGTATGACATTCGATTCCAATCCGATATCTAGTACATCACATTTAACGCCGAATTTAGGTTCGGCGAATGTGTTTCCTCATCTATCATCGGTAGGCGGGAGTAGTACTAGTATTGGATCATCGGATAGCTTCATCAATTTTACTAGTAACATGACATACAGTTTAAATGATACAAGAAACGTAACCTTAAATGACACCCTTCTATTGTATCATGGTTTTGTACCGCCGATTAGACTATGGTCTTGTCCGCTAGGAAGTGCCTATACCTCTTCACGGTTTTGTGCTGCTGGCAATTGGGGTGAACATCCAAAATCATCAATGAGTTTGACAGATAATGAAACACAATACGTAATGATAACCAAATATTTTTTGTTTTTGAGAGTTGAAAAAAATTATAAAAAAGCGAAAAAAGTTGCTTTTTTTTATGAATAAAATCACTGTATTTAGGCTTATTATGCTCGATTTGATAATGCAAGTATCAAACATCCTGAAGCTGCCCCAGATGGTATTGTCGAAAAACACCCCTATTAGTATTTAGCTCATTTTTATAGTCTTAGATATTAAAAAAAAAGCTTTTTTTTTCCTCAAAAAATCGCGATTCGCGAAATTTTTTTTTCAAAATAAGATTATCGAGCTTTCAACCCATTACATGATGAACTATTTGGTACCAATCAAGTAAGAGGAGTTTGTTCACAAGAATTCTGTTGCGCGAGTTGTGCGAATACGGGTAATTTGAATAAAAATTTTAGATTCTTCTTTAATAATTCATACACCTTAGATTTAATACATTTTGCTTTTCAAAACGATTTTTTTTATTTAAGTTTTCAAAAAAAATTCAACTTTTTGTTGACAGATTTACATGGAACTATTGGGAAACCTGGTTAACAAAATATTTTGAAAAAAGCCTGATTTTTTCGAAAAAAATTTTTGTGACTTTTATTTGAATTTTGTAAGAAAATACACAATTTTTAAAAGGATATAATTTTTTCTAAACAAGGCTTCTTCCCAGAACAGTGCGGACCATCTATGTTAAGAGTCATAGAAGAAGATCTGGCTGGTAGGTCCTGTAATTCTCCTGCTTTGGATGTATATCGTGGGCTAGGTACTAAAGAAAAAACACCAAGCCCCACTCTGAAACCCTTTTTCTAGTCTAATACAGTTTTTAAATTTTTATCAACAAAAAAAAACTCTTGTATTTAGCAAAGAAGAAGTATTTTTCAAATTTAGAAAAAATTTTAAATAATTTGAAAAAAATTATTTTGGGGACCTTTTTCAAAATAATTTTAAAGATGAAAAGGGCAGAGAAGTGAATTCAAGGTATAGAACTTAATTAAAAAAGTCTATTAAATTAGATATATTATTAAGTTTTTTATGTTAAAATTGTTTTTTATAATTTCTGTTTATCATTTAGAGAGAAAATGTTCAAAATGTTTGTTTTTTGCTATTTTTTTCAGCAATAAATAATTTTATAATTTTATATAAACAAAATTTTCATTGAATTTTACAAATCATTTTCTCTGAAAATGGCGGTTTTTATGGATAAAAACACAGGAATAAGAAGGGTTTCAGGGTGGGGCTTAAAGTACAACGTTTACAGCGCGTGCCAAATTAGCTTTACTTAGTATGAGATTGCCATCAGGAGCTGGCCTTAAAGAAGACTTAAGAATACCGAATGTGAATGAGACAGAAGAATATGCGGATTAGTATATAAAGTTGATATTATAATAAAGTTTTCCTTTAATCATATGAATTAAATTTTAATTGCTATTTAATTGTTAATATTAATTTTCGCTTTTTAAAAAAGAAAATTTAATAATAATTAAATAGCACTTGAAATAAAAAAAAAAGAAAATTTTTTTTTTGAAATGAAATTTGGAAAAAAACGAAAATAATTTGTAATAATTAATTTTCAAGATACTTTGTTCAATATTAGGAGAAGTTTTTTTTTAAGGACTTTTTTTCTTTTTGACAAATTGAAATTTCAAAAATAAAGGAAAAATTATTGGAAATTTTTGGCAAAGATCGTTGAAAAGGGAATTTTTTTGTGGATAAAAACACCATATTTAGAAGGGTTTCAAGCCGGGGCTTAATTATTAATAGTGATGCCTTGACTCCTATGTTCAGTGGTCGTGGAGGTAATGGATATGGAATAACTGGATGTTCAGTAAGATAATATGAAAAATAAAAAATTTTGAAAAAACATAGCATTTTCAAAGGAAACCTAAAGGATTTTTACCAACAAGGTAAGAGAATGTTGTGAAACCCGACTATGTATAAATGCTGGTTGGGATGGTCAATTTAGAACAATATCTATGACTCATGAACTTCATGAACATTTTTACATGAATAGTACTTTTGCTCAAAAAACACCTCTTTTTAGCTCATTTTTATAAATAAAAAAGCCCTTTTTCTTCAAAAAATCGCGAATTTTTTTTTGTGTTTTTCAAAATAAAGAAACTGAAGAACCAGAACCTTTCAAATGTGATCCCTTGTATAGAATCCCAACGCATTTTCCAGGTCTAACTAAAATTTTTTTTTGAATTTAAGTCTAAAAAACAGTATTTTTCATGCAAATAAGGTTAAAAAAAATCAGCTTTTTCAAAACTTTAATTTTTACATAAATTAAAATTTTTCAGATGCCAGTTCGCGTACTTGCTCCAGAGGAACACTCGAAGAATTAGCTTCCGCTGGTTTGAATCCGGAGACGGCTTGTTCAAAACTAATTATTTTGAAAATTAACCCAAAAATCATTTGCAAATTATTTGCAAAAAAATGGCTTTTTTATTAATACAAAAAGAAGCTTTGACCTTTAGTAGTATATATAATATTAGGGGTATGTTTTTTGAACAGGTACAAATGCCGTATGTTGTATACGTAAAACATGTGCCGATACAGATGAATATGGAAATCATAGCTGGACAGGATATCCAGAAAAGGTGACAAAAAAATTATTTTTTCAAACAAAATAAACTGCTATTATTATTATAAAAAGATTATTATAATTATTAATAGCATTTTTTAATAGTAAAATGACAATCTATATAATATTAATATTTTAATAGAGATGTAGAGCTGTGAATTTGACGCTGAAAGGTGGAGGTAGTTTGGCACCGAATGGATTTTTAGCTACATCAGTTTGTAATGGAAGTTTACAAAGTATATCTTAAATTAATTTGAAAAAAAAAATACCCTTTTAATTTTAAAGAAATTAAAATATTAATAAATATTAATAGCTAATATATTTAATAATTTTTCTGAAAAAAGACTTTTTTATGGATAAAAACACAGGAATCAGAAGGGTTTCAGGGTGGGGCTTATTATATTATAAGATACCTAGTAGTACAACATGATGCACAATTTGGATCATTTTTAGAACATGGTTTTGGATGCCTGTTTAAAAAATTTCCCCTCTTTATTTTAAGAAAACCTTAATACTGTTACAAAGTTTCCTTTAAATAACTTATAAGTTTGAGAACTTATTATAAGTCTTATTAGAGATTTTAAGATATTATACACAAATTCGATTTTTTTTGAAAAAATTGAAGTTCTAAGTCAAAAAAAAAAAAAATACAAAAAATCTTCAACTCGAATTTGCGAAGGGTGACATTCCTATATATTGAATTTTTTTGTAAATTTAGCCTGTTCAAAAAACCCCCCTAAAAATACAAAAAAAAAAAAAGTACAGTTTTTATTTACAGAAAAAGCCTGTTGATAATGTGTTTCTTGATCTTTCAAAGACAAAAATATTTCAATTTGGATATTATTATTCAGAACTTAAAAAATTTATAGAGACATTTTGAACAAATTTAAATTTGATTTTCAAAGGTTTCAGAACTAATAAAATTTAAAAGACATATTGCATTGATAAATTTAATATATATTATATGTCTAATATTATTCATATTAAATAATCATATATACTAATAGTATAATATCTATTATTATAGTTTATTATTTAATTAGAAAAATATAATAAAACACTGAAAATTTATATACGTTTACAAGAAAAATTTAAGATAATTTTTGAAGAAGATCTCTAAAAAAAGGTTTTGCTGTGGATAAAAACACAGGAATCAGAAGGGATTCAGGGGCGGGACTAGTCACTAGAATCTATTAGTAAAAACAAGAAATATTTAATACTTTCATGGTATAGAATGGAATATTTTCTGTTCCGATGAAATATAAGATTTCTTGTCTGCCTGTTCCAGATGTAGAAGCATCTATAACTTCGTTTGAATTCCAGAGACGTGGTAACTCAGTATTATTTCCGTATTGGCCGGTATTCATACAATGTCTATTTTTACAACATTCAATGATTTCACCTATAGAATTAATATCGTATCAATAAATCATTTTAAGTCCCGCCTCTGAAACCCTTCTTATTCCTGTGTCTTTATCGATAAAAAACGGTATTTTCAGAGATCTTCTTCAAAAATTATCAATTTTTTCTTCTATCAATTAACAAACTTTGTTTGAGGCCGGTAATAAAATTGAAGGATCCTCATAGTGGGGTGGTTAATGGGTGGTGATCCCTACCTGCTCACTGGGCAGTTTCTTATCTTGAAACTGGAGGAATGTCTTTTACTTGAATTCTATTTTGTATATTTCCTTTAATAAGGTTTCCCTTCAAGGAAAATGTTCCCTTCTTGAAAAACGGCTCTTGTTGTTTTCCTTATCTTGAAATTGGAAGGTTTCTTAGGAGAAAAATTCGCACCTACGACGCGTCGCGTCGCCTCGATTTTTATTCGTCCTGGTATTATTTCGTATTACACTGTTGCATTATGTCCGAATTTGTCCAGGGCTCTGGGTCTCACACCAAAAAATAAGTTTGGCCGTGGCTAGAGAAAGCTCGATAGGAGGGGCAATAGATCAAAAGAAAAGTTCGTACTATATCGCTTATACTAGCTTTGTAAGGGCTTAGCCGGGCTGGGTCGCCCAAAGCTGTGACCATTTTTGGAGAGAATGTAATGGTGCTTAGCGAATATTCGGCATTTTGAAGATGTCTGTAATGACAAAATTGGGATGTCTGGCCCTATGCGCCCCACGCGCTCCCAATGCGCTTCCCATGATCTTTCAATTTTAATTAGAAAATTTATTTTTTGAATAAATCCTATTGACAATTGTCTGTTCTTCATAAAAACATCCCTTTATTTGAATTTTGTAAATAAAAAAGGCCTTTTTTTTTTCACTTTTTTCAGATTATTTTAGAAAAGATCTCTGAAAATGCCGTTTTTTGTGGAGAAAAACACAGGAATCAGGAGAGTTTCAGGGACGGGCTTATTAGCAAATTTTTATTAAAAAATTTTATAATAAACCACTTTTAAATTATGACACATCTATTATAATTAAACAATAATGATATATCTTTTTGAAAAAAAATTCATCGTTTTTGGAAAATTGTACATGTATATCCTAAGCATCCATGCAAATGTAAATCTGGAGCTCGAACGCGCAACAAATCATTACCACCTTTTTAAAAAAGCCTTTTAAGCCCAGCCCTGAAACCCTTCTAAATTCGGTGTTTTTATCCACAAAAAAATCTTTTTTTAGAGATCTTCTCTCTCCAAAAATAATATCAAATTTTTCTCTTGGAAAAATTTGTCTCTATCTAAATTCTAAAAAGTCCTTTATTTACCTTATTTTTATAGATAATTTATGCCAGTTATTTCGCTTTTTTCCAAAAAAAATTCCACTTTTCGTAGGAAAATTTGATAACTTTTGGAAAAAAATCTCTTCTGTAAATAGAGGCTTTTTTTTGTGGATAAAAACACTATATTTTTTTAGGTGGGTTTCAGAGCAAGGCTTGAAATTTTTTTACTATTTTCAAAAATATCAATTTATGTCGCAATACAATTGGTAATATAGCGAAAATATTTTTTTCAAAAATATACAATTGGTTCCATCGTATGGAAGTCCAGGTGGATCACCAACGTTACCTCCGGAAACGGCACATGTAGAACAGCTATATAAAAAAAAACAAAAGCCATATTTTTTAAAGCCATATTTTTTTAGTTTGACATTGAAAAAAATAATTTTTTAAGCATATTTAAATTTTTTCCTTCAAAAAAGAATCACGCAAAAAAAAATTTTGTAAATTTTCTCAATTTATCTTTAAATCATAAAAAAATAATTAAATATTATTACCAGAAAGGCATAGAACAGTTTCCTCGCACTTCGGCTTGGTGTGGTATTTGAGTGTCATAAACGTCTCGAGGTGACTGACCAGGTTTAACGATATCTTTAAACGAAGATTTATCATGATTATACCATTCTGAAGACATACAACGTCTTTCATATAAGAAACTGCTTGTATGAATACATTCATATCGACTGGTGTCCTGAAATGATGAGACCATTAAACATTTTAGTTTCTTAAAAAATTATTAGTCTTAGAGGATAAGGAGGGGATAATTTCAAAATCCTGATTTTTTTTTAAGCCTAGATATATGTTGAGAAATGATGGGCCTATTAGTTTCATAGGTACTTATATAATGAGTAAATTTACTAGATCCTACACGTACTAAACTTATATGAACTAGATTAAATCTGATTTACAAGTTTCTAAAAATAAAGCCCCACCCTGAAACCCTATTGATTCCTGTGTTTTTATCCACAAAAAAATCCCTTTTCAGGAGCTTTCCTGGACAATTATTAAAAATAAAATGGCTTCTAAAAAAAATAAATAGGCTTCGAAATAGTGGTTTTTTTCTTATTTTCCTGGACAATTATTAAAAAAGAAAAAATCGAAAAAAATTAAAACTGTAAAATTTGTGGCCTAAAAGCCTGCGAAATAAAAACCGAGAAAAAAACACAACAACACAGACTAAGACTTAGATTTTTGGGGAATCTCCGAAAAATCCTAAAAAAGCTTCCTCCCATACTTAAACAACTTCCGCCAGACTAAGACTTAGATTTTTTAAGCCCTGCCCCTGAAACCCTTCTAATTCCTGTGTTTTTATCCATAAAAAACCGCATCTTCAGAGATCTTTTCTAAAAATCATCAATTTGAGAACCACCTCTGAAAATTATTAGATTGCCAAAAATACCCACGGATGGTCTTCTATTTGATTTCCACAGGTTCTTTTCTTGCAACCTTTTTGTTGAGAAAAAAATATACTTTTTTTTGAGTAAAGTATTTTTTTTTTGAATAAAGAGGTTCGCTTTTAAATCTTTATAAATCTTATTTTCAAGTTTGATTTTTTTGGGGCTTTTTTCAAAATTTTACATGTTAAATCATCACAAACTCCGTCTGTGCAAATGGTTGAATTTTTACTGGAATTAAACCTTTTTGAAAAACCCTTCTTATATTTACCTCTTAAAATCAACCTGTTAAAAAACACCCCTATTTTAGCTTATCTTTATAAATAAAAAAGCCCTTTTTTTTCAAAAAATCACGAATATTTTTTCTGGGTTTTAAATATAATTTTTTTCGATTTAAAAAAAAATAATTGCGATTTGTATTATACAGAAGGCCTGGATTCCAACAACGATATGGAAAGACTTGATCCTCTAATCTATATATCACATAAAAAAGTTAAAAAATTTTAAAAAAGCTGCAGAAAAAAACGTGGTAATTTTAAAGGGAAAAAATTTCTAAAGAAGAAATTTGTAAAATAATGATTTAATAAAACTACCTCCAACTTGATGCAACATAGTAACCACTATTTATATCAACCTATTAGTAGATAAATTTGGAAAAAAATTAAAACCAAATTAATATTATTTGGAAAAATTAAAAACTTTTTTGAAAAATAATCAAAGCTAAATAAATACTAATAGGGTTTTTATTTTTTTAAATTTTTGAACAAGCAAGTTTGATTTTAAATCTAATTATAAATTTAATTATTAATACTATATGTGGTACTAATGAGTTTGGTGTATTGTGACCTATATCATAATAATGAAAAATATTTGATAATTTTTGAAGAATATCTTTAAAAAAAGGTTTTGCTGTGGAAAAAAACACAGGAATTAGAAGGTTTTTCTGTGGACAAAAACACAGGAATTAGAAGGGATTCAGGGCGGGGCTACCATAAGTTGGATCTGTATTTTTATCAGTATCATCTGAGTCACCAGAAGATGATTTCCAACCTTCATATGGATTAAAACGATTACCATAATATTCATATATACTATAACTACCACTTGTAGCATTTACAGAACCTGTCCAAAAAAACCCTTCTTTAAGAATACAATTGTTTTTATTCACAAAAAAAAAAGCCATTTTCTTCGCTTTTTTCCAAAAAATATTTTGTATAAATACACCGCGAGTTTA
>JACKZZ010012243.1_pt1 | contig 20906 bp, 13 predicted proteins | sample 8027871 | NCBI WGS metagenome assembly JACKZZ01 (sample SAMN15724774, study PRJNA655200) | protist metagenome | isolation source: fluorescence activated cell sorting (FACS) single amplified genomes of... | place: USA: West Boothbay Harbor, Gulf of Maine | collected 2000-07-19
TCTTCTAAACCACTTATCATATTAACAGTTTCCAAGATAGAAACATCTTTTCGAATTTGATTAAAAACTGCTGCATTTTGTTTACCAGGCACACCAATTAATGAAACGAGCAGATTCTGCTCTCGAACATCAATCGGTTGGAGTACATTTCCAATGTTAGAAGCAAGTGTTCCATCATTTGTAGTTTGATCATTTGGTGGTTTGAGCAATTTTAGTTCTACTTTCTTATCTTCTATTACCTCATCAATATCTTGAACAACTTTGTACATTGTTGAAATAGAATTATAACGATCTTCTTCAAATTCAGTACATGGAATTTGGCGAACCCAACTAATGTTAAATCCACGACCAGCATGTACAATTCTATTTAAAAATATTGCTGATGATGTATTACTGTTTTTATTTCCTTCAAAAATATCATTTTTTTTATTTTTATGATTACGCAAATAAATCCAAGGCCCAAATGCCCTATCCCTACCAACGTATGCATCTCTACCACCAGCAAGTTCCTCAACAACTTGCGGGGAAAGTTTGTCGGCAGTAGAGCCATTCCATATTGTATGGTATACACGATCAAGACCTTGAACTTCAGTTTCTTTTCTAACTTTTTGCAAACGTTGCGATAAACCTAATTGTCCTTTTGAATTCAACCCAAAACTAAATACTTGATTTGTATCATTCACGGCAATGGTATATTTTGGACCACATGATACGTAGCAGACCTTCTCTCGTATTTCACGAACCGCTTGTGGAGTTTTTTGAAAGGAGGTGTTGCCAAGACCAAGTTGCCCATAATCATTTGAGCCCCATGTATAAAGGTTTTTATTAGGCTTATTAATGATACATGCGCAATGATCATTCATTTCTCCATGACTCTCAATGGACGGTGCAGATACTGATATCTGCAACACTTCAATATTATTTAAATTTATTGCATCATCATATTCGCCAATAATAACTTGTTTCGGTGGCAAATATGTACCATTCACAGTGCCGAATTGGAAAAGTAAGCCTTGAACACTTAGCAACAAGGTTATACGTTCCCCACACGCTACACAACGTATAGCTTGTTGGTTGATTAATTTATAACGTTGCATAAATGAATCGGCCTTACTAATGTTACTGCGTTTCTTTTTCAAGCGATCTGATTCATCTATTTTATTATTATTATTATCATCATCATTTTTATCTACCATCTTCTCTTTTGATGTTTTTCTCGTATGATTTACTTGCATTGTTTCAAGTTTTTTATTTCCAATAACATATAAATTTTTTTCCTTTTCCTGTAATTCTGAATTTAATTCAGTTAAACTCATTCTTAAAAGTTTCGATGACATCGATTTTTTAATTTTTTTAGCCACATTATCTTCAGATGATCCATTTGAACCATCAGTCAAATGCTTTGCCATACTAATATCGGTTAATATTAATTAAACAAGTTTTTTCGAATATGATATTTTAAATATAGCACGTTTCTATAATATCTGCAAATTATTGTATGTATGTATATATATGTATGTATGTATGTATGTATGTATGTGTGTGTGTGTATGTGTATGTATATGATCTCGTTTCTTTGAATGCTTTTAAAACGATTCAAGTATGTGTTTGGTATTTATGCCATATTTGTTAATAGCAATGATGTCATCAATCCATTCACCAAATGAGACATATTTTCAAGAGACGGGGACATACAGATGAATAGGCCCACGATGATGTATCATTATTGTTATATTATATATATTAATAATAATATGATGAATGAGAGGAGTTAAACAATGCGTTAAACGTACATGTTACAATATCAAAAAGATGAAATATATACCTATGAAATTATATGAAGGATAATTCGCTAATTAATAATAGAGCAGGAAAAAGAGAATCACGTGTGCAAGGATATATTTTAATTTTAATTTTAATTTTAATTTATTTCTTGTACAGAGTATTTAAGGTATTTAATACTGCTACTATTTCAGTGCTAATGTCGCTCGCCCTCATTTTCAATAGTATTATGTTATAATTTAATCATGCCATCCAACCTTAACCTGCCACCTTAATATCGCTACCTTTTATCCACCTACTATTTTCCATTCTCAATTCACTTCAAAAAGAGAACGTTTAAACTCAACAAAAAAAAGGCAAAACCAAACGGTTTCCCACTGGTATGAAAATCAATGCTTCTTCCTTATAAAATAGGTAGCATTTATTTTTGGTTAGCCGCCTAACTTATATTTATTTTTTATTTTATGAAAATAACACGTGGTTATTATTGTGTGTTGCAATCCCGCAATCTATATTGTGCTATTTATAATAATATAATAATAATAATAATGATAAAAAAAAATACATCATCATTTTCAAATATTATTTTACTACTATTCATTATTATTATATTATTTTTTATTTAAAATATTTTAATAATATAAATAATTGTATTATTATTGTACCTGGGTATGTAGTAAAAAAAAGCAATAAAATTAAAAAATTAAAATTCAAAAAATGCATCACTATTTATTATTATTAATATATTATTAATAGTAGTACACCTCTGGTGGTAGTTTATATTAAAAAAGTAATTATTATTACCAATAATAATTATTTATTATAAAAGTAGGGGTTCTTGTGTAACTGCCTTAGAAAGATACTATTTCCCTATTTGCTTTACCACCAGTGGTAGCTTGTTGTATTAATTCATTTATTTAGTAAAGCTAGCTATACGCCTCGTAAGGCTATGACCACAGCTAATAATGTAAAATAGGAAGAAAAAAATAATAATAATAATAATTGATGAAATTATTATTTTATTTCAATTATTAGACCTCTTTTTTATTCATTATTTTTTACACATGTTTTCAGTTTATTATTAAGATATTGTCATATTTCTAGATTCTAGACGATAAGAATTCAATATTTAAATCATCCAATGCTCATGTTTGTTATGTTTAATTATTCCCATAAAACACAATACCCACGCTTATCTACCGTTGCAATTTGAGCACCATCGCTCCTCCAAGCACATCCATGTACAGCACTACCATGTTTTTGTAATTTCCTTACGGATTTCCCACTATTCATATCCCATATATGGACCAAACCAGTACCGGAGCCAGCAGCGCAAAGGATAGAATCTGGATTTATGCATGCGCTTGACCAATTAGCGGATACACGAAATTGTTGATCTCCGAGTTCCCTTGTTTTCTCAAAACTTAAAGTATTAAATAATCTTAATTTATTGTCTCTACATGCTGTTAATAAAATACTGGAGTTCATAGAAGATGATATACTTGAAAATTCAACATGTGATACGGGTAATTTATGTATATCGCAAATTTCATGAGATCGATTGCCATTTCGCATATCCCATACACGAACAGTGCCATCTTGGTGTGCACTTACTAACGTTACTTGATCTGGACCTAGATCAATACTGTTACAAACGGATGAGCATTGTATTGTACGTATGACGAATCCACTTTTCATATCCCAAATTTTTATCGTTCGGTCAGATGATCCAGTGATTCCATACTTGCCATCTATACTTAATTTAACAGTAATAACCTTACCACGATGTCCCTTTAACGTATGTCGAATACGTTGTGTTCTAACATCCCAGATTCTGGCAGCGGTATCTGTACTACCACCTATGACTGACGATCCAACCCAATCAATATCCATTATTGGCGTCTTATCGCTACCATACAATAAGCCAATCGGCTTTTGTAAAGAATAACTTGACCATAATTTAATAAGCCCATCTGAACCACACGTAGCAAGCGATCTGCCATCATCGCTGTAAGTTACAGAATAAATTTCAGCACCTTCATGCGCACATACAGTATGTACAGCAGCTGATGGTGGGTGCGAAGCCACTGGCATATAATTATTATGTTTTTTAAACCCAATTCCCGATGTTACTGTTGATGATACTTTGCTTGATTTTAATGGATTATTATTATTACTGTTGCTCCTAGTTCGTTGTGGCGACGAAGATGACATGCTAGTAGTATAACTATTGCTACGCGCCTTACCAAGCAAACCTGCATTATCTCTTACTTTTTCATACAGCTGATTCATATCATTTACTTCCGCAGCCATCTTTGTTTTTTCATCTATTATTCGCTGTATCAGTTGATCGTTTTCAGCTTTAACTTTTCGATTTTCATCTAGCAACTTCTTATTTTCAACTCGTAATCGCGTTAGTTCATCACGAAAAGTATCCACTTCTTTTTCTTTTCCCCGCAAGTCAATAGTTAATGTTTGAATCTTATCGTTTGCAGCATCAAAAGATTTTGCCTTTGCAACCAGCGCACGTTGAGTATCTTTTAATTGCTTTTTCACGCCATCCGCTGAAGATGCTAGTTCTATTTGCGAAGCTACTTTTTCAAAATGTTTTTCAGATTCACGAGTTAATGCTTCTTGTAGTTGGTATATTTTTTGCTTTAACTGAATTACCTCTTGCGAAGGTCCAGGGGATGAAGATGCTATAGGACTATTTATGTTCATACGCCTATCATCGAGGCTCAATCTATTTCCCGTGTGCTGTATATATATCAACTCTTTTTTCTTCTGTTCAAGTTCATTCTCAATTTTACACGTAAAATTATTTAAATTATCGTATGTATTTACAAATTCAAGATAACAGTTTGTTTCAAAATGATTTCGTCTTTTCAGTTTTTCAATCCAAGCATCGACACATTTACTAGTCATTTTTGGCCAATTATATTCAAACTATACTTCTGTAAAAACACTACTGTTGTATTGGTAGATTAACCAACGCTTCCTTCTTGTACATGAGAATGTTGCATCGTAGAATAAATAAACTGTTGGTTGAAATTATTGTTGGCATAGTTGCTTTACTTGGAGTTTTTTTTTCTTCTTGGCGGCACTTTCTTCTTCTTCTTATTATAAGGTGCTAAGCTAAAGTATAATAATAATATGGCATTTTTTTCTGGCATTTTACCTTAATATTTTTATGTAGCAAAAAATAATTAAATTTAAGGTTTTGACCGGGTCCCACAAATACTTTAGTCGTCACCTGTTGGCTTCTTTTGTAATTATTATTATTTTTTTGATTTGATATTTATCATCATAATCAAGACTAAAATTTAATATAAGTAATTGGAATTAATTGAATTAATAGTTGTTAGTGTAAAAAAAATAAATAATAAATAATAAATTAAAATGATAAAATAAAAAAATAATAATAAATAATAATAAATAATAATAGCACACAATAAATACATCATCATCATAAATATATGATGATGTATATACAAAATTTACCGATTAGTACGCCTTTCATCTGCCTCGTCTAATAGCGCTTGGTTTGCAAAGCGCTTATTTCAGCGCCGTCCTCTCCTTGATCCTTTATACGGCTGTTTTCGTCACACCATCCACATTTGCCAACACATTCAAGGTTTATAGATCGATCGCAGAATTCTAGATTATAGTAGTAAATTGCATAAATACTTATATGAATACCTCCTCAAATACCACAGAGCAAGAATCTATACAAATTTTAGCTCAAGTTGACCAGGCGGTTAATGTTTTGTATAATTCTAGTGGTTATGTTGAAGACTCGCAGCGAAAAACCATTGAGCAGCAGCTTGAAAGTTTTAAACAAATGCCTAGTTCATGGGTACACAGTTTATATTTTTTAAAACATTCTAAAAACAACTATACATTATTCTATGCATGCTCCATTTTAGAAAATATGCTTCAAACACAATGGAATAATGTTGAGGAAGGGATGCGAATGCATTTAAGAGAAGTTGTATTTACGTTTTTATTGGAGCGCAACCCACCTCATTTTGTAATAACAAAGTTAATTAAAATTTTAGTTGACATTGGCAAACTTGATTGGCCAGAACGTTATCCGGATTTTTTAAGTCACGTGTTGCATACAGTCTCGAATGAGAAGCACCAGCAGTTTGGCATTTTGCTATTAAAAATATTAATTGAAGAGTTTACAACGAATAGTTCTCGACAATCCGTTCCGGTGACAGGTAACAGACAACGCCAAATTCTGACAAATTTTTTACAAAATATTCCATTAATCATTACAACAATGGCAAATACGCTATTAAACTTGACAAATAAATTGCAGCATGCGTCGTCTGAAAGCAATAATAAAACCAACGCGAACGATGTTTCTTCACAATGCGAAGTTTTATTTGAATCATATCAAATACTAGTTCCACTTTTTACAACTCAATATATGAACAATTTAGGTGTGCTTTACAGTAATAAGTTTTTGGAACTATCAGTTCAAATTATAGAAAAATTTCCGTTGCTCCAATGCAGCGCTGGGGCAATTTGTACAGTAAATAGCTTATTGGCTAATAAACTAATAACACCAGCGATTGAAAACAACATCTTCGTAATCATACAACAAATGCTAACGATTATACAACGACTGTGCGGACAATCAAATGATTTACGCCTGACGTTGGAGAATAGGAACGAGCATTATTTTCAACATATTAATTCATTTTTTGAATGTCTTTTTAATGACCATATTAAACGATTGGAGAATAATCCATCGTTTCCAATGCAAGAACTTTTGAAATTGCTGGTAGAATATAGTATGAAGCAGCCGAATGCGTCGTGTTTCTTAAACACGTTGTGCGTATGGGAAATATTTACTGATTACATAAGAGACATGAATAATGCTGCTGCAGTAGTAGGTGGAAATAGTTTTAAAAATAATGCTGAAGTATATCATTATAGTTTGATGCAATTTTCAACAAGTTTATTGGAGCGCACGTTATTTGTACGAAATCATAATTTACTTCAATCTCTAGACGCAAATACATTAGGTGAACTAGAAAATTGGGTACCAGATACTACAAAACACGGCGAAGACGCGGCAGATCTCGATTCAACAAAGCATCATACCACTGCAGGTGGCAACTCAAAATTAAGAAGTGCCGAACTTGTCTTAAATGCACATTCAGAAGTGGATGTATACCTCGGTGTGAACGTAACATTATTACGAAATCTTGTGGTTATAGAACAGGTAGGTAGCCATTTAATATCTGGATTGGTTGCACATCTTTCAGAAGCAATTAATATTTGCAAACCGTTGCTACAACCGTCATCCTCATCGAATATAAACAATAATAACAATATTAAGTTGCAAGGCGCATTACATGACTTAAGCACGATCATTTACACGTTTACCGCTGGGATATATTGTTTAAATGTATCTTTTCTTTCATCCCTCGATATTGGATTTAATATTTTTAAAACTCTTATTGAGTTAGGATTAAATATTGCCCGCAATCGATTGTTTACACGTGGGCATCACATTTCCAAAGTTTTAATAAGCATATTGGAGTGCATTACCTTGTTCTCACATTGGTTGAAGACACTGTTGGAAAGCCCCAGTGTAGATCATGCTAATCCGGGAGTAAATGTAAAACAGTATAAAGATGCATTGCCATCAATTTTAGATGGATTGGCACAATTGATTTCATGTGGTATCAATACAACTATTGCTCCTGCACCTATCCCAATTTTACATTCACTTATACAGGTATTTCAATCATTTGTTATTGATGCGAATTTAAAACCTGATGTATCGCCAATGTTATATAAATGTTTCCGAAATATATGGTATTTAACCGATGGTCTGCCTTTAGAAGTGAAAGTTAAAATAGCCGTTGTAGTGTCAAATTCAATATTGGTTAATTGTAACTATGTCAAAGCTTTAAACAATGACAGGAATGATAACGATAGCATCAGGAACGAAGAGCAAGAATTATTGACATCATACAGTGTTGTTATAGCATCTGTGATTGGAAAAATTGGATCCGCAGCTAGTGAAGCTAGATCAAAAAATTCAGTCGATAGATTGCACATGGTACGTGTACGGCAATCCCTGTCGCAATTGACAGGTATATGTAATTCTATGGTCGGTAAAAGTTCAAAAGAAAGGCAAGTTGTGGCATCTGTCATTAAACCAGTGATGTCAAATGCAGGCGATATTTTAACTATTTGCTTAAAGGAGCAGCAAAGTACTTCAAATGACCCAAACCTTCATCGACACCGTTCAAATAATTTAAGGCACAAGCTGGCATCCAATATTGCTACAGCGAAAGACATATTAGTATTTTTCAATAGTGCAGTGAATGGTTTACGACGAGAATTAGGCGTTGAAACTTTGTCAACAATTATCAATGGAATTATGGCATTATTCAAATCTACCGCACAAGTAGCAGCGTCCAATATGTCTGGCATCATTGGCGGCACGAATAATCGTGGTGGTGGAGCTGGCATGGTAAATGATGGTAGTATGATCAATCAATTAAATATAGGTTTACAAAATAAAAATAAGACGATGATACTATTGGTGAAAAGTTTATTATCGTTTTTAGCAACTGTACTAGAGGAACCTCACCGTGCGTTGTATACGTTGCACAGTCCAATTTACGGCCTTGTTTATGGTACAATTGTCCCAGTCGTGTTTCAATCGAACGAGACAGTTGATGTGGCTTTGGAACGTAAAATATTCGCATTTATTCGCACGGCATTAATTTGCCAATGGCGGACATTTGTAAAATCAAACCGCAATGGCGGTACATTTAAAAACGACGAAAAAAAAAATGTTTTGTCATTATCATTTAAAGTGATGATAGATTCATTTAAGCGGAAAGATCAAATTCCAGAAAACTTTCAGTACAATCTACAGACATTTATTAAATTAAATGAGCAACAGTCGTTATTTACAACTTTGGTATTTGAAAATTTTATATCAAAAGAGCTGTCAATGGAATTAATTCAAGTGTTGGTGAACGGTACTCACGATTTATTAACTGATCACATAATAGACGTGTTGCACCGCATAGCACTTGTAAATTATCAACGATTTGCAAATGACATACTATTGTACTTAATAGGCGAGACGGAAAAACATTTAAATCGTAATCACCATGGTGACATACAAGAATTAAAGAGTAGTTTTTTTGCCGATAATAAACTGCCAGATTTATTGTCATTTAAGTCAAATATTTTAAATTTGGTATGGTTACGAAGGAAATTGTGAAATTAAATTGCACACACACGCTCTTTTGTCTTTTAACACCGGTAGCAGAGAGCAGAGAGAAAAGGGAATTTTTAATTTTTTTTAATTTTGGTAAAGCATGCATAATTTAGTTATACTATATATTTAAAATGTAATTTAATATTTTTTAATTTTTTAAAGTGTGTGAGCAATTTTTAATTTGTTAAATAATGGACACGTACCAAATTCCTACACTCTACTTCGTTTTGACTAACTTTAGCATTTTCCTCCTTATACTTTACTCATCGTGTATAAATCAATTGATTGGATTTGATCATCGCGTCCATCAGCATTAATGTGGTCTTCCAAATCGTCTTGGCATACTTTGTCATCTTCAACAATCATTGATATACGCAATTTTTTAATACCGAATGCAACTGGTAAAAATTTGTGTTCTTCACCCCAACATACAATACCATCACGAGTTGTTGCTTTCAATGTTTTTGCTAATGCTTCCAAGTCAGTTTCTGTATCAAATGGTTTTACATCAAATACAAACATGGTTTTTTCTGGTCCTCTTTTCTTAGCCTTTTCTGCTTTCATCTTCATGCGGGCTTGTAATTCTTTATCGGCAGCAATTTTTTTTGCAATTGTGTCGCTAATATCATCACCGTCATCACCGAATAAGTCATCAACATCATCACTATCATCATCAAACAAGTCATCAACATCATCTTCATCTTTTTCTGCTTTTTTTGCTTGTTTTGGTGCTGCTGCTGTGGATGCTGCACCCCAACTTGCTCTTTCTTCCTCAGAGTAAGAAGCAACATGTTTTGCCCAACGGAACACATTTGGAACTGATTTATCATTGAAAAATCCACCAAGTGCAGCTAATACTTGGTTATCAAGTGGAGCTGGTGTGAATCCAGTGCAAAACGCGCGACTTGCCAACCATCCATTTAATCTTTTTTGACCAGATGTTTGGTTCAATTGGTCAAGTGGTACAAAACCTTTTGGGACTGCCATTTTTTTTCTGTGTGAGTGTTATGTATTCTTTTACTTTTTATTGAACGTTATTTATTCTTTTCATAGACAATTCTGTTTGGGCAGTGTATGAGGTGTGATTGTAATGGAGACAAAGAAGATCGATCTAATTAAATATATTGTAATAAGTAAAACAGAGAAGAAAAGGAGCACAAAGGTGTGGTTGGTGGCACACCGGGTGTCGTCAATAATAATAGTAATTCATACTACATACCTAATAATAGCATTGCTGATAATGGGATTACTAGACGGTACAAATTAGCATTACACAGTATAGGAAAGAGACGAACATAAAAATTTATGGTTGTAAAAGCATCTGAGAAAAAATTGAAAGGAAGGAAGGAAATATATAGTTGTAAATGTATAGCGGGCTACAAGCGGTTATTGAGTACAACAAACAGTATACTCAATTGGATAGATATGTACATAGATTGTATAGAGTACAGAAAAGGGGTAGTATAGCTTGCCTTGGGTTGCTGGGTAGAAACAAGGAAGTACAAAAAATAGTATAGTTTCAAATACAGTAGTACCTTGTACCACCATCCACCATCTTTTGGAATGAACATTATCTCTTTGTTGAAGCGAGTACCTCTCGAGTAGTATCTTAAGGTATACATGATTAATTACTTTCCTTTGTTGAATCTTGAAGAGAGTCACTCTCGACTAATATGTTAAGGTATAAATAAATAACAACTTTCCTTTGTTGAAGCGAGTAACTTTCGACAGGTATTGTAAGGTACAAAATTTTAAAACCATTTTTTTTGAAGAGAGTAACTTTTGTGTCTTTGAATGATATGTTAAGGTATATGACCTGGAGCTACTACACACCGAATATCGGCCATTGGTTGGCTTATACTTGTTGTAGTAAAGGCGGCGCCTTGCTAGGAGAGATAGGGCAACAATTATACTGTATATATGAATGTATGTGTGCATCTTTACTAATATTGTTTTGTCAATATATTCAGTAATATAATATCACGTAGTCTCTTGTCACCAATTCCATCTGTATCCTATGCTATCCCTATGCTATTCTGTTCCCAACCAACCAAAACCACCAATCTAATTGAGATCTGTTTTCTAGTAGGCTAGCTAAAAGAATTGTATTTTGATTTATTACATTGATTAGAATGGGAAACATTCGATGAAAGATGACATCTCCTGTTATAATCCATTATAGTGGGAACACATATACGAAGTACTATACTAACTTTGTACTAAATATCCATTACACAAAACTAATATAGTATTACACAGCACTAATTACTACTTGTTGAGTTATTATTACTACTTGTTATTATTGAACCATTTACTATTGATATTATTTTTGTGTACACACATACATACAGTGTACAGAGCACCGTCCCGCGTACACCATGACGTCTCACATTGCACAAACATTACTAGGTTAAAACGATTATAACGCAAATTTATCGACGTTCTAGTCTCCAAGTTACAAATACAAATCAAAAATAATTATAAAACACAATGGCAGAATTTAAATTAGGTGAAGTCACCGGTGAAACCAAAGATGAAATGGTAACCACATACGCAGCTTTGATCTTACATGACGCAGAGAAAGAAGTTAATGCTGATAATATCAACACTTTAGTTAACGCATCAGGTAACACTGTTGAACCATACTGGCCAACACTTTTCTCAAAATTGTTAAAAACATTTGAAATGAAAGATCTTCTATTGTCTGGCGGAGGCGGTGGCGGCGGTGCTGGTGCTGGCGGTGCTGGCGGCGCAGCAGCAGTTGAAGAGGAAGAAGAAGAAGAGGAAGAGGAAGAAGAAGAACTTGACATGGGTGGCGGCGGTGGCTTATTCGGTGACGATGATGGTGGCTCCGATTATTAAGTGTAGCAATTGTATGACTGTTATATAACCTGTTGCACATTTAAACACTGTATATATTGGGTCGTTCATATAACGCGCATTTCATATCTTCGGAAATGCTATTTGTAGTTGTACTGAGCTTTTATGTTCCTTGTTTGATATTGTACCGATGTTTTATATAATTAAAATTATATCGCATTTGTGATACTGGTAGTTGGATCCGTTTTTTCATACAATCGTTAGAAAAAGATATATGTATACGATCGTTTATAAAGAAAATGAAGTACAGAAGTGATATAGTGTGAACTAAAACTTTTTTCATTTGTGTAATTGAAAGTAAAAATATATTTTTAGCTTTAAAGAACATCTTCTTCTAAATATCATAATGGCACCAATGATGATATATTATATATTTTAATAGTATATTATTATTATTATTATTATTATGCTATACACTATTATATTTTGTCAGAATAAATTAATTTGCCTATATAACTTTACTATTATATACAAGCTGAATATAGTATGGTATATTAGCATGTGAGGTGATAATAGAAGAAGATAATATTTGGCCAAACCTATAATAATTAATAATATTACATTTTATTTTTTTTATTATAATAGGCGGCTGTGTTCTTCCTGTGTCGACGCATCTCATTGTTATATAATAGTAATACAGTATAAATGAAAATATAACATCGATCATTAAATCCTTAACAAAACATTGTCTATTTAATTATGTCCATATACAATACGAATGATATATTAAGTGTTACGTACTTATATAAAAAAAGTATACACAATATATATCCGCAAATGCCTTAGTTGTCTATGATTTATACTCCTCTCCACACATACATATATATTTATTTTCTACGTTTCTTGCTTTTTCTATTATCATTTAAACGTTGGGTTTCATGAAATACTTTACCAGTGTACTTTCGTACACGCTTATTACTATACAATTCATCTGCTATTGTTTGTTTACGATTTTTCTTGCTTAATCGAGCACTTTTGAACTCATTATTGCCTTCAATAATTGTACCTAATTGGAATTCTTTTGGAATTGGACGCCGAGAATCACTTTTCTTGTAAAAACGTTTCGGATCAGCAAAACTACGCATTTTAATAACTTCCAAATCACGTTGTATGTCAGGCGTCATTTTTGGTGTTATGAATGGTCGTGTCACATCATGTGGCAAGTGATTTCGCTTTTTGTAATTATTGTTACTAATTTCATATTCGTCTTGTGCATTACTAGAGTCACTAGTATCATTATGTAATGCAAAGTTACTTTTTTTCAACAACTCTGCAGTTGAATTATTTACAATATTATTCGTTTGTGCGCCATTATCACCGCCATCGTCATCATCCGAGCTATCGCTGTCTTCAAACAACAAATTTTTACCATATACATCTTTTGTTGCGTTTGATATCAAACGGCGAAGTTTTTTATTAGAGGCGGGGAAACTATCACCTTCTGTATCTATTTCACTTGTTGGTGACAGTGTAGAATTTATATTAGTGCGAAATTCTGGCTTGTTTAATATCCAAGCACCTCGTTGTGTAAGTGATTCCGACTCAGCAACAACTACTTTCTTCTTCTTCTTCTTCTTCTTCCTTTTTGTGACAGTCTTTTTTTTTTCCCCAGTGCCCCTCCTCTTTTTTCCTTCATAGTTTGTAGATTTGGCAATGTTTTTTTCAGCTAAATGCGCAACTCTACTAGAACGCCTAACCATTTTTCACAGCGTTGTTGGGTATAAGATATCTATGTTCACGCACGTACAAAAATTAGTAATAAAGAAACGTAGTATGGTAGCTGCGTACTTTTTGTACTTCTTAAATCAATGAGTCTCCCTGAGATTGATAATCATTAACATACACCACGTTACATCTGTGTGTATGTATGGTTCACTATAGCTTCTCATTATAATATTATATTATATATTATTTATTATTATTATTATACCTCTATATGTACAGGTAACAACATCATAGTATAAATAATAAAAAAAAAAAATAATAATAATAAATTAATACATTTTTTTTTTTTCATTACTACAACAACAAATAGTCCACTATTTATATTGTACCGCGGTATATTATATAATAATAAATAATAATAAATAATAATACATATTGTGGTTGGTGTTGTTGTTGTCACACTTTCACTTCTTCTTTTCTTCTTCTGTGCGCCATGGCCAATGCTGCATCAGAGCCATTACGTTATTACACACTGTAATTTCCGTCCTATTACCAAAGCACATCAATCATTCTAGGATTCTATATGAGACGACCACGTATACTAGTAGTATAGCAATACCTTTTGAAATCATATTATCATTATTACTTACAGAGGTATGTACTGAATATATGCCGTCTATCATGATAATAATATAAATAAGATACATAACTAGACGTAATAATAATGAATAAAATATCCATCCATTTATAATACGTAATAATAATTTAAATTCCAATATAATAATATAATAATAATTAATTTTTTTATTTTTTATTTATTTATTATTTATTATATTACCTACTATTATTATTATATTCCTTTTTTCCCTTCTTCTATGTAATATGACAACACATCGTCACTGACACCCACCCCTTGGTCATGTGTCATGCACATAAACATGTATACACAAACGTATTTCTATCGTTATAGATTAAATTGATACTACACACAAAAAAACAATAGCTTATATACACACACATCGTACAATCTAAGAGAGCCAAGCAATCAATACATAAACAAATCGACATGTACAAGCAGCAGTTATTTGATCAACGGCAGAATGGTTCAAAAGATTGGTATTTACGTAAACAGAACGAAAAGTTAGCTAAAAGCATTAACCGATGGGATCAAACATCAGAAACCATGAAAGTACCTGAAAATCAAGATTGTTTATTCTGTTCTCGCATTCCGCAAAATAGGAGATCGTCGAAAATAGGTTTAAGAAGCCATATGTTTCAATGTTCTGTTAGACGCACATTATTCAATGGCCATATCAGCAACTCTTCACAAAATATTACATTATCAAATCTACATGAAAATTTTAGACAAGAATATAACATTTCAATTCAATACAAAAAGAACATTCAAGAACCGATACAAATATTAATCAGTAAGATCGAAAGATTATGCTTAAAATATATCGATGAAACGAACGACTACAAAAGTACAAACGATTGCGAGACTTTGAACAATATCATTTGCACTATATCCAGTGTGCTAAAACAAATACTACCAAATTATATTATACATACAATGAATTTAGAAAAATATTTTAACAATAAATTATATCGTACATACGATATTAATAAATCTGTTCAAGGTGTTACAACATCTATGTTTGCACATTTTATATCTTGTAATGTTAAAGTGCCTTTGCCACTGATATACAATCTATTTGAAAACATAGAACTTGAAAACGACCAAAACAATCGTGCAGCAACAACATTGTGGATGAAATCATTTATTGACTTAAGTGGCGATATAAAACACTGCAATACATACCTTAGAATATTAGGATCGAAGACACTTGACCAAAATAATGATAGCAATAATAAACACATAATGCGTGTTTTAAACACAGCTAGTTCACACCGGAACGATTGGACTTCATTTTTATCTAGATTTATCTATCGTTCTATCAATAATGACGAGGGTGCTACAAATAATAACAATGAAAATAAGTTAAAAAATAATGGGAACGATTGGGACAATGCGGATATTGGATCTAATGATCCGTTATTACCAAAGCTGTCAGATGCTCAAATTCGTGCAATTGGTCAAACAAGATATGTAATTGCAAAAGATTATCATAAGTACCAAGTATATAAGGAAAATAAGATGAACAAATTTAGCAGAGAAGAATTACAGTCTAAGGAATATCTAAACAGTAATAATACCAACAGCAGCAGCAAAAACAACAACAACAGCAGCAGCAAGAATAATAATGATAAAGGAGGGTCTACAACCACAGATTGTGATGGTGATTATTGCGTCACGATTTTAAGTGACGATGTAGTAAGCAAATACCCAGCATTAAGCAAGCCACAAGGACAACCAATGTATACATTCAATCAAAAATATATTGCTAAACAGAAACGAAATAAATTGTTGACAAAAAATGCTGCGACAGTTTACATAGTAGACAACAATGATATTGGTCATAATGACAATAAAATATCCTTGACGACTAATGTTGCTAATGAGAGGAAGAGGAATGCTGATATTTTAGAGAACGAAAGTAAGATACAAATTGAAAAACCATTTAAAAAGAGGAAAGTGATGGATCAACCACGTAATGCTACCACCACCACTACTGCTTCTAATGCTGCTGCCACTAATGCAAATATGATCGAGAAAATTGAACAAACAAATGTGCTAGGTGATAGTGATGTTATAAACGGCAAAAAACTAAACGTGTTCCTTGGGGAGAAGATAAAGAAAGGATCTAGACAAACATATAAATATGTTTGTAAAAAGAAACGCTGGGATGAATTCTCCGATTTGCATTTAAAACAACTGGTAAACAAATTCGGTAATGATTGGAGGAGTGTATCAAAAGAACTACCGGGATATACCGAAGGACAGTGCAGACAAAGGTGGCACGCACTTGTTTCAGGGCAAGTTGATGAATCATCATTTGATAATGGACCGGGGGATTGGTCCAAACATGAAGATCAAGCCGTTGCAAAATGGAAACATGTATATGGTAACAGATGGACAGATATCGCCAAGCAAATTCCTGGGCGCACTGATTTAATGGTTAAAAATCGTTTTTATAGCTGCATGAGAAAAATTAAGCGAAATGCAGTGCACCAAAATGGACAACTGGGAGATACAGCGATTAAATATATAGCTACAACATATTTGGAGAAATTCATAGTAAGGCAAATGCGTTCTGGTTTAATGCCAATACCAGAGCCTGTTGCAAATAGGCAAACTAAACGAATACGTAATGCAAATTATATTATCAAATAAAAACAAAAAAAGATTGGAGGATAAGAGTTTTTATACGGTATTCATATAAAGAATTACGCACACGCGCACACGTACATACTACTTCTACGTATTTTAACATATTTGTAGATTCAAAGCAAAAAGCTTTCTATGCGAGTATTGTATAAAACCTTATAAGTTATATACGACTGTATCAATCTCCTTTTTTAATATAATTACAAACAAAAAAACTGTATATATTCATTTACCCCTGGTTTTACTTATATGCTCTTTCATCTTTTCTTCCATTTCTGTAAATTTATTTTGCGCCTGCATCATTGCATCCCTACCTACAACCAACAGCCTAGCTATAATAAGAGGATCGCGTTCATATCTTGCCTCTTCATACTCTTTTCTAGCTGATTTTGCGAGGACTTGGCTCCACTGTTCACCGTTTTCATTTGGCCAATAAAATGCCCTTGCTGTTCGCAAAATTTCACGATATAACATGATTGCTTCTCTATTTGTCGGGGGCTTCAGCAGCTTTCCTTTTGACATTGTACTTCGCCTACAATACCTCAATGTGACATCTATGGTATTCTTTCCATTACGCGCGCCAAATAACTATTGTCCCCTGTACCAATATATATTGTAAATGAACATCTATCACAGAACTTCTAACTTTATAATATATATTATATTATACACATATGATGGCATACTGCTACTACCTGTACTATATAAATTAAAATAATTAATAATATGCTGTGATAAATTTTTTTATTAAAATTTCAATAGTGCAATAATAATAATAATAATATAAAAATTAATAATAAATAGACTAATAATAAAAAATAAAAAATACGTAGTAATAATAATAATAAAAAAATACCTGCTTGTCATATTATAGCTGTGTACTAATAATAATAATAATTATACTCATCGTAATAAATTTAAGTTAAGCTTTTAAAGTTAAGCCTTAATGTACTTAAGCAAAATAAAAAGTTAAAGTAAAAAAGTAAAAATAAACTTTTAAGTTTAATTTTTTTAAATAAGAAAAAACTTTTTTTTGTGTTATGATACGTACGTACCAATTGGTATGTTTTCATTTACAATACCCATGGTATACGTACAAGTTAGAGCAAACAATATACCGGTATATTTATAAGAAAATTATGTGTTTTATTCCAATTAATACGCACACATATAAATATTATTAATTCTCACAGATTAAACAGATCTATACTTCATAACCAAATCATTGTTATTGTTATTGTCGTTGGAATTAACTGCCCTGGTATGGGTACTGCTACTGCTGTTACTACCCCCGTTATTACCATTACTCAATGCCTTATTATAATGGTACGAGTTTCCAAGCCAGCAACAGGACACATTGAAATTTAAATTTTTATTAAAATATTGACGAAAATATTTCAGCGTACGCTGTGAACCAGTTGCACGCATTGCTAACATTAATATAACTGTAAATTCATCCTTTTGGTCAAATTTCCATTTTACATTCTTTTGTGCGTGCGTGGATCGTCCTAATATTGTATGCTGCTCGACAATTCGTTTGCCAGCATCATTTACTATTTTATTTAATTTCGCCAAATTCATTTCCTTTTGCTCTTCAATTAATTGTTTAAAATACTCGTCTGCGGCGAATGCAACAGGTTTAAAAGCAATGTGAGCACGTTTCACTTCACGTATGGCCAAGGAGTCGTCTTTCTCAGCGTTTTTTGATAGTAGTTTACTTTTTCCACGGCTCATCTTTTTAAGCTCTTGTTTTAACTCAATTATTTCATTTTTTAAAGAAATCATACGCCTGTCTGCAGTACGGGTTGCACGTTTAGCGGCCTCGATACTTTTTCTAGCAGTTTCCGTGCCTGGAAAAGTGCCTAAATCCAATATTTTTGTTAAATAATTAAACGTATCCGTATTGCGTCGTTTCTTTTTCTTATTATTCAAAGTGTCCAAAGAGGTACCCACCTCTTCAGTTTCAGCTTTTCTTTTTATTGGCATTATTTCATATCTACACAAATATTGTAACTTAACTATGTGCTTGCGTGTTGGTTAAAATAGTATTGGAAGAGCTGCTACCCTGATCGCATTGTATTTAATATCTTTCAAGTTGTAGTATGTAGTATGTATAATATATTGATTATTACTATTATAATAAATAATAAATAATAATAATAATTTATTATAATTATAAAAAATTATTTATTAATTTATTATTATTTTAATTTTTTATTACCTGTGTCTGTACCCTGGATTACTATAATTATTATATATTATATATTAATTATTATTATTCATATTATATTATTATAAATACCTAAGTTCACTATTATAGTTGTAATTATTATTATTTATTATTATATTATTGTAAGTATTATATAAGAGTTATTATTATGTAATTTGTAATGATGTTTAACCACAACCACAACTAATAATCCAAATCATAAATAATAATACAGTATATTATAAAGAAGATATATATTATTGATGAAAATATTTTTTAAATTATTATTATTATTATAGCGCAATAATAAATAATAAATATATTGTAGTAGGTACGGAGGTCGTAATAATAAATACGACGACGAAATCGAATAAAAAAATAATAATAAATAATTTTATTATTTTATTATTATTATTTATTTATGCACTTATTTATTAATAATATAATAGTAGATAGAAGAAGAACGGAGGAAGATGACAATAATAGTACACCTCAAACAAAATCGACAAGGAAGCGAATTCTGTAAATTATATGTACATATAAGCATGTATTTATGTATATACTGTATGGAAATTATTTTCTAAATAAATTCAAGCTATGACAACTATTCTTAACGAAGATTTTCAGCATCAAAATCAGCCTCAAGTTTTTGTGTCCGGGAAGGGAGCTGATACAAATGATAAAGAATATAAGTCAATAGAGGAGATGTGGGAATCTGAATTAGCAGATGGAAAATGGTACAAAAAAGCAGAAGATTGGTATGTCCAAAATTGTCCGACCACCGTTGATGGAGTGCTCGGTGGATTTGGAAATTTAGATCCATTAGATGTAGCAGAATCCTGCACGTTTTTGATTCAATTATTTAAGTTGACTGGGCAAGAACTTAAAACAGGTAAATGTCTAGATTGTGGTGCGGGTATAGGACGTGTAACAAAAAACTTATTATCTAAATTTTTCAAAACCTCTGATTTACTTGAAAGCAACCAAAGACTCTTAAATGAAGCAATGAATTTTGTGGACGACAGTATACGAGGCAAATTATTTTGTGATACTTTACAAGATTTTATACCAAAAGAAAATACATATGAATGTATTTGGATTCAATGGGTTGTTATTTATTTGACTGATAATGATTTTATACTGTTTTTAAAACGGTGTGTAAATGGTTTAAAAACTAATGGTGTTATCGTTATTAAAGAAAATGTCATGAGTCCCAATAGTGTACATAACTTTTTAGTCGATAAGGATGATAGTAGTGTGACCAGATCAGATCACATTATGCGTCAAATATTTTTTAAAGCTGGTTTGAAAATTATTCAAGTTGAGAAGCAAAAAAATTTCCCAACAAATATGTTTCCAGTGTTAACCTATGCATTGAAGCCATTTGAATCTGTATAACAAAACAGGGACCGTGCGTGTGGCGTGTATAAAAATGAATCTCGAGAGAATTTAAATTTTAATTTTTATTAATTGTACACGCGTATTTTAATTTACAATAAATAAGATCTCTTGTACTCGTATTTAATTTTACACAGTACCAAAATACGCTCGAGTGTAGTGAAATATGCCTAGAGATAATTTACGAGGTACCAGTTATACAAAAGAAATAAGAGGTAAGCTTACATGTGTAACGTATTGGTGTCACTAATTCATTTTTTCCAATTTATCAAGTCTAGCATTTGTTTCAGAAATGTGGCGTGTAATTGTTTCTGACAGTCTGAAAACTTCTTTTTGTAATTCAAATATTTTTGAAGTAGAGTCTTCTAAAACATTTTCAAGTGATTTTGCCCATCCAGGTTCTTCGTTACTTGGTGCTTCGA
>JACKZZ010023700.1_pt1 | contig 20904 bp, 23 predicted proteins | sample 8027871 | NCBI WGS metagenome assembly JACKZZ01 (sample SAMN15724774, study PRJNA655200) | protist metagenome | isolation source: fluorescence activated cell sorting (FACS) single amplified genomes of... | place: USA: West Boothbay Harbor, Gulf of Maine | collected 2000-07-19
AGATGATTTCGGACCTTTGCCAAATAGAGCTTTAAAAGCTGGGATCAGGCCGATTAGTTTCTCGAGCGATTGATAAAAGGAGATCTCGTATTTCGTGAACTTGAGAGTCTCAGTTTGCGTTTCGATCAGACTAAGCCGTTCTTTTATAACAGACAAATCCGTAAGCTTTTCTGGCACAGAATCAGGATGAACAATCGGCTCAATCAATAGTTGGAGCTTCTGATTCGCCTTGTCGAGGAAGAGTGTGTATTTGGTCGAAATCTCATGGGCCCCGGCTTGATCGACGACTTGGTAGATTCCATCACCTGGCAAAGACGAAACACTCGTAATCGCTAAGAGTTCTACAATTGGGATCTCTATACGATTCTTGTCGTGAGCATCATGAAGTTTCCGCATCCTCTGAGCGGTTTTAGGTGAGATCAATGGGCTATTTTCGATTAAAGAAAAATAATCCGCATTTTCCTGTTCAAACTTAATTTCTGCTGCATTTCCATGAGAAGAATCCAAAAACTCTATATACTTCGCCCAAACGTCTATAGCTTCGTCGATAAATCCTCCTCGAAGCGGTCCAGCGAAAAACATGGGCGAAGTAATGGTGTCATTATACTTCTTCGCTTCACTCGGTACTTGTTTCACCCAGAGTTCGGGAAAGTTTCGTCGATTTAGCGAAAGATTATTTGCACCACACGTTAATCCCTCCAAACCTTGAACCAGTTCAGAAGATTCAGAATCTTCTGAACTGGTTCCAGGTTTGGAGGGATTAACGTCTGATTCATGCTCTCCATAAACGACGGCTTTGACCCGCATCGCCTGATTCAAATCAGGCGCTGCAAAGGTTGACATTGCCAAACAGAATTTGGGTAGAGAAGTCATTTTGTGCGCTAAATTTAAATTTGATTCTAATACTACTAGAAAAGACTGATAGTAATACCTGGGTTCAATGTTTAGAATACTGAATTATATTTGAAGGACATAAATTATAGGGTTCCAAAAGTTACACACTGGCACGACCTTTACTGGAAAATAAAACAAATCGAAACAAGAATCAGGAATCACGGTGTTTTAACGAAGAATCAAAACGAGAGCTGGGAATTTGCCGCCTAACATCAAAGTCTTTTGTAGCAAAACTATGACAGATAGACTTGCAGACTGTGAAGTACTGGATACCAAATCTAAATCTAAGAGTAGAAACAAATGGGGAAATCGGAATTCGATACTTGTTTCAGCAATGGTGAGTAAAATCAAAGGGGTGTCACAAAATCATGAAGAGAACGCAACAAAAATCACGACGATATAGTAGTAGTAGTTACTGTTAAGCGAGAGTGACAAAAATGATACAGTAACAGTCAGAAACGATTATTACAACATCGAAGACAAAATCATTTTTTTTTCTGATTCTTCCGCAATGAAAATACGAAAACCGTGACGTGAGTCTGACTCACGACGATTACAACTAAATTCTGATTCAAGGGACAGCTTGCAATTACGAAGGCAATCAATATCGCGCACGATACATTCGAACTCAGCATAACATACAACTCAATTGAATTCCGACAGATGAATACTGTCTTAGGCTTTTTTAGAGTCGGTATATCGAGTTAGAGTTTTGTATCAAGTTACACGTGACTTCTGTTTTTGGTTCTGAGCGAAATCGAGAAGCTGAATCTTGGAACACATTGCAAGTACTATCATAGTACTAATTGAATTGAACGTCTGATTCGTCAACTTTAAGTTACTAATCCGGAATCATGATCCCCATTATACACAAACTCCAGCGTTTTCGGTTTCCACCCTCCTGAGTCCAACCTAAACTTCTCATTATTCCGTTCGCTCCACTCGCCCTTTGCCTCACGCGTCCGCGTGTGCTTGTAGCCAAACGCTTCGTACAAATCCGTCGCAAACTCGAAACCTGAGTTGGGAGTTTCAATAAACCCGAATTCTTTCGCTTTTTGAGCTATGTTCCATGCTCGATACACCAGGGTGTCCTTAATGGAGATATGGATTTTAGTTTTGTCCCGACAAAACCACCCTGAGCTGCCGGAACATCTGAGAATCGACCTAAATAGACCCTGAAAGAGCTGTTGGTTTTCCCTGAGGGCGACTTCTGGCTCGTTGGTTTGGTTGGCACCGGTATGGAGGAAGTTGCAGATCACGTAATCCACCTTCTGAACCGCACCGTCCCGTAACGGTTCAGAATCAAGAAATTCAAATTGATTGAAATTCTGAAGGGAGTCCGAGTAACAGTTCTTTTCCCGGAAGTATTCTGATAGCACGGAGAAATCCTATAGGCAACGACAATCTATGGATTCAGGAATCACTACACCGCCCATAGATTCGATCTCGTTCTTAGCTGCGAGGAGACGGGTTTGGAAACTAGTAGTACTACTACTATTTGAGGACTAATAGTAATTTGCAGAATCAGATGAGCTACTAGTACTACTTGCAACAGTTTCAGGAATGTCGTACGTTGTCGCCACCAGATTTTGTGCGTGTCGTGGTCCGAACAACGTGGCTAGCGCTTTGGTGAACGAGAAGTCGCCTTCGCCAAGGAGGAGAATTCGGTGGCAGGGGTTGTAGACGGAAACAGGAAGACAGGGTGGAATTGTATCATTCTTGAAGACAGTCGGAGTTGGGAAAAGGTCATGCGAGTTAATACCATTAGAGGATTCCGAATCTGAACTGGCACTGCTGCTGTTGAACTTAAAGTTATGGGTATCGGAGTTACTAATACTGTCGATCCTTATCTTTTCCTATTTTGAGAAAAACATGAAGTGTACTATCGGTACCTCCTCCCGATTAAATTCTGAAACCGGGTAGCAGTTGTGATTAATTTGTCCCTTCGATTCAAGTCGCCTAAACAGGTTTGCCTTCTTAGGCTTGGAATCCAAGCCCAGATACTCAGCCACCTCCTGGTCGTGGATATTCAGTGGGTCGAACTCGATCGGGATATCCTGGATTGCGTCCAGAACTGGCAACTCTTCATTAGCACCAAGATCCAAATTAAAATCGTCAGCGCTGTAGTGAATCTCCGAAAAGCCAGAATCGAACGGATTCAGGCCACAGCTGAGCTCATCTATCACAGGAATGTCCGTTTCACCGAGACTATCTTTAGTCGAGCTGCAACTCTTCGTCACGGTCCGACTCAGTGACACGTTCTAACCCCTAATCTGACAATTCACTCGTTTCGCCTTTTCCCTCCGCTCAAAAACCATCTGTTCTATCTGTCCTAGAAACTCAACCGGACTGTGAATGTAGTTGTTGTTAATTCTCAGCCATAGGGGCCACACTTTCCCACTCGATTTCGAACCGTTTGAATTTCCGTTCCCATGATCGAGCTGGAGAATCGGATATTGAAAAGCCTCATCTAGGCCCTCTAAAAGACGTCGTAGGCCGTTCTGCGTTATTCGGTTGTCCGACAGATGCAGATCGCGGAGAAAGAGAGTCAGGTTGCTGTTCTGACTGTCTCCACCCGGATACACACTAAAATTCTTCTGCCTATTCAGATAATGTGCTATGAAATACGCCCCGTAGTCTCCAATGTAGTTTTTGTGGAGCATCACCACCCGACAAACAACTCTATCCTGGGTGAGCCAGTCCTTAAAGAGAGCCTGGATGCCCCGGTCGCCAAGACGGTTCTGAGAGAGGTCGAGGAGAGCGATGAGAGGGATAGTGAGGGGAGGCTGAGTCTCAGAGTCAGGTTGGGAAACAATACTCTGACTTCGTCTCTCAAACCATACCTGCCTCTTGACCTTCTCTAGCGTAGATTTGATTGTGCGGCGCCACTCGGGAATAAACTCCTAAATCAAAACGTCGTCGGTTAATCGTGAAGAGGAAGCGTGGATTTTGAAGGAAACAGTGATAGTACTGCCATGATTGCTGAGATTTGAATTTCGAGAAACCTTGTGTGAAATATGATTTTTAGCAGCTGCATTTGGATTTCCAGTAGTAGCACTCGTTATGTTTCCCGACTGAGTTCCCTGGGACTTCCCCGCTCCGATTCCTAGACCTTTTTTGAAACCTTTTCCACCAGCAGCTGCTGCTGAGCCTGCAGCTGCTGCTTTGCCACCGTGTTTACTACTAACGGAATTGATCTCACCGTAACCTATATCGTAGCATGCAGATTCGGTTCTCGACGGCACTGAATCAGAAGAATTGAAATTCAGGTTACCGTTCAGAGTTTCAGCTGCTGAGCCTGACAGGCTCAGCCAATTTCGAGCCCCTTAACCAACATCTAGAGATGAATCTTGGCAAAAGGCAGGCCCGTAACCAACATCTAGAGATTCTTGGCAATAGGCACGGTAAGAAGAGGCTGGATCTTGTAGGGGTGGTGGGTTTGCAGAGGGAACAGACGTTAGGGGGTTTGCAGAGGGAACAAAAGTTAAAGGGTTTGCAGAGGGACGAACTATCGGGGGGTTTGAATAGGGACCGATGGCAACCCGTGACTTATTCTTTCTTTTTGAAGGCATGTTTTATTAAAAGATATTTGTAAGTCTTAGTCTGCTACACATTCAATTATTCGCACTAGGTTCTGCAACTGTTTGAAATTCATCAAATTAGTAACTCAGCAAAATATTTCTTCTCAGAATCTCACCATGTGATCAGGATTCAGTGCGGAGTAAAAAACGTGACGAAACTTCCAACGTCTTAGTTTACGAAAGTCTGTACTACTACGCTTGAAATACCGTATGAACCGCGGAATAACGAAACCAATTTCGAAAACGGTAGATCACGATCTCGACGATGAGAGCGCTTCGCCCATAACGATGGATTCACGAACCACTTGAACACGTTACGGTTTCAGTTAATGCAACAGCTTTCAGGTTGCTCATTGCGCTAACCCTAATGGTTTGCCGCTAGGGGAATAGTACCCCACTTAACTTGGGCAGGTCTTTAAAGTCCTCAAAGTTTTTAAATTATAAATTCATCGTATTCAAAGTTTATGAATTCATCGTATCGAGTCCGTGTCACTGATAATGATCAGATATATTTTCCGAAGTGAAGTCCTAGAGACTTTTGTTACACGAAAAACTTAGACTCAGATACATCACCTTAAACTTTAAAGAAAGCGATAATTAAATTTTAGCAAATCGACAATTCTGAATCTGGTTCAAAACGGCAAGTAGTACTATAGTATGGGACACAATGATCAGATACGTGTCGCCATCATCTCTTCTATTTCAGTTCTTGCAAATAGTCTTATAGTCTATCAGGGGCATATCATCCGACTGAACATGCATAATAGAAGACTCCTTTACCATAGAGAATTGCTAGTTAAAGTTTGATGCGCGTTTTTAACTTACAGTATGATGAGGTAAGTACTAAAAGTTTTTTTTTGTAATTGGCAAGGTCTTATTCACATAATGACAAAGTCTATTTTTTGAAATTGAGTCTTGATATAAATTGAAAATTCCAAAATCTCATTCTACATTCAATGGTTATTTGTTTTCAATGATCAATCTACAAGTCGTGTGTTTTTGTCTCTGTGAAAATCGAAATGGGAATCTATATCAGGTCCATGATGATGGATAGTTAATACTACTATCAATAGTTGGGGTCCTATAATAATACCCGGACATAGTAAGCTTTAGTAAATTTATCATTATGATCTAAATTTTCGACAGTAAATTTCAGATTCTAGTCTCTAAGTTTAACACTGTTATAAGTAATTCATCTAAACCAATTCCAAAAAATCCTCACCCTCCCGCTCAGTTCCATTTAAAAATTCTCATCCTCCCGCTCACAGTGGACCCAGGGCAACAGGGCCACTAAATTGTCAACTAATTCAATTTGATTTTCTCAAATTAGGAAGTGTAGCATCCGTACTACTCCCTGCCCCCGGTGAACTTACTGTCGTCGTCGTTCCCGGCCCCCCTATCACAGCCGTCGTTTTCTACGGGCTACTACTTAAGGACCCGGACGGTTCCTTCTCCATTCCAAGAATTTTCACGTGTATCGTGGCGTGGAGACGCGGCTATTCCGATTCCGATTCGGGTTCGTCGTTAGTGTTAGTACTTCCATTAGTATTACTTCGGCCCCCAGGCCTTAGTTTCATGGCTCCAAAGGAGAGTGTACACGAGTCTTCCCCAATGACACGCATCGTGATGGAGAAGTTGATTACCTTCACAGTCACCCTGTTACTAAGGTTCTTAGGCCTGGACTTAGGCTTGTTTGGCTGTGGGCCAGCTGGAAGTGTTACTACTGGTGTTAAACTTTAGCCCTACTAGCTGACAGTGAGGCCTGAGGCTACCACTGGCGCTGCTGCTACAGCTGCAGCTGATTCTGCACCTCCTGCTGCCCCTTTAATCCTAATATTTTCTACCACCATCATCACCTTACCGTTATCCAAGGGGATCTTGCAGAACCGAACCGTGCCCCGCGTGTTGTGCTTGCTGAACATGTCGTACATGGCGAAAGGCTGGGCCAGGAAAGACTCGGTGATTTAAACTTGTGAATCACTGCCTGAGGCTGAGCCTGGCAGTGGCAAAGGCCCTGGTTACTAGTACCCTCGCGGTAACGGCATCCTAAAAACCCCTAACGCCTTTTCTTCTATTTTTCGGACGCGTTTGGCGGCCACAGGCTCGGATCTAGTGGTACTGGGTGAAGTTGAAGTATCAGAGTTTGTTAGACCAAAGGCCCGAGCCCGCAGACTCTCGGCGGGAACTGAGATAGTGACGCGATTACTACTCGCAGTTACAGTAGTACCAAAACTAGCATCTAGAGTTGAAGTTGCAGGCAAACGTTCGACCGTTACTGGAGACGTCCGACCCAAGCTCTCGTTGTCATCCTATCCAAGTCCCTCGTCTGAGTCTACCGACGCCGTCTCCGTCTGACTCTAAGTTGTTTCAAAATTATACGCTTTTTCCACCAGCTCCTCATTAAACCTTCCTCTCAGCACCCGTCTAAACAACGGACTCCGTCCCCACAACCCATATGGTAACTCATCAACTAGCTCGAGCCCATCCTCGCTCATGTGAGAGTGGATCTCCGCGCCCAATATGGTTTGAAACACCTTCAGAGAGCTCTGGAGAGTGTAGTTCATAAGGCTGGCACGGAGGTATTGGGGGTCGACGAGACGCCTTAGCAGGGAGGAGAAGTTCGAGTGATCGGAGACGTGGTTGCCGAAGTAGAATTCGTGAGCCTGAGGATTCACGCTGGTTTATTATTAAAGGGAATCTTCATTATCTGATAATGATTGGGATTGATTAGTAGGGTTGGAACTTCGGGGATTGGGGTTTGCTAACTCTTCCGATTCGGATTCGGCATTTCGATTAGTACTAGTGGGGTTTTCGCCAAGCTTAGGCTCTTCAGAGCGTGACCTTGTTTAGGATGACGATCCCGCTGAATGTAACTTTAAGGAGCTCTTAGCCTAAGTCTTGGTTTTGTTCTCACTACTATGTACTTCCACCCTCTGAATCTTCATTCTACACTTGCACCCGTGCTAAATCATTTCTTCCGGAAACTACCGCTGTTTATTCGGAGGTAACACCCAAGGCCCACTAAACTCCTAACAAAACGCAAGAGAGTCGTGCGTCCCCCGGGATCGCCGCAGCACGATGAAGAGGTTGTTTATTCCGGCACTGAAAGACGCGGAAGCGGAAACGGTTTTGGGGGGAGGGATGGGTCTGCCAATTTTGCCAACAGCCGTCGTACAATCCGAGACTGTACTACTAACATTGCCATCCGTTGAAGTTCCCGCTGTAAGGTTAACTGCATTGCCGTCCGCAAGAAAGTTCTGACGTTAGGGTTTGGGAGAAAGCGCCGAACGAAGTTGGCTTTGCTTTAACCTAGTAGAATCAGAAATTGGCATTGAATCCGTTAGTTCATCAGAATTCGACGTAATACCAGCGCCCCCAGTGGCAGTACTAGACCTAGCCTAAGTTAGAGTCTTACTTAAACTTTTAGTCTTAGAATCGTTCAGTGACACTTTCGCGTCGTTGTTGTTGTTGTTCCGAAGTTTCTAAGACTAACCCGTACCGAAGTGAGCTCTCCCGTTAGCATTCTCAGTTATCTGGTACTACCCCGAAATATTTCCAACTTTGGGAATCGATTCGTCAGAATCAGTCTACTATACGGCTTGGGTGTCTTGAGAAATTTTTGATTCGTCAGAATCAGTCTACTATATCGCTGCCGCTTGGGTGTCTTGAGAAATTTTTGATTCGCCAGAATCAGTCTACTATATCGCTGCCGCTTGGGTGTCTTGAGAAATTTGTGATTCGCCAGAATCAGTCTACTATATGGCTTGGGTGTCTTGAGAAATTTGATCCATCTCATCGGATTCGGAATCGGAAGGGGTAAGCTTAGCCTTACTAGAGCGCCGAGTACTAGCTTTCGGGCCCGGAGTCTCAGTCTGTTCAACTAAGTCTTCTTCTCCAAAGTCCAGTACTGTAACTGCAGTAACAGTTGCTACTGTATCAGTAAGATTACTAACTCCCCCTGCACCAGTCGCAGTGCCTCCTTCCCCTCTCGAACTAATAAATTTACTTTTCCCGTTTAGTAAACTCTCATTCTCTCCCTCCCTCTCTTCCACCTCCTTCAATTTGGCCTTCTGTGCCCTTCTCGTCCGCTCCTCCACCTCTTTCCGCGCCCTTTCCAACGCCTACACCCGCTCCTTCGCCGACATCCGTTTCATCATTGGGATGAACTCGCAGTACCTCTCCGCGTACTTATCCCGCATGATATGGACGATGGCGTACTCCGAGACCCAAAGTTTGTCCCAGTGTCGGGCGGGGAAAAGCGGGCGGAGAGGAAAGACGGGGGAGGTATCCAGTATGTCATTTTTGGCTTACTACTTGGTCTGGGCGGTCCGGGTGGAGTCATTGGTTTTCTATGACTACGGTGTATCTGGCCTAGTCTAAGTTGGTGTTGCCGAACGAGAAGACTACTTAGACTATGCGTCGCAGGGACTTTCCCCAGTATTAGTACTATCCATTAGCATCAGAATCTCCATATTTTTCGTGATATAGTGATACTAAAACGCCCGCTTCAACTCAAGCTTCATCTTCCTGAGTAGAGTTGGACTCATATTCAATATACCATTAGTACCGTCTTTGCCATTACCGTCTTTGCCATTACCGTCTTTCGACTTTTTCCCGGGGCCCTCTTTCGCCTCTTTCTCTTCTTTCGCGGATCTCAGCTACTCCAACTCCACCAATTTAAATCCGACTTACAGTTACTCTCTCTTCACCCCATAATCCCTAAACAGCCATTCCGGGTCTTAATCTCTCTTCCTTCTACAGTACCACCGAAAGAATGCCTTCGTCGCTTTGTAACACGCTTACCCTTCGTCTAATATCGCCTGAGACAGCTGTGTACTCTGCCTGCGCGTGAGGTAACCCTCGGATTCAAGGTCGGGTAAGTCCCTAATCGAGAAGCGACTCGTGCGATGCGATTTCTGGGAGACTAGGCGGTGGCTGCCCCGGTTTATCGTTCGGCCTTAGCCAGAATAGCCGGGCTGTTTCGCACCCGGAGGAGGAGTTATCGCGGGATAGGCATCCAGCGGACAGCCGTCTTGGCCCGTGAAAGAAACGCGCCTTTTTATCTAGCCAGTGTCGTCGGAGACCGATTCTGTGAAAGCTACGCTGGAGCTGGCAGTGGCTCCGACTCGATGTACTTAAGCGGACTAAGTTACTTTGAAATTGGAATTGGAATTATCGGAATTCCGTCTAGAGTGGCGATTGCTAAGAATCGAGGCCCTCGGACTACTCAGAGCTGAAGCTTGCTCATTAGACTCATTCGAACGGTGGCCTGGGGGATGAGACACCGAAACACCCTTGAAACTTTGACCTGGAATCTGAAGAGTCGGACTCCGACCTGGCAGTGGAGTCCAACTAGGACCAGGTCCTAAAGGTCCTATTTAGACTAGTTCATTCAGACTCGTAGGACAAGAAGCTACTCGGCCCAAGACAACATTGCCGCCTGGCCCTGCCCCTTAGCCTTCTGAATCTACGCCTGGTGGCTCCGTGCCAGACTGGGATACGCCTGACTCCGTCCCCGACGGAGAGTCTGACGTCGTCGTTGCGAACAGAGCTAACCTTTCCTTAGGCTTTTCATGCCTTGCTTTCGGGACTTCTTAGACTTCAGCTCCGATTTCCGAAGAATCACATTGATCCGGCCCGCACTCCGACCTCAGCAGGGGTTTATCATAATCATTATCTATAGTACAGTTACCGCTACCGTACTACTAGGCTTAGCCTGCCGTTCCGTAATAGCTCAACACGGACTCTGAGGAGGCGGAGCGTAAAAACTTGGCGTTACCTCCAGGAGGGGCTGTTGATGAATTTGGTGGTTCCGGTGAAGGTGAAGGTCCTGAACCTGGTCGGCCCCGAGAGGAGCTGGGGCGGGGATTCGAATCAGGAGCCTGAGGTAAATTGCTGACTGTTTCAACTGTTACTTTTTGGGTCTTGGGGTCACTATCAGTAGATGAATCTGATCCTGATCCAACTTTTTGGGTCTTGGGTAGTGAGGTGATATCCAGGGACATTTTGAAATTTGGACTGAATGTGTTTAGGTTTAAATTTTTTCTAAAATCAAAAATCAATTATCAGGTATCTACAGTGGTTACGGCAGTCGAAATTCAACTGAATCTACAATGGATATCTGCATAGCACTTTAAATCATGACTGTCAAAATAACTTACTATAAATCTAGGGCCAGCCTCAGGCTCAAACATGGTGCTAGACTTTAACTTAGTAGGTCGGATACAGTAACAAATTCTAGTATAGTAGTAACTACAGAACCTACAGAACCAAATACTATACTAATTGCATGGGTCTCTCGTCGACTGTAGGGACATTAGGACGTGGAATCGAATGTGGAGGTGTTGAATCATGGTATCGAATGTGGAGGTGTTTTCAAATCAGAATGCCGTCAATGACATAGAACGAAGTTGTACGAAATGAGATGTACTCGAAGTTTAACGAAGATTCTTGTCTAGCTTAGCCTTTAGGCGCATTCCAATTCGGATAATGAACCTGATGAGCCTCAGCCTGTAACGAAGACTAGACGCGAATTCGATCTGAGTTTATTGATGAAAATTCACAGTGACAGTCACAGTGACAGTGTTGGGAGCTCTACTAAAACTACTCTTGCGGGTTCACCTTGGGCCCTAATAGCGACGACTGCATTTTCATTACTAATACGCTCCTTATATGTGTGAAGAACGGTAACCTCAGCCTGCACTCAACTTCTGATTCGACAGTGACTGTGACATAAAACTCCGTACTAAAACTCATCCATTGATACTGTAGTAACTTCATTTGGAACTTAAAACTCTACATACAAAATCCGCATTCAGGCAAAGCATAAGTATTCAAACTCGTGACGGTGGTAATAATTATACAGTATACTGTTACATCCGGTAGTACTGGTACAACCTCTTTCAATTTTTTACCCCATTCAACAACTCTTCTTCTTCTTCTCAATCTGAGAAGCACTTCCACTGCTAGCGGAAACGGTCTCCGCAGCGCCGTTATTAACTATGTCGAAGCTCGGAACTAGACTGTCGGACATCGCGGACCAGCCAGACTCGAAAACGGAAAGACCGGACTCGATGACATGGGAGACAGACTCACCGGCAGAAGTCTGGGTAGGAACGGCAGGCTGAGAAAGGGATTGGGTAATAATAGAAAGTTGTCGAAACGGTAACTAGGGGGAACACACGGATTTAGAATGAAGAGATTGATTCTTGAAACAATGAGTCTGACATTTAAGTTCTGCATTAATTGATCAAAGGGCTAGTACACGAATCTATAAAAACCAGTCCAACCAACATTCTAACCCTCTTTTTTCATACCTGAGCCTGGTTCTCGCTGTTAAGCGGGGCGGCAAGACCGGTCTCCTTGCGGTTCTTCACCAGCTCGTTCTGGATGGAGAGAGAGGCAGTCATGGTGATAATGTCCAACATTTTGTAATAAGTACGGAAGGTGGCCTAAGTCTAGGTACTTTGGTTGTTTTACAGGTTGGCTTTGTGAAGCACAGAGAGACTGGTAGACTGGAAGTCTAGTTTTCACAGGAGTTTAGCACTAAGAAGTTATTTTCTTAGTAGTACTAGGGGCGGTGAGCTGCGTCAGGGGCTGCTGCAATTCAGATTGTCAATGGTCATCTTTCATGTGTGTAAGTTCCATATTGATTGAAATTCCACTGATTCGCATTAATCATATTGGGGCAATCCGTAATGATTCGATAAGAGTACGATGGAAATTCGCTGGAAGACTTCTAAGAGGAAACATGGGTGGAAGACTTCTCAGAGGGAACATGGGGATTCAAATGAGACCACCACTAACGAGGATAGAAGAAATACGATTTTTCGCGGCTGGACCTGTGATTCGCCTTCAGGCATATCAAGTTACAGCAACGCCAAATTATATACGCCGGAGTTGTAGTACTGTATGCTGACTTCAATGACAAGTCTAAGATCGATTTCGAGTTACTGTTTTTCGGTTAAACTTACTAATACTCTAGTGACCAAATGGTAAACTTCATACTGATTTTTAAATTTTCATGGGCTAAATTCTAATACCAAAATCGTGATTAGTAGACTATAGTCTGTAGTAATGCTTTTCATCTTTTGAGTTTATGGGCTTAAGTTCTTAAATCTGATTCAACTTGTACTTCTTGTGCACTTTGGTGTCTAGTATCTGCACACATACTCACATGGTCAATTCGATTATAGATCGTATCTACATTCACTAGTAAACTTTCTTACTCCGTCTGAGTCTTCTTCACTTGCCACCACCTGTTTCACCCACTTTCTAACGTTCTCTCACTTTTGGTTCCAGACCCAGACAGCACACTATAATCGATTGTGCTAGCACTGCCCTGTTCCCTCCGATACCGGCCACGTCGTCCGGATCCACTTCGACTTGACTCTGAGCTGCCCGTGCTACTATCACCGCTCGATGAGGCTCCAGAATGTCCCCGACGGCGAGGGCGATTCGAAGCTGCGGCACTGCTGCTGCTACTATTTCCCCTACTACTTAATAGCTCCTGGCGTCGCCGCGGCCTTCTTGATCTTTTCGAGCTTTCCCTGCCCGGGCTAGCAGCAGCTTAGCCTTCTGAGCGTCTACTAACCCTCTCCCTACGGTTACCTTCCGTATCATCATCCTGACTATCTGTACTATTCTTATACAGCACGTAAATTCCAACCGCCTAACACACAACCACGACGAGGAGGAAGGCGGCAACCCAAAAATAGGGACCACCAGACTTACCAGTACTAGAGTCTTTTTCGTCCTGTCCCCCTGGACCCTCTTTACCTTTGGGCGGGTTTGGGTTGTTCGCCGGAGCACCGTTGTCGCCAGGAGGCACAGCGCTCGGATCTGCGACAGTTGCTTCAGAGTTTTGACCGGCGCCGTCACTACCTTGACCTTGAGTCAGAGTATGAGTCTAAATTCCATCTGTCACTCCTGTATCAGAGTCAATTCCCGCAGTAGCCGCGTTCCCATAATTGGCATCAACATGGTCGATTGAAAATTCAGAATCACCGACACTGCTACTGTTCGTTCCACCGTGACCTGGTGCACCCTGGGCATCGCCCTTAGACTAAGACTTTCGACTTTTCTGTTTTGACTACTACTACTATTTAGACTGGATGAGAGTATGAGTTGCGTCTTTTCCTGGCCCGACCCCCGGTACTGTTTGTGGATTGGTAACGATGCCGACAGCGGCCGTGTCGGGACTAACCCCTGTAGTACCACCCCCCGGCAACGTAACCACTGCTGGCTGCTATCCCCCCGCGGTAACCGTTTCGTTAGAACCGATGGATTCTGAACCAGCTGCTGCTCCACTACCACCTGTACTACTAAGTCCAGCCAACTCAATCAGTGTGGCGTCTACAGGCTTTGCATATCTCAGCCATTCCGGAAACAACTCCATCTTCTAAATTTCGTCTGGTAACTCCGAGTCCTGTTACAGTTCCGAATCCCCCGGGCCCTCCCTCTTTTTCATACTATCCTCCGACGACTTCGTCCTCCGCATATACTCCGCATCAACCAGCGGGCGCCTCAGGGTGGGGAGGGATTCAGGTAGGCGATCCAGAATTTCTTGCTTCATCACGTCGTCAAAGAGCAGGCCGTGGTAGGGGATTGTTTCGATAGATTGGGTTGAACTTGAACTTGATTCTAGTTTTGGTGCACTAGAGCCTGGATTAGACTCAGAGTCGCTTACGTGCAGTATCACCTTACTAGCAGGACCTGGAGTCATTATGTGACTGTCATCGTTCCCTTCAGATTCTGAATCTCGGGAGATCGAAATCTTTACTTTCCAAGTCCAACCCGTTTCGTGTAAGTCCTCCTTGGTCACTTCGTATATCAGACGGGAGGTTTCCATCTCGTCGATGCTCAAGCACTTGGCTTCATGATGATGATGAGTGCTATGGGCTTGTTGGACCGAGCTCACAAAATCGGTGTCAGAGTGACTCTGAGCATCGAGTCCAATATCAAGGATGACACTAACGGTTGTTGAACTTGAATCAGAACTAAGACTTAGATTGTCGACTGGAAAAACGATTTCCAGCATTTTAGCCCGCTAAGTCTCGGATAACCGCATCGGCTGCAAGTCGGACGTACCCTTTGGGCCTGGCATTGACAACCCCTGGAGAAGGCGCGCTACCTCGCCCCGCGTCAGTTTTACCTCGATCCGGCCCAGCTTCGTCAGAATCTTACAAGAACTACGGCGAAAAGAGTATGAGTACTCAGTTTCGCACAAATCCCCCTACTATTACTGACCCTGAATCCCGAACATCCCCTTGAGCATTCTGACCCCCACCGGCCTGCTCCAGGACTCCACCTCCTCTCTGAGAGCCGATACTGGGAATCGAACCTCGGATCCGCTTTTCGACTCCTTCAGATTCTTCATCTCCTCCAGTACATTGGGGACCCATCCATTGGACCATCTATTGGTATCTAACAAACCGTGGTACTTTCTGCCCTAACTTCGAAAAAAAGGCTTTTTCTTCAATATTCCTCCATTTTCAGTAGGCAAAAACTCCTCCTAGAGCTTCAGCCTTGTCTGTCTTCGCTTTAAAGTGTCTAATTCTTCAGAGTAACTGTAAGTCTCAGTTTAAAATTACTAACCAGTCTATTAGTACTAGTACTCCGCCTCTTCGAGTGTCTCAATCTGTTCCTTCAAGTACTCCTATTCCTTCCTAATCCGTTCTTCCCACTCCTTACTCGCATCCAGTCTTGCCCTTTCAAACACATCCTTAATCTCCCTCCCTTCAATTTCAATTTGAATTTGAGACTAACTTTAAGACTCCGAGAACCTAAAGGGCGGCCAAGGGAGCTTCGAGCTTCTGTACCGTGCTAATTTAACCAGGTATTTTGGATCAACTTCTTCTTTGGCGAGATTGAGAGGGCGCTGTTTCATTAGACGGACCTTAGTCTCCTAGTGGTTCAAGTTGCCGTGCAGGGGGGTTGACGTTAAAACGGTTATCGATCGGGCGACTGTTTCGTCGTGATCGCGAACAAAACTGGGTTGCATGTAGTGGTTGGTGGTTTTTGCGACCTCGCCTAGTCTCGTAAGTAGTAGGTTAACTCTGGGCTACTCTGACTCTGAGTCTGAGGATTCCGACGGCGAGTCCGTACTAGTGCTAGTACTAGACTTACCAGTGGGCCCGCCGCGGCCGTATACTCGGTGTATAGTCTTCTCTACGGTGGATCTGATAAAAGGATGAAACAGAGCCTAGTGTGACGAAAGACGTTCGTATTGGTCGAAACGGAGCAGACCGCGAATCAAACTCACGAGGTCAGTTAGGTCTTAGTGCAGAGATAGATCTTGCGTAGTACGTCCCAACTAAGACTTTAAGCCCTCCCTTACCACCTCAACCCTCCTATCGATCGTTCGGTCGATGTTCTCCTAGCTGAAAGCATGCCTCTCCCGAGTCCCCAAACTGGCGAAGTTAAACTCGAAATTTTCTCGCAGGAAATTCGACTAATCCAAATCGCCCCACCAGTTCCCCGTAGTCTTGGTCTTAGTCTACAGTGTCGGTCTGGCCCGGCCGTGCAGGTTTCCTGGGCCTATGTCAACTCTCACTGATTCACCCACTTAGTGCAGAATGGTAAACAGAATAACTCCTACCCCCCACAGGTCAGCTGAGAAACCCCAGGGGGAGTTTCGCTGATCTAGGTCACGGTCACGGGGGGTCCCGGGATCGTCCGAAAGTTTCGGCCGTGACACCCCTTAAGGCGGGAATTGACGATGGAGTATTTCGGGTGGTGAAATATAGAGGGGTCTGCGAATAGTTCCTGTCAGACAGGTATCCACGAGCGTGGAGCACTTCCAACGGACGCTGGCAGAGCCGAAATCAACGAGTTTCCAACGGAAGTTTTGACTGTCAGACTCAGTGTCAGAATTTTCAGCTGATTTCCCACTACTAGTTCGCACGATATTGTCCGGTTTCACATCACTATGAGCCAGCTGATGCTCGTGTAAAAATGCCAGCGTAAGAATCGTTTCCCCAATCAGCTGTTTAACATCGCCTAGATCAGTATGACTGAGCTCCCCAAAAATAAACCCCAAGGCGTTCTTTCCCGTGAGCAGCTCGGTGACAGCGTAAAGATTTGTCCTGTCCTCGGCGATCGAGAGCAAGCGGGGAACTCCCGGAAAGCCCGATACCTCCAAGAGCGCTTCGTACTCTCGAATTTCAGCGTCTCCCGCCCGTCGTACCCCCATGCCGCCCCTGGCTTCACCTGTGATATCTTTCGACATGATTTTGATTGCGACTGGTAGTTACTTAGTAGTCTTTTACCGGTAACTTGGGGAATCGGAGTCTGACCCTGGGTCAGATTCACCGTGTGACAGACTTGACTGTCTAAAAGCACGCACCACCCTCCCAAAATAACCAGCTCCTAAGGGGTCTTGGTTCTCGCGGAAAATCTTAACCAGCTTCTTTTCGAGAAGCTCTGACTCACCGTTGACATCATCATGCGTCTGAGCCAAACCAGCCTGTATCTGTTTTCTTGCCGCCGACAGAGACAGTCGCCCGTCTAGGCCTTCGTGAGCGGGAGATGGTTAGAACTTGAAGCCTTGAAAGTTCTAGCCTTAGGACGTGAGCAGATGGGCGATCTGGTCCGAATCCGAAATTTAGTCTTAGTAATAGTAGAAAGGTCCAGGATCCTTAAAGTTACTAAGTCTAGTAATACCAGTAGTACTACTACGTAGTAGTAACTTCGTCAGTTTTGCTGGCTCCATGGAGGTGTCCTGGATGTAGTGGGGACGGGGACCGTCTTTTGAGTTTTTGACATCCGATTCCCCATGCTGATCCAAATCTTAGTCTAGATCCAAACCCAAAAATATTCCCTCAATTCTCTTCACACTGTCAGTTCCGGGGGTGTTTGCCGCACGAATCAGGTTTGGAACGGCGTCTTCTGCGGTAATACACTCCGGTTCTGTTACAACACACTCGTCTGGACGGGGTTAAGTTGAACTTTAACGCTGAGCCTCTAGTACCAGATAAAACTCACTTGGGTCGCTGGCACTGTAACTAGTAATTGAGTCAGACCCACCGGATTCACGGGCAGGCTGAGCCTGTAACTGTTTCCACTTCTGAGTATTACGTAACACCGCCGCCCCCCCACAGTACGCCTCTAATTCAAGAAAAAAGGTGGGCTGCGGCCACCACCGCGGCGGCGCTCCGATCTCGTAAAAAAAGCGGTTGCTCTCGAGCAAGGCTACCGGTTCATCTGGGTCGATTTAAAAGGACTAGTAGTTAATGAGTAACTCAGACTGTTGTCGAAGTCGCAGATTAGTTATGCTAGCACTGTTTGAACCCTTTTTATCAATCCGTCGCACCAGCCAGAACAGCCTGTTAAGCTTCCGAACGCCCCACTCGGAATCTGGATCAGTTGGGTTTTCCCGGAAAAAAGTCGGGGGCCATTGCGGCTACTGTCGGCCCCACACCGTACGCTTGGGGGCACGCTGGATGAGCCAGAAAAAAGATTCGGATTCTTACTGTAACTAATACTATTAGGCTTAGCCTAGTACTTAAGCCTGATTGGGCCCGTCAGATTCAGAGTCAATTCTCAGTGCATTTCTTGGATAGGGGATCCCGATTTCATCTAGGAAGGATTCGGGAGTGGCTCCCTCAGTTAGACCGGGTAGTGACAGCGTAGTCATTCCCTCACACAATTCGAAAGGAATCGGTCCAGTGATACTGGTCTACCGCGGGTTCGCGCCGGACTAGATATCGTAGAAGATGTCCATTTAAGGAGATGCCTTAGTCGCTGCAGACTTAGGCCTGGGACCTGCTCCTTAGTAGCCTTATGACCCAGGCCCTTGGGCCTGGCCAAACCCTAGGTCTTCTTTATGCAGGGATTTAAAACTTGGGGAGTTCTAGCAGGTTTCGAGAGGCAAGTAGGTGAAAGAGTTAGTAGCAGGATCGGAATCTTCTTCGAACATAGTCTGCGCCTCCGGCGGAATAATATTATCAAAATCCGTCGCGCCCCGTTCCTTCGAGACCAGAAAAATCGTCCAGCCTGTCTCAATAATGGCGCTCAGCTTGTTGGCCCGGATTAGCTTTTCTATCTTTTCTCGCCGCTCACGGGCTGTCAAGTCTGAGGCTGTCAACTCTGAGGTTGAACTCAGTGACAATCTCGTCAACTCTACCTTGAAAACTCGTCGAAGCTCCTGGACAGCGGAGACGGTGCGTGAAGAGGGCACTGTGACTTGCTACTTTTTGACGGTCTTATCTTTTCCTGATTCATCAATGTCATTGTCGGATGACAGAAGCTTCTAACTGATTTCTTCCTCCACTTCCGAGACACTGACAGACGTCGATTGAGCTCCGGGGGCTTACCACTTCTTCAATTGCTCCGTGATTAGACGGGCCGATGCGGGTGTTGACAACAACCCTGATTTCTCGAGACTTTGGAGAATGCGGGCAACCGATGTGACTGGAAGTAGCCTGAGTTTTTTTGAGTAAGAAGCTGCAGCTTCATCGTAATATTCCGAGTCTCGGGTGTTGAATCCTCTGCCAACATCGGTGTCACTCAGACTGTCCTTTCGAATCTCCATGATAGCATGAGACTTAGTCATCTGATTCTGAGTCTCTCCACCTGTAACCCAATAGTACGTCTCTCTCGGCAGAAAGAGCTCGCGTCTCCCGGACCGACTCCGAGTCTGAGACAAATTTGAAGAAAGTTTTAAAACTTTGTTTTTGTACTCTTTCGGATTGTCCCAGCTTGGCGGACGCGGAAAGGGAACCGCTTGGTGGACGGACGCTAGGAGCTGAGTTGAACTTAGTCTTAGACTGTCACTTGATGACAATGCCGAAAGTTCCTACGTCCCTGGATAAAGATCTGCCTCTGGAAGCCGGAGGTGGTGGTTCGGAAGCTGAATCGTAGAAGGAGGTCCTTGTGTTGAATCTTCAGTAGTTGCTTCGAATCCGACGGTGTTACTGTAGCCGCGTCTAACCCCCTCTCTCACAGGATATCCGAAGTACGAACCCAGCACGTCGATGCTGCCTGCTGGTCGAAGCAGGTGTTTAGAACTTTTATCGGCCTTTGCATCGCTCAGCTTAAGATTCGTCTAAATGAACCGACGTAGCTCTGCTGTAGCAGGGTTGAAATTCATGTTAGTAGGACCGGCTTCTATTACGGCCCAGGAGTCTGACTCCGACTCGGAGTCGGAGTCAACGTTAGTAGTAGTAAACCTAACATTCACATCCAAATCATCCCCGTTTACCTGATAGTAATACTCCGGTTCTACAGGCGGACGGCCGTAGCGTAAACGAGCCACCTTCGGACCTGCTGAAACTTGTGTCATAAATTGTGCTAAACTCGGCCTCATAGACTTCGCCGGTCCAGATCCAGACCCTCCGCACCAAATAGCGTCCCCCCGAATCGTGATCTCCTACCAGCCCACAGTTAGATCCACCACCAGATCCACTTTACACGGGTCATGAGTTGCAGCTTTTGCCCACCTACGGATAGCTTCGCGGAGAGAGACGGGGGACCAAGAAGGTGAATCACTGCCTTCCTCTTAGACTTAGTAGATATCTTATACATCCCTCATTTTTTCGAACTTTGCCGTGAAGGCTGGTTCAAACGGTGTTTGGACCGATTTAGAACCGGTTACCGTTTAACCCTCTCCCCGCCACTTCCCTGATTTTTAATCGATCGAGGAGACGAGATACCCGTCGAAGATTCCGTTACGGTTCTCCCCCTGCTTAGCAGATTCATCTGAGTCCTTTTTAATATTGCCCTCCGTTTTCTTACCCGATTGCATTTTATTCCTGATTCGACCCCAAACATTTCTAAGACTAGTAAACTTAGTCTTAGTATTACCACCCTTGTTTTTCTTTAGCTTGCTCACAGGATCGGAGTCAGAGGCTGAGTTGTCGGTGGCGACTATTGGCACTCTCTCAGAATCAGATTCTACCAAAACCGTGCGAACCGTCCAGTGGCAGTAGTCGGCATATCTCTTTTCAGAGCCGGGGCCCATATGAGCATTGAAATTTTAATTCCTCTGATCTAAAATCGCCCGAATTTACTCGGCTGCCTACGCCGGATTCACCGACAGTTCCGACAACCGGAGGCGAGAGACAGCCGCCACTGGTGAGTTCGGAGAGTCAGAAATGCGAAGCGGATTCGTAACCCGGGTACTACCCTCTCCTTCCCTTATCTAAGCGGCGACCGTGAAATAGAGGCCCGTACTCTCCTGCAGGGACTTCAAGAGCGTCGCTCGGACACCCTTTGTTGACCAGCCAGGACCTGGACCAGGTCCAAGTGAAGGTGCAATTTCCTAGGCCTTCAGTACGTTTTCCCAACCAGAATCCACAAAAATGAAATCCGAAAGGTCGGTGCTACACCCACTCCTTGAAGCTAAATAATCGGGTTCCAATTCGATCTGAATCTCAGTCTGAGTACCCTGGGCCTACCGTTACGCTGAGCCTGTCACTGAGCCAAACGT
>JACKZZ010005425.1_pt1 | contig 20897 bp, 10 predicted proteins | sample 8027871 | NCBI WGS metagenome assembly JACKZZ01 (sample SAMN15724774, study PRJNA655200) | protist metagenome | isolation source: fluorescence activated cell sorting (FACS) single amplified genomes of... | place: USA: West Boothbay Harbor, Gulf of Maine | collected 2000-07-19
ACATGTTGATAGTCACCTTTTACCAAAATAATAAAAAATTAAAATAGTTGTATCCTAGTTGTTCCTACGACGAATGCGAATATGTACACAGACTTTATGAGTGTTAGAGTGTTAGAGTGTCTAGATCGACCTAGATCTACTATATATAGATCTATTTTGGGTTCCTAGATTATATTATATTGGAATAGTCGTCTTCCAGACAAACCATATCACCACATATTTCACCATATTTATATATCTGAGGATTGACAATAAGTAACATTCAATACATTTTAGAAATAGAGTACATTATAATGCTCGTGTATCCACAATCTATAGTCTATACAGTAATGCGAACCCACCACAAAAACCAATGAAGCTTCCAACAACTACTACCAATTTGAAATCTTCCAACCTCTCCTATTTAGCGCTTGATGGATGTCTTTGTTCTAATTTTATCTTTTGTTCAACTGGTGTCTTTCAAGTAATTATTGTTCAGTGGTTAGATTACCACGGATTAAATGGCGGTAAAACAGGGTTGACTGTCCTTTCTTCCTATTTGGGTTTATTATTATTCGCCGTCCCTTTCACATTTTCCAACCGTGATGATGATAAATCTCGATATCACCCAATGTTTACTGTTTGTATTGTCAGTGACGTTCTCTCAAACGTTTGTAATCAATTGTCCATTACATTATGTGGTTCAATGCTCTTCATGATTATATACTCTTCCATCATAATCTTCAGCGCTTTCCTGAGATGGAAAGTGTATGGAATGGGAGTAACTTTGCAACAGACGAAGGCATTGATCGTGATTACTGTTGGTCTTCTTATTACAGCGTTTGATGGCTTTGAAACAGATTCTAATTTTTTAAAATCGTCTCCTGGTAACGGCACAATGAACAGAAGAATGTTACCTAGCACTATGGTAACAGATTCATCTGGTTTAGCAAAATCATACTTAACAAAAAGTGGCCGTGTACCATACACGCTACCACCCTCTCCCTCCGATTCTCCGATAAATTCTACCGTAGCTTTAGAAGATCCAAGTCAAATTGTTTTAGGAATGTTTCTTGCGTTAATGGGTGCATTTGGTTATGCATGGGTATATGTACTCAGTGAACAAATTATAATAGCTAAAGAGAACCCACCATCACCTTTTGCATTTGCCGCCTATGGTGGTTTTTATGGTTCATTAATGTGTTCAAGTTACATTATTTTTTTTGTTGGACCAAACTGGGATCGTGATATTGTTCAACCTGTCCAAAAAAGTGGTGCAAGTTATTACGATATTACACTTTTATATATACTTTTATTGATTATGTGTGGTGCACATAATTTATCCTTCGTATTTTTGGGTAAAAATGGTGGTGGTGCTGTTGTTGCAGGTGTAAATAAAGCAGTACAAACAATTTCCGTTTTCGTTATTAGTGCAATAGTTTTTGGTCCAAGTCACCCAGAACAAAGAATGACTACATATAAAGTAGCTGCACTTATTCTTGTTGTTGCTGGTGTACTGATGTATGCAAGAGCAAAGAACGAAAAAACAAAATATCATCGTATTACAACAGAGAAGGAATACGACGACGATGATAATAAGGATAACGAGAGTGAATTTGGATTAAAGGATGATGATGTTACTGTTGAAAAGGAAGTTGAAATGGGAAATATTCGCAGTCGTGTTGAATCACAACAACAAAAGGCCAAATAAATTATTTATATCGAGTGTTTCGCTTATCTTTTATAATCTTATAATTGTAATAATCTTGTATTTTGATTCTTCACAAAAATTATTGCACAAAACCAGAATACAGAATACCGTTGATCAGACCATGAAAGGTAGACCAACTCGATATAAAAGAGGCCTGTCATGGTATCAGACATCCACTGATTTTGAATTTTAGTTTCTATGACCAAAATCGCGTTTTCTCCCATTGACAAAAGGAAGTGAAAATTAGAAAATTCTTTATCTTCATTCCTCTGGCCTAGCTAAATCTCCTTCTTCAAACCACTTCATCGATGAAATGTAGTCACGTTCCTCTGGTGTCACTGATTCAACTACGTTGGTTGTTGGTGGCTCATGGCGCCTTTCAACTTTATTAATCCAACGGTCTGAAAGTTTTGGATGAAAATCTTTGCCTGCTGCCTCCTTTTCAGCAGCTCTTATCATTTCTGGGAGTAACTCATTATCTAATACTTGCCTCAATAATGCAGGTGGGTTATAAGAGCCCCAATCATTTAGAGGAGCCTCCATTAAATGAACTTGTCGACCTTTCCACTCAAGTACCGGATGCAACAGAACATTTCGTGAATAGATTTCTTCCTTTCTTTTTGCAAAAAAACGTTCGTTTAACACCTCTGACGTACGAGTATAAGGCTTTCCCCATGCAAAATAGAGTGATGCCACATTTTCTTTCTTCTTTGGTGAAAGAAAGTTATAATTAGCCCCATGTTCATATCTCCACATCGGCACTGAGGTGTTACCATTGTCACCACTTGTGTCTATTTCAAATATATCTCTAAGGATCAAACCATCCTGCATGATGACAATATCAGATGCACCGTTTACAATTCGATCCAGCACATGGGGAACAATATCTTTAGTTTTCAATATCTGGTGTGATACAATTTCTTTTACTTCGCCTTTTATTTCATCCTTTTTAGTGATTATTTCAACATCATCATCATCATCATCATCATCATCATCATCATCATCATTATTATTACAGTAATTATTACCCATTACACTAATTTGACCTTTTGTACTGCTACATGATCTAATTCCATCAATAGATTTAACCCATTTCCAAAGATTGCGAATAAGATAACGGAAGCCTCTTGCAAAACCACCAGAACCTTGCCGAAAGTCATTCTTATGCATGTGCCACCCAATGTAGTGGACTCCAGAAATTGAGCGTGATTCGTACCACAAAGGTCCGAGATCTTCGGGAAATATGCTATCCTTGCCATGTTTCATCTGTCCGATGAGTTTTGATTGAAAGCCCCAAGCGTGAAAAATAATGGAACACATTGCACCACCAGATAGATCTTTGTCCTTTGTATCCTCTACCATGCTATCCAAAAACCTTGAGTAATCGTATCTATTACTAGATTCGTCACCATTAATTATGGAACTACTCACTGTCGTGAAACTGAGAAGCTTTGAGTGAAAATTTTCCATTGGCTGCCCATACTTGATTCGAACATCACCTGCATATTTAGTAACAAAACTCCACCTTGTTGGCCGTCGACCATACACGGTCGTGGCCCTTGCCTTATCAACCGATGCCTGTGCCATTTCCCAGGCTGAATTACCATTACCAAGAACACAAACAAACTCCCCATCTAATTTGCCATTTTTGTGCGCATTTTCAAATTGTTCGTAAGACATTACTCCCAATTTGTCTAGTTCGGGCCTTGGTGTAATCTCTAGACCTGTTGCTACAAATACACGTTTTGCGCAGACAATATTTCGCGATGATGAAACGGCAACTACACATGGACCATCTTGTAACTGTACAACTTCAGTGTTGTAAACAACATTGAGTGAAGATGCAACATGTTTCAAGTATGCTTGATACTCGGATCGTAGTGGAAAGAAACGAGTACTGAAATTACGAAAATCAACAGGAGTATTTAGAAGGCTGTGCCAATCATATCGGCCACCTTTACTCTCAATATCTCGATTTCTTTTTCCATACTTTGAAGGAGGTGTATTAACACTGATGAGCTCTTTCATTGCTGGAAATGAACGCCAAAACATCCCAGCTTCATTACCCTTTTCATAAATGACGTACTTTACCCCAGAATTTTGTAAATATAATCCCATTTGTATTCCGGCTGCACCTGGGGATGGGGGGTGAAATTAAGCATTAGCATAGTAAAAATTGCAAAGAATATTGTTATTAGTTCAATAGAGAATCAATAGAAAACAAAAAAGTTTATAACTGTTGGAATAATGACGGAAAATAATAAAATATTTTACCTGAACCGATTATTATATAATCATAAATGTCTTCTGAATTGACTGCTGCAAAGAAAATAATAATTGTGACAAAAGTAATTACCTCTTTCATTGGTAGCGCTACTGTGGTGTAGTGTAGTGAAGTGTAGGTTCCTAGTGTAGTGGTTAGTACATAGGTTCCTATGATGGGGCGAGTACTGTTGTATTATTTTCTGGATTCTTATTTGAGTCATCAAGATATTTTAATATTTTTCAATATTTGAGCTTTTATAAGCTGATTATAGGAACCTACTGTAGACCTACATCTCAGCTACTGTATCGAATCGAATCCGCGAAGTTTGGAAAAAATCTGAATTTTCTAAGTTAACCTTTGAGCTCGCATCGCTCGCTTCTTCCAACCTTTTTTTACTGTGGACATAGGAACCTAGGTCCTAGGAACATGTTTTGATTTCTGAGATTGGGTTCTTCGATCTAAAGATCTTTATATAAAAATATATATTTATATATAGGAACCTAATCTGGAAATCTAGTATCAGAACTATTAAATTTTTATAGTTTGATTATTTTCATAAACATTAGTCATAACTTTTTTTATTTCGCATTGAATTTTTTCATCTAAAATTTCACTATTTTGATTAAGATCTATCTTTGATGACAATTTTGAATAGATCCAATCATTTTTTTTTTTATCTAAAACAATAATCTTTTCCTGTACAACCTCGTAGGAACTTGGTTCCTACTTCGAACTCGTACCTGGTATGCTCGTATGCATTACCTCGTAGGTGAGGGGTGAGGTATCTTTTTTCGATTTAACTCATTTTCATCATTTTAATTTCTGAAAATTCTAATTCTGAAAATCTGAAAATCGTTGCTGGCTACCTTATACTTTATGCCAGTATTCTGAATATGATACTTTACTAGGTAACTTCGAACTTGGTATTAATACCGTACCTATTGAGTCACTATTATATATATATATATATATATATATATATATATATATATATATAATATATAGTTACTGTACCAGGGTGTATCTTGATATCTTGATACCAGTATTTTCGTAATTTCAATGCAATTGTATCGTTACTATTTTTGATTCAGCAAACAGGAATACAAAACAAACCACACCTAAACCTATAAAATATGGCCACCAGAAGATTTGATACATTATATGGTACTTCGTTTAAAAACCCATACGGCGATGATGGCTCTTACCATGGACATTACAAGCGTAAAGTTTTAATCAATAATCGGTTTAAACATATGAATGCTGCCTTTGCAGCAGCTGATAAAACTGGTGACAACAATGGCAGCGTCAATAAAGAAGAATTTGAAGTATTATTAGCAATGTTCAAGTTATCATCAGAAAACGCAACAACTGTTGCTGAAAACATGGAACGTAGAAGTAAAAGCAGAAATGGCCGCAAACCACGCTTTTCCTACTCTGCTGCTGCAAAAATGGTCAAGAATGCGGATCACAAAAAGTTGGAAAGGTTACCGGACTCGCTAGTCAAAGCACTTCCAAAACAAATAATTGATGAAGCAGAAAGACAGGAATCATTAATTCAAGTAACTGGTTTAGATGAAGATCAAGCTTTTACCATGATGAACAGAGCATTTTGTGCTTTTGACAAGGGCGAGACAGGTCTTGTAAGCAAGGAAATTATGTACTTTATATTACGTATGTTTAATATGCACCACGGAAAAGTGAGATATGCAATTGCAAGATGTGACCACAACACAACACAACGTGATATTGCATATGTTGAATTTATTAAAGAGCTACAAGAGGTCGAATTTGAAGGAAAAGATTTCAGTAAAACTTTTGGTCCTCAACCAAGATCTCCGCACCGCAATGTAAAAAAACCAAGCAGAAATTTTGGGGATAGTACTATGGCATTGGAACTGGATGACAGCATGAATGATTTGTTGGAATAAATTGTTGAAGGTCTATTTTTTTGAACAGGAGAAAAAAACTAATACCTTCAGGTAAAACTGCCACCAGTGAACACATAAAATTTACACAAATAATACGTATGCAGAACGATAACCCATTATAATATATATGCGGTATATTTTTGATGAAACTTGTGTACGTTAAATTATTACACTTTGAAATGATGAATTACATTCCAAGTTACAACTTGGAAGAGGTGTAATTTGCAGTAATGGATGGTGCAGAAACAACGACATTTTGCATTCTGTGTTGAATAATCCCAGCAGCTTCAGTAACAATGTCTTGAATCAATTGTTTGCAACTTTTAACCTCGTCAATTAAGCCAATACTTTGACCACAACTCCATACACTACTTTCAGTATCACCAGTCTCTTGAAAACTTTGACGATACAACTCACCTTTAACCAAGTGTACAATTTTACTAAAATCACCAGGGTGTTCGGCTTCAATCTCACGTACTTTTTCAGCTTGCTTATTTTTAAAAACTCTTTCCGTGTTTCCTACTGTACGAAATATATGAGTTGTATCTGTTTCATTAGCAGCAACGATAGTATTTTTGATATTACTATGTACTGGTGATTCCTTGGTTGCCATGAATGCGGTTCCCATATTCATCCCTTCAGCACTATAAAGAGTAAATTGTATAATATTGTTAAGAAAGAAATAAGAAACGATTTATACAAGATGTAGAAATGATAAAACTTACCCCATAGCTATTGCAGCCGCTAATTGTTTTCCATTGGCACATCCACCAGATGCAACAAAAGGAATACCCTTTTCTCTCAATATTCTTCCTGCTTTTGCTAGCAGTACCCAATTTCCAACATCTTCTTCACCTGGATGACCTCCACAATCGAAACCATCCATAGATATCATATCAGCGCCTCTTCGTGCAGCACTTAGTGCGTGGCGTATTGCAACACATTTATGAATGATTTTTATTCCAGCTTCTTTCATCGGTCCAAGTAGTTCTGGTGGTGGTACTCTACCAGCTGTTTCGACAAAGCGTATACCTTCTTCAATTACAACTTTAACAATACCAGAATAATCTGGTGGTACACCCACTGGTAGTAGAGTAATGTTAACACCAAATGGTTTGGACGTGAGAGATCTGCATTTTCTTATTTCATCGCGAAGAGCCTCGGCACCTCGTGGTGGTTGAGCAACTGTTAACGCAGTAATAATCCCTAAACCACCAGCATTAGATACAGCAGCCGCCATCTCAGCATATCCGACGTAGTGCATGCCACCCTGTAATAATCAAAATATGGAATGATAAAATATGAAATGATTTAGGAGACATCCAACAAATAGAAATTAGAATGAAAGGAACAGTAACGCTTACTTGAATAATAGGATGTTCAATGCCACACATTTCTGTTAGGGCTGTTTTGAAACGGACTGACATATTATATTATAATATTAATACAGTATTATAAAGTTACAGGTATATTAATATATTGAAAAAGTATTATTATCGATAGTTCCTATCTTGATACCTGGTATGGTACTTCGAACTGCACTACTTACTGTACAGCAGTACTAGTACGCACTGCACTGCATGCACTGCACTGCAGTCGTTCGGTCCTACCTCGTAGGAAGTGGCTGTCCTGTCCCTAGGACCTACAGTCTATTCAACCCTAGGAACCTATTTGATCAGACCCCCAAATGTGAACAAAAATATTGGAGAGTGTCAAATATCTCTAATATTTCTATTGATTCGAATTGACTTTATTCTTTAACTTAAAGACTTAGACTATTGTGTATCATTTATTGTATAACTACTGTGTATTACTCGTAATATTGTATCATTGTTATTGTAAGCATGATGATTATAACTCTAACAGTAATCCTCCTCCTGCTTACCACAACATTCGCTACATTAACGTACGAACCTGTCGCTTTAACAGTGAATAATCAATTTGTAACGCTCTCCAATGGATTTGTACAACTTCAAATTAACCTTGCATCACCGTCTATTGAATTTTTATCTGGAAATTTACAAGGCCTTGCAAATTTTACAACACCCAATTCTTTAAGTTCACCCATCGTACTTGAACGTGAAGATGCCTCTGGAAATGTATGCACCTCAACGTCACCAACTCAATACAGAATTATTACCAATACATCTACTTTAATTACCATAGAAATGACAGTCAAAGATTGTGACGATTCTCCTATTGTGACTGAAAATTGGTTGCTTTCCTTAACACCAAAAAGTCGAAGTTTCACAATGAACGTAACAGGAACAACAACAGGCACAGAATCTCCCACACCTATTCATGCAGTACGTCGAAGAGTGCCAATGAATTCACCAAGCATCTATTCATTTTTTGATAGAGGTGTTGTGCAGATGATGAATGCAAACGATCCAGCATACTTTGCACAGGATAATCTGCAAAGAGTGTATGGCCTTGGGACAGGGACTTCTATAGACATGACATTTGAAACTTCCAGCGAATTTCTTTCCAACGTACTACTATCTGAAAAGGGTAAAGTTGAACACCAACAGATCATTGTTGGAAAAATGGCGGTACAAAATCGTTGGTTTAGTGGTACTTGGCTACCGACCACCATCAGCACCACGATGCGATACACTTCGAATATTCAAATAACCCCCAACAACTATAATTTTCCCGCCGGTTCGTTGACAACTGGTGAAAATGTACCAATAGATGATTTAGTAGCAACAATGGTTGGTATGTACGCATCATCACCGGGTAATCTGTGTACATTTGATTCGGAGGTTGTTGCTAAGAAAAGAGTCGCTCAAATTGCAACAACCATTGCATCGCCAGGGCGTGGATACCAAGATACCTACAACTACTTTGATCCAGATAATTTTATTGCACTCTCCTCCATGTTGTATACGGGTGATCGGTACCTTCAGCAGCAAGCAAAAGATGTCATTATGCGTAGTGGTGCTTTTTTGAATGCAACAACTGGCCAATTGCCGCATCATTTCAATAAAGATCAACCAACATTTTTGGCCCTTAGTGGTGCGACACAAACAGGACCAAATATTTTTTGGACAAAGACAGCTATTCAATATGCAAAAACAACGGGTGATTTGAATTGGTTAAAATCATATTTACCCGTTCTAAGAAATGCATCCAATTTCTGTTTTAATTTAATCAATCAAGATGTTCACATGATAGTAGCCCCTGGTTCTTTAATGATTGATGTTTTTATTCGTGCTAATTTTACATCGGACAGCAATGCAATGATGGTTGGATTCATGAAAGATTTTGCCGAGGTTGAACGTGCTGTTGGTTCAGTTGACATTGCAAATGCACTGGATAAAAAATCAAAAGATATGGCAACAGCAATGAACAAGTGGTTGTGGGATACGGTCGACAACGACCATTATGTGACACAGCTTGATACGGACATGGAAACAAAGAGAGATTTTATTGACTACGACAGCAATTTAATTGCATTGGCTCATAACGTACCAACAACAGCTGAACAAAGGCAAGCTATTTTGAATCGAATTGATTCAGGATCATGTAGCGCGAACAGCGGTGGGGGTCCGCAATGGGTTTCTGAAATTTATTATGGTAAAAATGACACGACTGGTGGCAATGTAGGTGACTCAAGGTGCAGCATGGGAAGAATTGCATGGTTTGATGCTCATGCACGTAAACTAATCAACACCAATAGCTCACTCAAACAGTTCAATATGAATTTACTCCTTTTGCAGAAGGATTTGATTAAAAATACATGGATGCACGAACGTTATGGCTGTGATGGGCACCAACAATTAAATCGTACGATGTTTTACTTTGAATATCCATCGACCATAGTCATGTTATTGAGAGAAATACGCTACGGAATTAATATTAACTTACAAACTATTGTTATTAACCCATTTGGTCCAACATCGTTCACATACAACATAGGTGATATTTATGTCAAATACATTCAGTTGACGCTTGTTGAAATGAATCTACCTGGAGGTCCAAATAGAGGGAGTGTCACCTATAATGTACATGGAATGAATTCAATGAAATCATATAATATAATGATTAATGGAACAAAAAGTGGTATTGTTAAGGCAAGTGAGAATGGTGTAATTACATTTAAAGGGATAACAGGGTGTTTGGTGACAGCGACTGTAGATTCTAGTACTATATAATATAGATAGTAGTCTTATTTGAAATACTTACTACTCGTAGTACTTTTATTCTCGAATTATTTTATAATTTAAATTTTATTCAATTTTGATATATTAATATTATAATGACGGATACTAATACTGCTGTGCTGTACTGCTGTACCAGTAGTTTTTACTTTGATAGGAAGTTAAACTACCTGTATAGATAGACCTGTAGTACCCTGAATATTAATAATTAGAGAGAGAGAGAGAGAGAGGTGATTTGATTATTTGATTATTAAGCATAGGAACTAGTTGTAACAGTTTATAAATACTTGGTACATACAGTACATACTAGAGAGCTGGAGAGTTAGTAGCTACTGAAATGATATAAAATGATATTTATTTATAAAATATGTTTCTGATATTCTGAAGCATGGCATGGCAGGCAAGGAATAAAAGGAAAAGGCAAGGCATAGCACAGCCTAGCCCCCCCCAAGTTTATAAGTTCAAAGTTATAAATATGCCTATAATTTCGAAATAATGATATTCAATATTGAATATGATTTATAGATTAATATAGATTATTCAATTATAGGTCTATATTCAATTATAACTCATTCAAACTCATTCAAACTCAACAAAAATTATAGTACAGTAAATGATAATGGTATACCTGGTATAACGGTCATGTTGTTGCTACTGCTTCCTTTGATTGTTCCCTTAACATTATCATCTCCTCCACTCCCTCTACCATCTTGGTCAGGTCCTGTACCGTCCCCCAAAGTCAATAAGTCAGCTGGATTACCACCCATTCCGCTTGCCAATCATCACATCGTCTACAATGCAACAGCACAGACAGGTGGTAGAAATCCTTTTGGTACTTACAACCATGGACCAATGATGATAGCACACGGTGATTTATTTTTCATGAGTTGGTACAACGCACCAAAAGATGAAAACACGTATAAACGTTCTGTTTGCGCAACTTCTTCTGATAAAGGGAAAACGTGGTCAAAACCAGTTGTACTCTTTGATAACTTTACAAAGCCAGGAGAAGAAAATGGACCTTGGACAATTTTAGGTGACGCCAATGATGGAACAAATGATACATCAGGGAGATTATACACGCAATCTGGGACGGTAGATGCTGGTCTTCATTTGGAAGGAATTCAATCAGTCATGAGACGTGTTAGTATTGGTTCGGATTCAAAACTAAAACTTGGTCCAATATTCTGGTTAAATAAGACAGTACCAGTCGCATTTAAACATTTAAATTACCCAACATATTTGGAGATGGACGAAATCACACAAAGAGATGCAAAACAACTCCTGGCTTCACTTGTTCGAACTCTTGTAAAATACCCTGACTCGGTGAAAGAGAACAATGTTCAGCATCACCCAAGTAAAATGGTGTACAACGAGCGATCTTTGTACAAAGTACCAGGTACAAGACAAGTGGTCAATTTACTCAGAGGTGGCGGACCAAAAACATTAAGTGCATCAGTTTGTACACTTCCAGCCTCCACTTTGCCAATTGTTACTCCAGATCGAACATTATTTTCATGCCGTGCAGGTGTTGGTGACGCGTTTATGAACCTAGTTGAGGTATTGGAGTTACCACCAGCTTTGGAAGAGAAAAATGAAACAAACTATATGCCTAGAACATGTGAATTCTCTGATCCTGTCCGTGTCACTATACCTGATAGCCATTCAAGAACTTGTGCTTCCGTGCTTCCATCCTCGTCTGGAAGAGCATCAGATGGTATTTATTTAGTAGGAAATCAAATTGATAGTGGTAGAGATCCTGTAACTTTGTCCATATCAAAAGATGGTTTACATTTTGATCATCATTGGGCTGTCAATTATGGTGCGCCACCCATTCTTTATCCTGGACAAGCAAAAGTTGTTGGTTTTCAATACCCAGGTGCAATGATATTGAATGGAATATTTTATGTATCATATTCAATTGGTAAAGAAAACATTGGGTTTACGCAATTTCCTTTGTCGGTGGTGTGGAAAGAGTAAACAGAGTAAAGTAAAAGATGGTAATTTGAAACATTATGGTGTTACCTCATGGTAATGTAATATTTTAAACAGTTTTATATTCTTCATCAGCACCAACAGTTTCAATACAGGCAATCAAACCATCTAATGAAAGTTTACCTGTACCTGATTCATCAGCATCAAATATCATTTCTTCGGCAGTTTGATGATCCATAAATACATTGCGTGCTCTTGCTACACGTACTATGTTAGCCGATGTAATACGACTATGCCTTTGTTGTAAAGATGGTTGTTGCACATTCGTTTCACCACAAAATGTTAAAAAGTCACGTTCTAATTGTTCATCTAATTCTTCTTGCTTCAATAAATGAGCAACAATACTGACAAATGCATCAAAATCTAAATAACCACGCATATCAATATCCCATTCTTTCATTAATAATTCCATTTCTAATTCATCTTCTGGATGATTTAACGTTTTCATTAAATTTGGTAAATCTTCTCTCCATAACCTTTGTTCTTCATCTGAATGTTTCACAAATAATCGATGCAGTTTTCCAACTGTACTACTACTCATTTCTTTGACAGATAAACTTGTTACAATTTTTAAAAATTCGTCAATGTCTGCACTTCCATAATTTCTAGCATGTTCCAGTTGATTGGTTGTTTCAAGATCTAATTCAAGGCATTCTAAACGTTTGTATTGCTCATGAAGTTGATTGATTTCTTCAGATGTTGGAAACATTCCTAAATCCATCACAGCGCGTTGGACTTCTTCTAAACTTATATACTTACCATCTATTGCCGTACGCGCGTGTTCCTCAAATACGCTAGTAACTGTGCGCCCCAACGGCGAACTTTTCCCACTGTTAGCACCACCACTTTGATCGGTATCCATCACAAAGATTTCCCTCATTTCTTTTTCTTTGGCACTGCTCTTTGTTTCACCATACATTTCTGTTGTAAGTGAACCTGATAAGTTTGATAAATTATCATCACTACTTTCCACTTTCGAAATGTCAACTCTACTAACCTTCCTAGTAATATCAATGTAAGAGCGAGCACGCATACTCCCCCTTTTTTTGCGAATTTTTACACCATTTTGATCATTATCTTGATCATCTTCCCATTGATCAGAAACCATTGATGCAGTCTCATCTAATATCGAATGAAACAAAAAACATTCAATTGCATCACGTCTTTCAGTTGTTGACAAATGCGGCCGAATGGATTTCCATTCTAGTTGCTTTGACAATTCTTTGAATGCTTCACTACTATTTTTGTTAACACCCATAACATCAACATCCACATTCATGTGATGAAAATGATGTAAGTGATGCGAGCCTGCTCCTGTTACATGAGCAAAATTTTCATCAAGTTCTACATCATGTACTTCAGCAACATGATGTTCATGCATATCACGTATTTCTTCCAACAACCGATTTCCAAAATTGTTCATTGTATTACTTGCCAACTGCTGTTGCATATCATGATGAGGATGCCTAGGCACACTTTGATCAATTGCTGCAACTTCTCTTTCAAGACGATTTTTAGCAAGCGAGGATGTAGATAAAACATGTCGAAGAATGGCAGCCATTAAATTTGGATCTGTTGCTTCAAGTCGTTTCATATTTTCACGATCGATTGCCCATATAATACATTCTTGATTCGTAACTGTACAATGTTGTACTGGTGCATCAGAAAATAAACATTCTTCATTTACAAACGCACCTCTAAACAATGTTCGTATTCGATGAATTTCTCCTCTGCCCTTTCCCCCTTCCCCATCACGAAATGTTGTAACTTTTCCTTTTTGCAATAAATATAAAGTATGATTATATCTTCCTTCTCTTGTTATAAAATAATTTGGTGGAAATTTAAGTTGTTCGGCATAACGCCATAATCGATTACCTTGTCCACCTAAAATCGCTTCAAATATTTCATACGTATTTTTTAATACTGCTTGTGTATGAAGACGTGAAAAACTTGGAAAAAGTAACCAATTTTGACGAAGAATAGCAGCTCTTTCCAATAAAATATTTTCTACATATTCACTAGCATGGTCTAAATCATGGAAGTCTTTCACGTGTTTGTGAACTTGAAATACATCTGATAATTTTCGGCGTACTTTAATACTCATATCTGAAAATATTACTTGACAAGAACCATCCAATAATAATGGTACAAGTACACGACTAATTGCAGAACTACCCGTATAATCTATATTTTCAACATGTTTCAAATCTATTATAATATATTGTATTTTTTCTGCGTCTGTTTTTTTATTATTATCATGTATGATGTCTTTTGCCCAATTAACAATTTGATTACATGAACCAAAAAATATATATCCTTCTAATTCAACAATAGCATATCTTACACCCAAGCGTTCGACTAATAATTGTTCTTGATAGGATCGTACAACTGAACTTTGATAATCTTTACCTGATAGTGAGTCCCTTATAATGGATGTTTTGGAGTATTGTATGAGAAAGGCCACTGACGATAATAAGAAACCAAGTATCACTGCAATAACAAGTGCATTCGATTTTGTACTTTCAAACAATTCAAAAAAAAAGTTTGTGAAAACAATGACTAGTACAGTTATAAATTCCTTTTTGGTTATACGCTCGTATGCCGCAAAAATTAATTCTAAAAATGGCAAGCCAGCATAAATTAATAAACCAGATAAAAAAAAGCGTGGTAATACATTGGTAATAATTGCTATTGAAAATAACCATGACAAGCCACAAATAGTAGCAACAATAATTGTTGGACGTTTTTCGTGTGCATTGTTGGTAATACTATAATTAATTAATACAGTCATTTCATACAATGAATAACCAACTGGAGCTACACATAGAACTGATAATAAATTTTGATAACCAAGAAGATATAATTCATTCACTAAATTCATTGAAACTTTCATTTTCATTTCTCTTTTATTTTTGTTTAAATACATCAGTGCATCTAATGTAATGATGACAACTAATATGAATGTGTCAGGCAATGTTTCAAATACAGCATCCCATTGAATTTTTGAAAAGTTTAATTTGCTCCATTGTTCCCAAAACATACCTGCCTCAAATTCATCAAACATCCAACCATTTGTTCTTAATTCTGACAAAGACATATTTGATGTACTGACGCAAATAAAAAATACGATCACGGGTACCAGTATGAAGTATGGCATAATGACCATTGGTGAACCAACATGAAATCTTTTTAAACAGTATAAACATATCCCTAATGGCAGTGCTGGTAATAGCAGCAACCAAAACTCACCACTATTTGGTGTCCAAAAATAATACCATGCTTTACCTACAGCAATTTTTACACTAGATTTTAGCACCTTATAGCCAACACATCCAAGAAACCCAGTAACAACAGCTACTGGGAAAAAATCAATTACAACTGTCAATTGGTACTTGGCAACCACCAACCACGTTAATGATATACATAGACTGGTAAAACAAATGAGAAAAAGAATAGTTGATAATGCTACCTCAGGATCAGATGTTTTCTTTGCAATGGTTGACATCATTGTTGATAAGAAGAGCGCATGAACAATATCAGGACCTGATATAGATGAACTTGCTGCTGAGTACCTTGCAGTAGCCAAGCAAGTGACAAGTGTTGAAGATAAATGTGTTCCAACAAGTATCAAAAAAGAATTCTTTAGCAGGTGAGGTGCAGCATCATAAATTAAAATGGCAAACACAATGCAAAATAAAAATTTTAATACGCCGTTAATCAGACCTGAAAATAGCCAAAGTGTTATTGGCGTAATGAATGTTTCATCAGAATGAACTGTTGTTGATTGATTGAAAAGCTGTTCTTCAATTTCTTTAACTTTATCCTTCTTTACTTTGACAGCTTTGATCAGCGTCTCTCTTTCGTGTTCCAATCTTTGTAATGCACGTGTAGATTTTTGGAATACTAATGCATCCATAGTTATTCTTACCCTTTTCGTGTTTTCGTGTTTTCGTGTTTTCGTGTTTACGTGTTTTCGTGTTTTCGCGTTTTCGCGTTTTCACGTTCTGTGTGATAAAAGGGAGATCGGTGGATTTGTTGCCTGATGCATATAACTACGTATAGCACGGAAGGATCACTTATACTGGTACACAATTTAAATTATTACATTATTACACACTTTCGAAGTAGGTTGTTTAAGTGGCGAATCCGAAGAAGTAAAGTGAAACCAATGAAAAAATATTTTTTTCCATCTATTTTGTGTGAGACTGCCCCCCTCCATTTCATTGGAATCATCTCATCTTAGAAGTACCTATAAATTAGCTTTACCGGACTTGTACCAAAAAGTTGGACAACATTGTAAAAAAATTAAAAAATTTTCCAAAGCTGGAAATTCAAGCGAATGACACCGGAAGAGCAGCAGAGAGCCATTCGATTAAGAACAATTGAGGCAAAAGATTCGAACATAACACCTGGTATACCTGGTACGTAGGAAGTAGGGGAACTATGTTACTATGTAAGGTGAAAATGTGACAAAGTTAAAAAGTGTGTACTGGTAGGTTCCTACAAAGTTCATACAAGACAAGATCACTGTGTGTCTGTGTGTGACTTTAACTTTGACACCAGCCAAGTGTTTTGAAAACTATACAGGTACTAATACCCTAATACTACAGGTAGTTAGCATCATGAAAAAAAAGTTATCTGGTCCAGAAAGGGTTGTTTTAGAGTATTAGTAGCAGAAACCAATGTCTAAAGTTTGTATGCATGATGCAGTGTGTACGTATGTATGTACGTTGTATACCGTATATACTGTAGTATGATACTGTGGTACTACTGTCGCTTTACCGTTCTGTATTTATTTCCTTCACACACTGCACAATAATCTAAAATGAACTTTTGCATCTCCAACATCACCTTTTCTGTCGCTTCGCTTGCAACATCTGGTCCAGAAAAAGAAAGATGTTTTACATTGCACCATAATCTAAAATTGATTTGGCATCTAACATCATATCATTTATTGTTGGCCAACCAACAATAACTTTACTACCTGGTTCTTCACCTAGTTTTTGAAAATTCTCCAAAGTATATGAATTATATTTACCCGGGCATGTACCGCCACTAATTTCAACCGTAACATCTTTGCTTCGCACCCAAATTCTATTATCGTGTACTTGCATTGCGTCAAAATCTTCTCCATGCGCACCTCTACCCCAACAAGCACGATAATCAAAAGAACCGTTTGGTTGCAATGCAATGATACTATCATTATGCCAAAGATTAGGATAGAATCTATCTTTTTGTTCCTCTTCACTTAATAAACACCCAGCATCAAATTTACCACCTAAATCAATCAATAATTTTAAATTATCATAGGATTGAATACCACCACACTTAAATTTTTGACCCCAACCATATATCATTACATTAGACGTTATATTCCAAAACAATGACCCGTCATCATTATCAACTTCTTTTGAACCACCGTAATTAGCAACAACAAGATTACCACGTACTTGTCTCCATTTTGGTTGTGCATCTGGTTTACCTGTTCTTACATTTGTTATATATGGTTGACGATCCCAACTATTAATGGGTCCATGATCAGACGATTCACGACATGTATGAAAGAGTATATTTCCAGTTATAACATCACCACCACCAAAACCATCATTAAAATTAAAACCAGCTCGCCCCAGATTTAATACAACATTATTTTTTAATATTGTTTCTGCTGATTTTGCTTGAAATACAGCAGATGATTGTTTTTCCCATACACCAATTTCACGGAAAAAATTTAATTCTATAGTTGTCCATCTGGGATAATCACCGTTAGTACCATCTATACCATGTATACCATTAGCTGTGATTTCATCTGTGAACCCCCATAATGCAATCGCTGAGCCACCAAGCCATGCAAAGTGGTTGGATTTAATAGTTGCATGTTTATTGTATTTAGATAGCATTAATGCATTACCACCAATTCTAAAAAATGTACAATTTTCAATCATCACATTTTCAGTTGATTCCATGTATACCGATGCCATTCTTTCCAATGCCCAATCACCACCAGAGGGTACACCATGAGGTTGAAGCATCGTCGATGCAGTGTCTCTAAAATGTATTGCTGATAGCGTTAAATTTTTAATAATTGTAGATTCACTATTATTATTACTGTTACTACCAGTTACCGCAGAACTTGATGATCGTGTCCCTGTAGTAGTTGTCGTTAAAAGTGTGTGATGGGAGGACGGAATTAGTACCAGTGTATTTTCCCATGATGGCGGTTGATTGGAATTGGTTTCATTCGAATGCATGTATAATATTTTTAACTTTGTATCATAAAAGAATTCATTTGGTTGATCTAATTCTTCATAAATATTTTGTACAAACCAATCTGATCCCGGACCACCACGCGCACCTTGAAAACCACCTTTTCCAAACGTTAATGTACCCGTATTTTCATCAAGTGTTTCGACTTCAAATTTCCAATTTGCCCAATGTGCTTTTCTCCATGCAAATATTTGCATGGAATTTAAATTCATTGTTCTCTTGTACGGCCATCCTGTTCTATTTTTCAAATATGATCTTGTTTTCAATCCAGATGGTATATTCCATGTAAAACAACCACCACAACCTTTTGAAAATGGTGGTGATGAGCACCAATATGAAAATGGTGGTTCGTAGATTGAACATGTACCGTTAATACCACCCGTGTAGTTTGTAAAATATTGATCCCATGGTCGACCTGTGACATTCACAGGTATTGCTGGATTTGGTATTGGTAATATTTTTGGTAATAACCAATCCCCATTGTTTTTATTTACAAAATTTTCATTTGACGTTGTATAACCGATTGGCCAAAATTCGCGTTCTGGATCTGCATTTGGATATCGCGCCGGATTAATTCGTTCACCATCTTTTCTTACTGAAGCTACATCTTTCAAATTTAACAAAGATACATCCAATGACCAAAGTCTTCCTTTTACTCGTTTCCAAGGTAATTTTTTTGAAACTGGAACACCACCAGACAACCACACTGGAGTATCACCATAAGACGTGATAATTAAATTACTTGCCGTGTTGGCAGTGAGAGTAATTGGTGTATCAATGTAGTAAGTACCACCTTTAATCATCAACACTTCTTTGTTTGAAATATCAATACCTGCTTGAATTGTTTTTTTCGCTTTATCCGGTGATAGTCCAGAATTGTCGTCATTTCCATCAAAACCATCTACGTAAGCAATGATGGTATTCGGATGAAATGATTTTGGTGCTGTCAAGGGTGCTTTAAATGTTCTTTTGCCTGATATTGTTGGTTTAGACTTTTTAAAGGTAACATTATGACAATATTTTTGTAATTCAAGTGAATCAAATACAAATGGCTCCACATCAGGACGTAAAGCAGTACTTCGATCATATGCAAGTTGTCTCCATGCACACTTGAAATCTTCAGGTACAAGTGGTGGATCAGGGCCGTATTGCGCATGAACACAAGAGAACATGATGGCATGTATGAGAAATAATCGCATGACTTTCATTTAATTATAATGTTGAAAATTTCCCTCCTTTTTCTTCCTTTTTCAACCTTTCTTCTTTTCAATTCTTATCTTCACTTTCTCTATTTTTTGATTGTCGCTCTCCTCTCTCCTTCTATTTTTTAAGTTGGCCAAAGTGTGAAACCTCATCATAGGAATCCTACTTATAAAAACATACACAGTGAAATACCTGGTACAGTACAGTATCTAGTAGGATCCTAAATGAGATAATATAAATTTAATTTTGATTTGTTTAAAAAAAGACCTTGAAAAAGATTTCGAATTGTACCGCGGTACGGTAGCTACGGTAGCTAGGCGTAGGGCGTATATATATATATAGGAACCCTATAGGTTCCTATATATATATACGAACATACTCTCTGCTTAGACGCGCTATACGCGCTATACGCGCTATATGCGCCACTTTTTTAATATTTCGAGAGAAACTTGAAAATTGGCGCATATAAGGAAAATTGGCGCATATAAGGAAAAATTGGCGCATATAGCGCGTCCCGGAAAATCTTCGTATATATATAGGCGTAGGCCGATTTTTCGAAACGTTATAGATCTTATAAATATATTCTAATTCAATACTACGACGTATCTCGAATCTATTATCCTTTTGTGTGTATAAATATGATAAAAGGAGAGTTCCAACAACATTAAATATTGATACAACATCATTATACTCTCATTGATCGGCGTTATCAAATCAATCTCCTCCAGCGCCTCACTGCTTTCGCAAGAAATCACTGACAATGCTTCGACAAAAGACGACGAAAATGAAATCCAAAAAAAGATGCGGACCAAACAAGCCAACAATAAGAAGGTCATTATCAAATATACCGAAAGATATCAATTCAAGAAATCATTTATATGATCCAAATGCTTTAAGATTTGATAATTTAGGTAATTCAGTACAAATTATAGAACGTCCAGTGCGTCGTAAGGATCGTTATCCATCTTATGAAAAGTTTTTAAATGGGCGATCACATATTTGGTCTGTAGCATATGCTATATCTAAACACGAACAATCAAAACGTGATATGAATTCAAAATTAGGGCAAACATGTGACGGTGGTTGGTTCATGAAAGATCAAAAAGATCACATTATGGAACAGAATAAAGAGAATCAAAAACAACGAAGTCTGCCAGAATCATTAAGCATTCATTTGCGTATATGTAGAACACAAGTTGTTGCGTTACTAAGTGATGACTTTGAATCAATACGTTTTAAAGACTTACCACATATTTTTGTATTTTTTAAAACTTCTGCATCTGGTTCAACAAATATTTCAAAAAATAATATGCCAATTGAAGTAAAAACATCTAAAGTAACATTAAAAAATAGCACTGTACTATTTTGGGTTGGTGGACACTCAA